>WNFE01005483.1_pt1 | contig 14031 bp, 19 predicted proteins | sample 5400451 | NCBI WGS metagenome assembly WNFE01 (sample SAMN13153344, study PRJNA577476) | soil metagenome | isolation source: 200 cm saprolite under Douglas fir tree site 2 hole 2 | place: USA:California | collected 2015-04-18 | reverse complement strand
CTTGCGCGAGCGCGCCCGACGTTGTCGTATTCCTTGATGGCGATTACAGCGACCGGCCTGCTGAGCTCCCGCTTCTCATCGCTCCAATTGCCGAGGGGCGCGCCGACATCACCATCGGTTCGCGCCTCGCGGGTCCGCGCACGCCCGGGGCGCTTCCCTGGCACGCCATGTTCGGCAATTGGCTAGCAGCTATCTTGATCACGAACCTCTACGGACTAAAGATCAGCGACCTCGGTCCGTTCCGCGCTGCGCGTGCCGACACGCTCCGCGCGGTTGGACTGCAAGAGACCACCTACGGATGGGCCGTCGAATTAATTCTAAAGGGTGCCACTCAGGGTTTTCGCATCGTCGAGGTGCCGGTAAGCTATCATCCACGGATCGGGAAATCCAAGATCAGCGGCACGGTCCGAGGCACGATTGGAGCGGCGTGGTTTATTCTTAGTGGGATCGTGCTCTATTATTTCCGCCGGCGAAAAAACAGCATGTCACGGTCGGCGTGAAATCCCATGCGGCAGTATTTATGGAACCTCGAACGAGCGGCGGTGACACCTTTCGATGACATTAACGAATCGCACGCTAGTCATCATGGCCAAAGCACCCAGACCGGGCTCGGTAAAGACCAGGTTGGCTGAGAGTCTTTCTCTGCAAGCGGTCACCGAATTGTACCGATGCCTTCTGAACGACACAATCGCTCTAGCGCAAGTGCTCGACCAGGTTGAAATTGCGATTATGTGCCCCGCGCCCGACGTTGAAGAACTGTCCCGCGGGGTGGCTGAAACAGTGCGCATCGTGCCTCAAACGGGTCAAGGCCTTGCCGCGGGCCTTGCCTCCGTGTTCGCGCACTTTGCAGCCCCTGGCCACCAACGGGTCATCGCCTTCAACAGCGATAGCCCGCACCTGCCGGCTTCAGTCCTTGAGACCGCGTTCGAAGTACTCGAAGCTTGCGACCTGGTTGTAGGGCCCACCCACGACGGCGGCTATTATCTTGTCGGTGCGAGGGCATCCCATCCAGGTCTGTTCACCGGCGACGGCATGGGAACTGGGAATGCGCTTGATGCGTTGTTGACGCGGGCCCGAAATCTAGGACTTTCAGTACGTCTGACCGATCCGTTCTACGACATCGATGTAGCGGCAGATCTCAGTCAGCTCGCGGACGAACTGCAGCGGCTACCGGGGAAAGCACCAAGAACCGCGAAATGGCTTTCCGAGTGGGCAAGTGCGAAGCGCGGATAAAGGATTTCCATGAAGAAGATAGTTCCGATCTTCCGGAGCTATATCCAACATCTCAAGACTGGTTGCCCCCGCGGCATTGTCACGCTAGGACTCGCTGCCCTCGCGGCAGGGTTGACAGTTATCTTCAGGTGGGTCGAGCGGCAACAGGACTTGGACGCGCGCATGCCGGAATTCATCGGACTCCTGCTGCTCGCCGGCATCCTCTACGTGATAGGCGTGTTTTGGGTCGAGAGGTTTCGGCTTGGAGCAACCGCTCTTCTCATCATCCTGTCGGGCGCGGTTTTGTTTCGCGTCGAGCTGATGCCGGCCCGGTCGACACCTTCTGACGATGTGTATCGCTATCAATGGGATGGTCGGGCGCAACGAGCACGTCTAAATCCATACGTTGTGTTCCCCAATTCGGAAGAACTGGATTGGCTGCAGAATCCTGACCACCCTGAACCGCCCGGCGAGGAGACTCCGACCATTTACCCGCCTCTGAGCGAACTGGCCTTCAGGCTGATCGAAAGGGTGCCCGGATACAAACGGGTCTCGACGATTCTCGATCTGGCGAGCGCTGTCGTGCTGATGCTCCTGCTGGCCACGATGAAACAGCCTCTGCATCGTGTGCTTGCCTACGCGTGGAATCCCGCTGTCCTCATCTCGTTTGCGATGTCCGGTCATTTTGATTCGCTGGCCATCGTCACATTCTTGGCGGCGCTCTTTTTCCTTGTGACGAATCGCCCGTCGCTTTCGATGGGTGCGCTTGCGCTGTCGATTCTGTCCAAGTTCTTCCCGGTTTTGCTCTTGCTTACCTTCCTGAAGCGCGTGCGACGCGCTCATGTAGGTCTCTTCGTATCGCTGATTTTCGCGTTTTATGTTCCGTTCTTGAGCGCCGGTTGGCATCTATTGGATGGCGCGAGGAACTATGCTCGAGATTGGGTGAACAACGGCAGCCTCTTCCACCTGCTGCGTTTTGTCGCGGGGTCGCGGGCCGGTGGCGAGTTGCTTGCGGCCCTGATTTTGTTAGCGGCGATTGGCTATTTAGCGAAAAGACGGGCGGAGCCGCTGTGGTCGAGTCTCGTTCTCACCGGAGGAGTGCTTCTACTGTCGCCGACTGCCTTTCCCTGGTACTTCACTTGGTCGATCCCTTTCTTGTGTTTTTACCCAAGCAGCGCATGGTTGCTCATGAGCGTCACTAGCGTCTTGGCCTACACTCCTGCAATCGCCTACGGGGCAGGGGAACCGCTCAAGAATTCTCTTCTGATGTTGTCGCTCGAATACGGTCCCGTCTACCTTTGGCTGGCCTACTATTGCTGGGCCGCGCGCAGGACGAAGCTATCTCCGGGTCCGCAGCAGGCGGGGCGTTCGACGACTGGTATGCAACGCTACTTTGCCGAATGAGCACTCTCGCTGCTTGATTCGCTGTCTAGCGCGGAACACCCACATCAAATTGAACTTCTCGACTTCTAGGGACAGTCGGGAGACTTGCGCAAGGATTTGACGCGACATCAGATTCCACATAATCGCAACGCGATGCCACTCGACTTTCGAGACCCATTCGTCTTCTGCGTTTTTCCAGGAGCGTTGTGTGGCGACAGAAAGAACGGTGAATTTTGAACCGTCGTTCCGCACTTGACGCTGCTCGGGGTCGGCTCCAACAAATCCGACGATCGTTATTGAGTTCATTATGTGGAATAGGGCTGGCTCCCCGCCAGACGTATGGTTTGGTTCGGCCTGTGGCTACCGAAAACCCTATCCGATCTGAAAACACAGAGGTTCTGATCATTCGTGAGATCATGGTGGCCACCACGATGAGCTCTCTTTTTGTCGCCTTTTTCGCTTTGCTAGCCTCCAGTTTTCGAACCCGTGCTGCCCTGCAGGTGGAGATCCTCGCGCTTCGTCACCAACTCGCGGTTTCTCAAAAGAACGCGCCGCGTCGCTTGCGCCTCCAGCGCTGCGACCGGCTCTTTTGGGTTTGTTGTGCCGATTCTGGTCCGGGTGGCGGCGATGTCTCGAGATAGTTCAGCCCGACACCGTCCTCCGTTGGCACTGCCGAGCTTTCGCCTGGCATTGGACCAGGAAATCCCGCCGGCTTCCCGGAAGGCCAGAAGTTGCGGCGAACCTTCGTGATCTAATTCGGCGCATGAGCCAAGCCAACCCCCTGTGGGGTGCACCCCGCATTCACGGAGAACTGCTCAAGTTGGGGATCGCCGTGGCGCAATCCACGGTGGCCAGATATTTGCCTCGATTCCGCAAACCGCCTTCCCAGACTTGGCGAACCTTCCTGGCAAATCATCTGGCGCAGACCGCGGCCATCGATTTTTTCACCGTGCCGACAGCGACCTTCCGGGTCCTGTTCGTTATCGTCGTGCTAGCGCATGGGCGACGCCAAGTGGTGCACTTCGGGGTGACGGAACATCCCACACAGGAGTGGACCATGCAGCAGATGCGGGAAGCGTTTCCCTGGGACCAGGCGCCACGATTTGTGCTGCGCGATCGAGATGCCATCTACGGAAGAGACTTCGCCGCCATGACCCGAGATATGGGAATGGAGGAAGTGCTTACGGCACCGCGATCCCCTTGGCAAAATCCATTTGTGGAACGACTGGTGGGCTCTATCCGTCGCGAGTGTCTGGACCACGTTATCGTGTGGAACGAGAGATCGTTGCGACGAACTCTGCACAACTATTTTGCCTACTATCAGCGGTCACGAACGCATTTAGCCTTGGGCAAAGACGCCCCGGAGCCCAGGGCAGTGGAACCGCCGGAACAGGGGCGCGTGGTAGCGATTCCACAGGTCGGGGGATTACACCACCGATACCAGCGCTTCGCTGCTTAGCCGGAGCAAGCCGGTTGCATCGACGTTTGCCTTTCTGGAACGGAAATGCCCCTTTCGCAAAACGGACTCCCTGCACTTGGAGGTACTCGCGTCTTGGGGAGGCAGAGACTGCCAGTCCTCCGAGTGCAACTGTTAACAAGGTGGCCAGTTCATCGATGAGATCCGCGATCAGCGTGCCACTGGGATGCGCGTTGAGAGCCGCGGACACAATTCTCGGTAGGCACAGGTGACCTGAAGCCGCCGAGCGGTCCTTGAAGCGAATCACGGCATTTCGCTGATTGCATGGACACCCGCGCCTGCAGGGCTTTCCACGCTTCATGATAATTGCGGCAGATACAGTTCGCAGCGAATCGACCCCAAAACGCTGACCCTGGGGAATGTCCGATCGGTTACAGCTGCGCCCTAACGAGGGCGGTGCAAGTAACCGCCAAGATCGTAAGTCTCATAGATACAGTTAGATACATAAATTGGCCACGAAGGCTGGTCCTTTATATATGGGCTTTGTGGGCGGGTTCCCTGGAATCGTCTGGCGCCTGCAACGGTCATGTAAACCGCTGCAGGACTCGCGTGCGGGTTGCCAACATCGCCGAACCATTCGGTTGCGAGCCGAATGGCCCTAGCACCGATTGCTGCATTCCGGCGCTGCTCCGATTCGTGTGTCACAAGAATGTCACGCGTATCGTGGAGGTGTGCGCGTTGAGAGGAAGCGCCTGTCTGGTGAGTAGGTGAGCCGGGGGGACTCTGCTCGTTGGTTCAAATCAAGCCCTCCGGAACGAGAATTTACGTGGAATGCAGCTTGCCGATCCTTCCTCGTAAGTTTGTCAAGTCTACAAATCGAGGGCGATTTTGAGAGCCGCGCCGATCGCAGTCACGGAGTGCGGAGCGAGATGCCCCAGTTGTTTGGTCAGGCGCGCGGTGTTAATGGTCCGAACCTGTTCGCCGAGCGCAACTGATTCTGCGGTAAGGCCACCTTCGCCGGCTTTCAGCACTACTTGGCTCGGATAGATCGTCTTCCTGTTTTCTCTGTTGAGAACAGGAACAACGACGACAACGCGGCTGTTCTTGTTGATCGCGTCCCTGCTCATGACGACGACCGCGCGCTCGCAATCAGCTTCGGAACCTTGCGCGGGACCGAGTTTTGCCAAGAACACGTCCCCGCGTTTGATCACCGAAGCGCAGCCTCTTCGCTCTCGACGGCTTCGAGAGCTTCCCAATCGCTTTGCGTAGACTCTTCGGCGATGAGCTGGGCTTCCTTTTGGAAATCGGAGTACCGTTGCGATGCAGACTCCTGCGGGAGCGGCAGTGGACGCGGCACGTCGCAAGCGTCTGCTTGTCCTGATGAGTCTTTCGGTACCGTCGGGCAGGTGATTCGGGATGACCGGTGACCGCAGTCTCCCAGCGCGGCATCGTCGATCAGGCTGCTCAACCGCAGCGCACTCATGGCCGGACACTGTTAGCATTCTTTATCAGGTTGGCCGACCAAGAACGACTCGCGCGCGGATTCTTTAGCGACGTCCGCTCAACCTCTCCGGAATCACGCCCGGGTCAGACGACCGACAATCTCGAGGAGAACAGCATCCGCCCGAACCTCAATTTCCTGAGCGGTTTGGTCTTGTATGGGATGCGGTACGTAGACCGCGTCAAAATCGGGACGGTTGAGCGCCGCAGCCTGGGCCCGTGCAGCCGTCTGGAACTCCGCGGTGGCGATGGCTACCGCAGGCACTCCCAAATTCTCCAGATTTATTGTATCGTGCAAACTGCACGTTGTGCACGACCCTCAATCAGCTAGTGCTTCGACAACCGCGTCGACCCCTCGCAGCTGTTCAATGATTCCGACCGGGGCCGGCTTCGCGAACGTGGGTTTCATCACGCGTACTAAGCTTGCCACCTGAAACCGCTCGCGCAGCAGAGTCTCCAGTCGATCAAGAAAGAGGCTACCGCCCGCTTTGCTGATGTCCAACAGACCGACGGTCTTGCCGTGCAGAGTCGGCAGCCGTTCGGGCGGCGGCGATACCTTTACAGGCGTTTCGCTCATCGGATTGATTAATTAATCTGATCGCCATTTGTATTCCTTTCCGGAAGTTGTTTTGTGCCTCTTGAGAAAACATTTTCAGGCAAAGCAGTTTCAGCCGCCAGGCAGCCGAGCATATGCTGCCGCGAGTTCAAATGGGATACGTAACCATTTCGCTGCCGCGCGGTCCGGCAGCCCAGCTCCCGATCACTGCGGAAAACTTCCCAGCAGTCCCGCCCGCCACCATGATGCGAATCGAGTCTGGTGAGCGGAATTTCTGGTAGCAACGCTCACCGTCGATCAGGATCTCTTTATATTTCGAAACCAGCTGGCTGCCCTCTGCGTCGGGAGCGTTCTCGTATGCGCGAACCGGGACGCCTGTGTTTTCGAACAGAAAGTCGCGTGCCTGCTGCTTGATCCAACCGGCTCGATGAATGGTTCGCGCGTGCTCGGGACCCAACACTACAATCGCTTCGTACCCGAGGCAGGCCCGATAAGTCCAAACCGTCGCGAGCGCGTAGGAAATCGACTTCAAAACCTGCTCCGGCGTGCGCGCGGTGTGCTCGCTGACGCCGTGCGGAGCTTCCGCCGCAAATATCGTCAAGGCGCTTTGCTGGGGTTGAAACCCGCGCTCGACGTGGAACGGCTCCCACGGATTCGCCTCTTCGTGCTCGGCGATGCAGTAACAAAACTTGCCGGGATTTCCGAGCGTGGACATATCGATTCCATCCGGCCGCGCACCCCCGATATTCACAAGTATCAACTGCAGCGCTCGCCCCAGCGTGCTGTTCGCCCGAGCAACGTTGCTGAAGGCGTTTTGGCGGTAAGCGAACCCCAGTTCGTTTCGAATGGGCCCATTAATAATGACCAGCGGCGCCGCAAAGTGCGTGGTGGCCTGAACGCCATGCACGTTGAGACGCTCATCGCACACCGCGCGAACTAGCGGCAGCAACACCCGCATCATCTCCGGAACGCAACCCGCCATCACCGCGTTAGCAGCGATCTTCTCGACCGTGGCCACCCCATAGCAAGGCGGCACACGGGCAATTATTTCGCTCCGGTCGACCGCCACGGCACTGAGCATGCGAGCGATGCGCTCCGGCGTCGGAGGAATCACCGGCAGTGCGTCGCCGAACGTGCGGAAGCAATACTCGAACGGGTCCTCGACGTCTGGAACTTCGATGGTCGAGGCCGGAAGGCCGCGCGCGGAGCCGATCGCGGCTGCCGGCGCGAATTCTCCTTCGACCTTCGGTTCCAAGTGTCGCGACATACAGCCGGGCTTGTTTTGCGGTGCCCCGTCGAACTCTTCGGCAACCGGCGCGCAGTGCATCTGGACCGCAATCGCATTTAGCACCGACTTGTCAAATCCGAAATGCGAACGCAGGACGCGGCCGCCGGGACCGAGCAGAAACAGCGAGGGTACGAAGGTCAGATCGAAGCGACGGGACAGCGCCAAGCCGGAATCCTGTTGCACAGGGAAGACTGTTGCTAGTTGTTGAGTGAACAGGTTGGTCGCCGCCTGATCATCCTGGGAAATACCGATCACTCGCGCTCCAAGAGCCAGTCTGTTCAGGTAGGGGACGGCCAGCCGGCACGTCGGGCAGTCCGTTTCGAAAAACACGATGAGCGCAAGATCATTCTCCAGATCGAGTCCAGGAATTGGGGGCGCGGTTTGGCCGATGCTGAGCACGGTATCAGATATCGCAAACTTCCGGGTGTAACATTGCATAACTACTAGGCGCGGTCGCTTCCGAAACAACCGCGACAAGTATACAAACTGCGTTAACTGCCCGCGGGATTCCTTCTGTTCTTGATTTCCTTGGTTCGAACCCGGCGAGAAATTCCTCCGCGGCCCGCCAGTTCTCCGATTCGCCGGCGCGATTTTTGTCCTCGCGCAGTGTCGAAGAGCCGTGCACACCGGCAACGCGGGGGACAAACTGGGTCTTTTTCTGCGCCGGCGCAAATGCAAGGATGGAATTGGCGGCGGCGATCTCGTCGTGATCGTTTGCCGAACTCACAAAGATGGGAACGGTCACTTTGGCGGCGGCCTCATGAACCGCATTCGGAGAGTCGAGGTACTCTCCCGGAGAAAAGCCGAGCACTCCGGCGACCTCATCGTGATGTTCCGCAGCAAGCACGAAGACGAGAGCTGCCGAATAACTGCTACCCCAGACCAAAACTTTGCCATTGTTTCCAGAGGACCTGGCCCAGGCCAGGGCCGCTTCCATGTCTTTAAGAACATCCAAGTACTCGCCATTATGCCCTACGTGGCGGACAGTTTCGTTTTGTTGGCCCCAGAGATCACCGCCGGAACGCTGGTCGATCGCTAGGCAGTTAAAACCCAGTTTGACCAGCCGTGGGGCAATTGGCGCGTACTCAGCGCGGTTCGACCCAGCTTGGTGGAACAACAGAATGTAAGGCTGCGAATTGCTGCCGGCCGGATAGAAGTCGGCATAGACTTTTACGCCGTCGGACGCCGTGAGCGTAATCTGCTCTCGGGCATTCACCGACAACGCCAAGCCTATGGTTATGAGCAGGAGTTGAAACGGAACTCGAAGTGCCTTTTTTTTGGAGAAGACGCTCGTTTTTGGATGTTTCTTGGGGGTTCGCATTTTTCTTTGTTCCAAGGCTGTTGCACAACTCAGCTCAAGGTGTTCGATGATTCGCCCCGGGAATAGTTTCAGCCAAACACTCGCCCTAAAAGAAAGGCCGAGAAACTCTCCCCTGGTCCATACCGAGAAGATCGCCCAAGCTTCCGTATCGATCTGGTGGAGCTACCCCTGGGTGTTTAGTCAGATTCTGGTTATCTGGTTGTTTCAGCAAAGTGCGACAGGTAGTGTGGACGAGTGCCTCGCCCAGGATTTCCAAAGAATTTGCGAGAGTTTCAATCGAAGTTTGCCACCGAACAGGCGCCTGCCGGTGGCCGGATGGCTTTGTGTGTCCGAGATGTGGACAACGACGAGCTTATGAATTAGCGAACCTCAGACGATGGCAGTGTGCAGGGTAGTTTCTCTGACGGCCAGGACGATCCTGCGTAATACGAAAACGCCGCTGACTAGGTTGCACCCATGTATCCCGTCGGCACTGCTCGAAGTTCTCCACAGTGCATGCACGTATGATTTGTGGCCTCTGGACCTTCACGTCGATCAACCCGATAGGCTGTTTCGAACCAGTGCGTCCAGTTCCTCGATCCTCGAATACGGAACTAGTCTGCAATTAGGATGTGTAATGCCGGTAATCAAAAGAGATATCTTCTGTTCGACACTGCGCTGGTAAAAGAGGACTACCCTTTTCTTCGTTGCGCCCAGAAGGTAACCTGTTTCGAAACCCAAACCAAATGATGAACCCGAGACCTCGGCTAGAAATATATCGCACCCCGAGAGCCAATTCATATCTCTTCGGTACACATCGCTAGGAGTTATGCGCCGGTCCGCTTCCCAAGCATCTTCGCCGAGCAGATGAGCGGTTAGAACTTCGTGCCCCATCACCCGGAGCACATCTACGATTTTCCGAGCCGCCACCAGCCCAGACCGATCTCCTACCACTGTAAAACCGAAGTAGATTTTCATTACTCGCCGAGACGCACGCCGTTAAATTGGGATACAATCTGCCATTTATCAAAATCGTTGAATAGTGTCATGCGGAGTGGGGTCGACTGGTAAAGGTTTGCCGGCAAAAAGCCATTTCTGGCTTCGAAACCTACGCCCGAGGAAGGGTAAGCTTTGGAAGGCTCTGCGCCTATCTGCAACTCCCTCCGCACCGTTGACCGCAGGTGGCTTTCGCTCTAGCTCACTCGTTCATGCCTACAGAAAAATGTAATGCGAATTCGGCGGTTTCCGACGTTTTCTGAAAATCGCGAGAACAAATATTCGTGAGCCAAGTCATTCTGGTCAGAACCCCACCTGAATTAGCAGGCTCCCCAATACATCCAGAAGAGGCGGCGTGCGGCCCGGGATAGCCGCCCGAGAGGGAACATGGCCACCATAAGTGCGCAGCCGAAGAAGCTGGCCACGCGAGAGAGCAGGCCGATCTTCGCCATCTTGGCAGCCGGCCACCGGGAAGAGGTGGCCTCGGTGCGCCGCGTGATTTCTGCAGGACGCCGCTCCGCAGCGCGCTCTGTGCAACCTTTCGCGCCCACAGTAGTCTCATTTCAGCGTCCGGCCTTCGGTGTGCGCGACAGACAAGTGCATTCCGGGCCAAATTTCCAAGCACCCGAAAGGAATGACAATGTTTCCCGAATTTCGCGCGCGTTTGTTTGCTCATAATAGAACAGGTAATGCGCTCACAGCAAAGTCGGCTGGCGTCATGTGTCTCCTCGCCCTCACTGCAATGTGCTCCGCAAGCTTCACGAAGACTGCACTGGCACAGGACTATACGGGAGCGGTTTATGCAGGAACGGACGACGGACAGAAGAATGGTCTGGTGGCCTACGGTCGCAGAGCCGATGGCACCCTGGCATATATCGGCGCGTATCTGTCAGGTGGTGCTGGAGGGCGACTCAACACTGGTGGTCGCATCGACCCGCTGATCTCAGCTCATTCAGTCTTAAACGTCGACAATCGCTTTGTTTTACAGGTCAACGCCGGCTCTAATACGGTTTCTTCATTCAGGGTAAACAAAGACTTCAGTCTGACACTCATCAGCGTGGTTCCAAGCGGTGGTTTTGGACCTGACACCATTGCTGAGCGCGATGGGGTCGTCTATGTTGCCAATGTCGACAGCGATGGTGTTTATACCGGACCGCAGGACCAGGTAGGCGATATTGATGCCTTTGAATTGAACCGCGAGACAGGTCATCTCCAGGAAATTCCGGGCTCGAAACGGCAACTTGTTGGCCGTCCCTCTGACCTGGCCGTAGCTCCAAATGGCCGTTCTCTTGTCGTGTCGATCTACAACGCCGGATCAACTGCGATCTCGGATAGTGCCGCGAATGCCGAGCTTGAAAGTTTTGCGATTGTTGGGCGAGGTTTTCTCACTCCGATCTCGGCCATTACGTCTACGCCGCGGAACAATGACCAGAACCGCAATCTGCCCTCGGCGATTGGCATCGCGATTCGCGAGTCGGGTGGGCATGCGGTGGTCGTCGTCACCGAATCTCGTGAATTTTTCGCAAATGGACAGCCGGCACCGGTCAGCCAATTCCAAACGGGATCCGTTTCGACATTTGATCTGAACAATTTTGGTTCCCTTCGTCCCATATCTCTGGATGTGCCGACCAGCAGCCAAATCACAACAGGGCCGACGAACACTTCAACCAGTTCCTGCTGGATCTCCTTCGATAAGGATGGTCGAACCTTCTGGGTGGTCAGCGCCTCTTCGTCCATTATTTCCAGCTTCCGATTCAACGACGATGGTTCCGTAGAAGAAATTGACAGCCGTGCGGCGACCGGAGTGCCAGTCAACCCGGATGCCGCCAATCCGGCAGCGGGAGCCACTGGCTTTGTCGATGTCGCTGAAACTGAAAACAGCGATTTCCTTTACGAGCTGGAAAGCGGCACAGGAACGGTGGACGTTTATCGGATTTCCTCGCCGGACTCGCCATTGACGCTTCTGCAGCAGATGTCCACTGGGTTGCCGCAGACTGGCGGAGTCATGGGCATCGCCTATATCAACCCCGCTGACCTCCGCGAGGGTCAATAGCAATATTGTAGACCACCAGTTTGCTTTTTATCCTGCTGCAAAGCGCGTGTACCGCATTTATGACTATCAGCTGTTAGAAAATTGTTGGCGAGGGCTCAGCTGCGTATTTTGCGTCTGCGCGTTTGCAGAAGGCACGCAGAACTAGTGCGTTGAGTGGAGCTATGAGTCTCATCGTCCTAACCGCGATTTGCTTTCTGGCTTGCGGGTTTTACCTTTTCGTTCTGGCTCATTAGATTCAAGAGACCCAGCGTAAGGGAACGACTCGTTCGGCCGCCGATGACCAAACCCGTCAGAGCCGTGAGCCGCAAGGCCTTCACATTATCGGCTCTGGGAGGGCCACGGGAAGGCAGGGCCGCGTCGCGGCCAGGTCAGTTCGGCCGGCAGGCGTAGCTGCGCGGTCACGCGGCAGCGGCCTTAGTTGCCAAGCGCGAACGGTACGAAACGATCGCGAGATCATGGGGCGTGGGCAGGAGCCTCTAACCTGGGTCATCTTGTTCACCACAGTCGGTGACGCAAGTCACATCATTCGTGCGGGATTGGCAATAGATTCCAAACAGAATTTCTTTGCAACCTGCTGGACAGGAGAGAGAGATGGGTGCGTTCGGACACAAAAGGGGCTTTGTCTGGCTAGTATTGGCTGGATTGCTCTATTTCAGCACGGTTCCCACAAGCGTATTTGCGGACGAGAAGGACGGACGTACTCCGTCTCCGAAGGCTAATACGGGGACTGTATCGCCAGCTATGGCGAATGCACTTCCGTCGGCCGCTACGCCGCAGGAACAGACCCCGACGAAACAGGCGAATGCCGGGTCGTTTGCGTTCACGGACTTTCCTACGTGGCTGAATGACATTCTAGCCACGGCCGAATCACCCATGGATTCAACAACGTTCGGGCTCGACGGGGCCGCGGAAGCAGCGCCATCGTCTATCCCGGGGAGTTCAGATCCCCAAGGCTCTGGAGGCCCTGTCGGCGGGCAAGGCGCGAACAACAGTAGCAAAAATGTGCTGACGGGGAATTTCTTTCATCGTCTAGTGCAGTTCTACAAACAAGATTGGGCGGGCACCAACCCGACCGGACCTTCCCCGATCAAACGCGGTCTTCCGGCGCCCCTAGATTCGCCTCCATTTCCATTCTCGGACTGAGGTTACGGAGGGTCACCTGACATCGGCGCGCCCGATGGCAATACCTATCCTTTAATGTCTGCACTCGGACTCCAGGACAGTCGTACGAAAGTCTACGGCTGGGTTGCGACCAGCATAAACTTCAGTACGTCAGCCAAGAATAATTTTCCAGTGTCCTACGACATCTTTCCGAACAAGATAGAAGTCAATCAAGCGGTCGTATACATCGAACGCCTGCCCGACACCGTGCAGACCGACCATTTCGACTGGGGATACCACGTGACTGGATTCTACGGTATCGACTATCGCTTCACGACCGCGAAGGGCTACTTCAGCGAGCAACTCTTGCAGTCCAACAAACAGTACGGCTTCGATCCTGTTCTGGAATATTTCGACCTCTACTTCCCGGTCAAAGACGGTCTCGACATCCGAATTGGGCGGTTCCTCTCGGTTCCTGGGATCGAAGCGCAGTTGGCGCCGAACAATTACAACATGACGCACTCGCTGCTCTACACGATCGATCCATTCACCGACACGGGGATCTACGGCAGCCTAAAGCTGAACAAGCAATGGATCGTTCAGCTGGGCCTATCAGGCGGGCACGATGTTGCGCTGTGGACCCCCGACGCTAAACCCTCAGCCATCTTTTGCTTGAACTACTCGACTAAGAGCAACAACGACAATTTTTACGGCTGCGCGAACGGCATCAACGACGGCAAGTATGCCTACAACAATCTACAAGACTATGACTTCACCTGGTACCACAAGTTCAACAGCAAGTGGCATATGGCGACGGAGGCTTGGTACATGTATGAACGCGATGTGCCGAACGTCGCCGGCAATGTCACAAATCCGATCACGCCTGAGCTCGGCGCAAATGGCGCATTCTGCAGGGCTGGTGTGCTTCGCTGCACCGCGCCGGAATACGCCGTCGTCAACTATTTGAATCGCGAGATCAATTCCAAGTTTTCAATTGGATTTCGGTCTGACTTACTCGACGACAAGAAGGGCCAAGGACAAAAACATCCGGACCATCCGCGCGACCAATGAAACCATAGCCCTTCGAATCGTTGAACCACTTTACCGTTCCTTGCACCACTTTCGTCCTCCCTGAATTGAAACGAATGGTACAAAAGATTCCAGGCATGCTGGCTGTTATCATAACGTTTCGATTCATTTGGCACACCCGTTACGGTCTCAGTCC
>WNFE01002314.1_pt1 | contig 14034 bp, 13 predicted proteins | sample 5400451 | NCBI WGS metagenome assembly WNFE01 (sample SAMN13153344, study PRJNA577476) | soil metagenome | isolation source: 200 cm saprolite under Douglas fir tree site 2 hole 2 | place: USA:California | collected 2015-04-18 | reverse complement strand
ATCGCCTTGGGGAGAGCAAGATTTCCATCCCAGAAGAGGGCATTATAGGGTGAGTGACGAAACAACGAGCGATAATCTGCAGAAATGACCTGGAGATCGTCAGATTCATCAGTCGTGATAACAGCATAAAAGTATTTATTAATAGAGGTACTGACGACTAAGCCACCATACTTGGCATAGTACGCCTCAAGATCGGTGCCACCTCCTCCAAAACTAATGCGCATTGGCGCTCTAGCAATTAACATTTTTCTCTCCCTGCATATTTTCATAATAAGAAACCATGGAAAAACAATAAAGGAAGTGTATAGGTATCCTCTCTCGCTGACCCTTTTCGGTTTCTCTTACTAACATCGGCCCGCAAGCGGGCCTGATCTTTTTTGTGTCGAGGTGGCAGGGCCGGGCGTAGCCCGGCCCTGCCACCTCGACACATTTTTAGATTTGTACCGTTCCGGTGTAATACCCGCCTGCTTCTGCGCCCGGCCCTGCCACCTCGACACATTTTTTAGATCGCGACCTTTAGGTAGCGAATCCTCAACCCAAAAGGGTTAAAGAAGAAATACCCTGGGATGCAATTTCTTGTATACTCACCTCTTCTCATCACGCTACAGGTTGGCGCATCGCTTCAATTAGTACCTTTGCAACTTCCGGACGGGAGAATTCACGCGGCGGAATCTCACCAGCCTGCAGCATCTGGCGGACCTTTGTACCGCTGAGTGTCACATGCTGGTCACTGCTATGCGGACAGGTTTTTGACGAGGCCATCGAATCGCAGGCGCGGCAGAAGAAGGTGTGATCAAAGAACATCGGTGTAATGCCGAGTTTTAGCGGATCGAACTCGGCAAAGATGTAGTGAGCGTCGTAGGTACCATAGTAGTTGCCGACACCAGCATGATCGCGCCCCACAATGAAATGCGAACATCCATAGTTCTTGCGCATCAAGGCGTGGAAGATGGCTTCGCGTGGTCCAGCATAGCGCATAGCGGCAGGAAGTACGCCAAGTATGACCCGGTCAGCAGGATAGTAGTTTTCTAACAAGACCTCGTAACATTGCATGCGAACATCAGCCGGAATGTCATCGCCTTTGGTGTCACCAACCAGGGGATGGAGGTAGAGACCATCGACCGTTTCCATCGCGCATTTCTGAATATACTCATGCGCTCGGTGCACAGGATTACGCGTCTGGAATCCCACAACGCGCTTCCAACCGCGCTCAGCAAACGCCTGGCGTGACTGGGTTGGTGTAAAGCGATATGTAGCAAAGGCCTGATACTGCAGAGCAACAACACGTACGGGGCCACCAAGCAGTACATCGTCCTGCTGATAGACAATTTTTACACCTGGATGGGCTTCTTCTGTAGTGCGATAGACCTTGCTGGCCTCAAGCTGTTTGTCGTAGCCATACTTCTCTTCGACAGTCATGACGGCCTGGAGCGTTCCCTGAGCATCGACGAGTGCGATCTGCGAACCTTCTTTTAGGGTTGCAGCCTCTTCTGAAGAGGTCGAGAGGGTGATGGGTATCGTCCAGGGTAAGCCATTAGTCAGGTGCATAGTATTGACGCACCCAAGGTAATCGGCTTTGTTCATGAAACCACTCAAAGGACTATAGGCGCCAATAGCTAACATCTCGAGGTCGGCCAGTTGACGAGAGCCTATTTTCACCTGGGGCAAGCCGCGAGCGCGTTCTTGCAATTCTGCCCGTTCCGTCTCGCTTGCCATGTTCAGCACCAGTTTTCCTCCGTGAGGAGCGATTAATCCGTCGATCATTTTATTTTTTCCAAAATTCCTTGTTTTATAGGGCAAGAACTATCATCACATGCCCTTACAATTGGGCGCAATCATTGCACCTCCTACAGATATCCGAGGGCAGCCAGGCGGTCGGTGACTGCTTTGGCATCTTCTTCAGGCATCTCTTCGGGCTCGAGGTAGCCCAACTCCTCGAGCCTGGCAAAAATGCGTCCAATGCTCTCTTCAACGGTCTCTTTATCGGTCTCGACTATCAATTCAGGATTCTCTGGCTCCTCGTAAGGATCATCGACACCGGTAAAACCTTTGATCTTTCCCTCGTCAACCAGTTTGTACAGCCCTTTGACATCGCGCTGGCGGCAGACTTCGATGGGACATTTGACATACACCTCAACGAAGTTGCCAATTTGTTCGCGTGCCCACTGGCGCGCTTCGCGATAAGGAGCGATGGCAGCCGAGATACAGACTACGCCGTTGCGAGTCAGCAGGCTACAGACAAATGCAATGCGCTTAATGTTCGTGTCACGATCCTCGCGGCTAAAGCCGAGTCCTTTGCTCAGATGAGTGCGCACAACATCGCCATCCAGGATTTCAACATTGCGCCCGCGTGCATTGAGGCGCTTTTCAATAGCTTCCGATAGAGTGCTCTTCCCGGCACCGGAGAGACCGGTAAACCAGATGGTAAAGCCTTTATTCGACATGTAGGTAAATCCTCCAATTTGTGTAGGTGCGCTTCATTGCGCTCCGGATCAAAAAACCTTTCCCTGCATATCGGCAGGGACGGGAACGTCTAATTGCCTTAGAATAGTCGGGGCCATATCCATAAGTTGGAGACCTGTTAGTTCGCGCCCACCAGGTCCTTCATGCGCATCGGGTTCATGCTTGATCACGATGCCAAATTGCGCATGATTACAGTCATCGGGACCTGTATCATTATCAAAAGTATAGATGGAACCGTGACCGACGGTGCCGACTGAACGCCAGAAGAGATCTCCAAAGTAGACGACCAGGTCAGGCGGGACCCCATTACATTCTCTGTATATTTCTTGTGGCTTGTACACCGTTGTGCCTATATTTACACCTTTGTGATCCACCAGCGCTTCAAACTTCGCCTTGAGTTCGTCACGCAGAGCCTCAACCTCGCCGGGTTTTACGATTCCTTGCGGCTCGCGCCCTTCGATATTCAGGAAGATACGAGCATAATAACCGCCGTCGCCCCAGACTCTGGTCTTGCTCCAGTCAATCTCACACTTGTCGATCGACGTTAGTGTCGATGGCTGAGACTTCAATGTCAGGTACCCTTCTCTGATGAGCCATTCATTGACGCAGATGCCGCCATCCATCTTCTTGGCCCCGTGGTCGGAGACGATAAAGATGGTGGTGTTTTCGTCCACGAGGTCAAGGATCTGGCCAATCTCATTATCAATATAGCGATAGTAATTATGAATACTCTCGTTATACGTCGGATGGACTTCATACTTGTGATGGGTTGGATCATGATATTTCCATAAACCATGGTGAATACGGTCTGTCCCCATCTCTACGAACATGAAGAAATCCCAATCTTTTTCTGCAATCCACTTATTGACCAGTTTAAAACGCTTTTCGGTCATTGTATAAATCTGACGCAGCAGGTAATCTTTATCATCGGTGCGGAAGTTTGGAACATCCACGAGATAGTCGCCAACTGTTGCCTCGATCTCCTGCATAACCGAAGCGGGATAGGTATAAGGCCTATCGGGATTCTTGGTCGAGGGAGAGAGAAAACAGCCAACCTGAATGCCATTAACGGGCTTGGGGGGATAGGTCTGTGGCACACCAACAGTAATTACTTTTTTCCCTGCACGCGAGAGTACATCCCAGACACGATCAGTTTTGACTGAGTTCGAATTTGCCAGGGTGTTCTTCTCATAGGAATAGTCACCTCGATTACGGAAGCCATAAAAGCCCAAAGTGCCTGGATCTTTGCTCGACATCATCGAACTCCAAGCGGGAACAGTGATTGCGGGAATGCAACTTTCGAGCTTACCCCATACGCCCTCATCCATGACCCGTTTGAAATTCGTCAATTCATCGCGCCACTGGTCAAAAACAAGTTCTGGTGGAGCACAGTCCAGTCCAATGACCAGAACTTTTTTTCGCCGATTCATGAACATTTGCCTTTCAACATGTATTTACACGACTGCTGGTTCAGTATTGTGGTTTGTATGAAGTACGCACAGGTACCGGAGAGAGAGTCTCCAGGAAGACGAACTCTCGATATTTCCACAAAATTCTGCTTCTACAAACGAGTTAAATTATAACTCATTGAAGGAGAACCAGCATGCACAGCTATTTTATCGTTGTACTCAATATTGCTTTTGCTCATTCCTCTAGTGTATAAAAGGCATGCGATGCTGGGAATATTCCCACCAGGGAGCCGAATCCCCTGCTCTTCTACTAGAAAGGTCGGAAACAATATAGCGCTATTGAGCATACCACCCTCGACGAGTGAAACGCGTTGTTAAAAAGTGAAGATGCGGTTATAAATCTACTTGCCATGTTATAATTGCTCAACCATCCTCATAAGATAAGACATCTTCTTTCGTGTATAGTAACGACTATTGCGATTTCTGGGGAGACTAACAGCAAAAATAGGCTATTGAAAACTGAATTGTGACACATTGAAAGAGCAGTATGTGTTAATTTGGTCACAGCGTAGATGTAAGCAGAGCTATAGCAATCAGCCTAAAAGGGCGGTATAGTAAGCATATCGTAGAAAACATTTAATTTGGGGTAGGTACATATTCCAGGAAAGGAACACTTTGTATGACAAGTAAGAAGAAAGTGCGTGTTGCAGTTGTTGGCGTTGGTAACTGTGCCAGTTCACTAGTGCAAGGCGTGCATTACTACCGTGAAGCAAAGCCTGATGATTTTATCCCTGGCTTGATGCATGTGAACCTGGGAGGATATCACATTAGCGATATCGAGTTCTCAGCCGCTTTCGATATTGACCAGAAAAAGGTGGATAAGGATCTCAGCGAGGCCATTTACGCTGCGCCGAATAATACATATCGCTTTGCCGATGTTCCGCAATTAGGGGTGAAGGTATACCGGGGGATGACACACGACGGACTTGGCAAATACCTCTCGCGTGTGGTTACGAAGTCTCAGAGACACACCGACGATATAGTGAAAATTCTCAAAGATACCGGCACGGATGTGGTGATAAATTACCTGCCAGTTGGCTCCGAAACAGCAACCAAGTGGTATGTTGAGCAGATCATCCAGGCAGGTGTAGGCTTCGTCAACTGCATCCCTGTTTTTATCGCCCGTGAAGAATACTGGCAGGAGCGCTTCAAAGAGGCCAATCTGCCGATGATCGGTGACGATATCAAAAGCCAGGTAGGGGCAACAATTGTGCATCGAATGCTGGCACGGCTCTTCCGCGAACGCGGCGTGAAGTTGGAGCGAACGATGCAGCTCAATGTCGGGGGCAACACTGATTTCTATAATATGTTGGAGCGCGAGCGTTTGGAGTCGAAGAAGATCAGTAAGACCAATGCTGTGACGAGCCAACTCGACTATGAACTGGGCGCTGATAACGTACATATTGGTCCGTCTGATTACGTAGCGTGGCTCACGGACCGCAAATGGGCTTATATTCGCCTGGAGGGTCGCACTTTCGGCGATGTGCCCCTAAATGTGGAACTGAAGCTGGAGGTGTGGGATTCGCCAAACTCTGCTGGTGTCGTGATTGACGCGGTACGCATGGTGAAGTTAGCGTTGGATCGAGGAATCAGCGGTACGCTGGAGGGGCCGAGCGCATACCTGATGAAGTCTCCACCCATTCAGTATCACGATGATTTGGCGCGTGATATGACCGAAGCATTCATTCGCGAGGAGGGTTATACGAGTCCCCAGGCGCCTGAGAAATTGGAACCTACCAATGGTTTTAAGGCGGAGACGCAGGTGGTGGATTAGGGTAGTTTTGAGTATGTCGAAAAATGGCTGAGCGTGGCGCCGCCACGCTCAGCCATTTTTCGACATACTCAAATAACGGTGCTTGCCCTGGTTTTGGAGATATGCTATACTGCGCAACGGAGAGATGTCAGAGTGGTCGAATGTGCCGCTCTCGAAAAGCGGTAGGGTGAATAGCCCTCGTGGGTTCGAATCCCACTCTCTCCGCCGCGCTGGAGGAGTCTCATAGTGGCCTAGTGAGCACGACTGGAAATCGTGTAGGGTGAATAGCCCTCGTGGGTTCGAATCCCACCTCCTCCGCTTCCCATCTCAACCCAATTTAATCCTCGAGGTATGTTTCTTTGAGAGTTGACTAACAGCCCCTTGACATGGAGTGGACTCCAGGTTCTATTCCCTTTCATTCGTTCATCGTTGTCGTCTGCTTCATATGGGTTTGCAAGCCTGTGGAGACCGCCTCTAAAATCTCGTCTGAAAGGGACAGGTTCGCCTGAGCAACAGCACGGGCTAGAATGATGGCTCCGACTAGCTCAGACAACAGGTGTACGGCACGCTCACGTGCGGAAGCGGGCATGTCGTCTTGATCTTCAGCAGGTGTCTTCGCGAAGTAAGAAGCCAGGATATCCAGTTCCTCGTCGATGCCTTTGGCAAAGCTGGCTTGCACCTGCTCGTCTTGCCGGGCGGCGTCGCTCGCAAGGGACGCGATGGTACATCCATCCGCCCGATTATCGCGGTGTGCCGAGGAGAGATAGTCTTCGATAAACGGCCATAAGGCGGAGTAGTTGGATCCCGCCTGGTCCATCAATGTCTCGGTGAGGGTGGCATTGGAGCGCTGAAGACCTGCTAAAGCGGCCGAAGCCGCAAGGGCTTCTTTTGAGGGAAAATGGTTATAGAAGCCACCATGCGTGAAGCCAGCGGCTTTCATCAAATCGGCCACGCTCACGCCATTGAAGCCAGACTCGCGAAAGAGGCGACCAGCCGTCTCGATAATCCTCTGGCGATTCTCTGTTGCTTGCTTTTTTGTTAGTCGCATGATTTTACCATCCGAAGCTTCAATTTGTCAGCCAATCAACTCGTTGTCATCCATGGTAATGATGTTGTATATCATCATTACCATGTAGTGTACCACTTCCAAGCGAAACGGTCAATTGGCTCTTGCTCCCAGGCAGGGCAGTTGCATTCAATGCAACTGCCCTGCCCTGTCAATTCACAGGCTTGTTTATTCATATGAATTAGAGTATGATGCAGGAGGATTTTTTATCGCGGGCATCAGAGTTTCTGTGGAGGAAGTTATGCAATACCTCACTTCGAGGGTGAGTAATCCCGCTCTGCGGCAAGGACTCTTTTTTGGTATTATCCTTGCGATTATTCTGATAGGTTTCAGTTTTATCAGCAATTTTCTGGGCTTCCTCGGCACCTTAATCGTGTTCGCGCTCTACCTGGTATTTGCTTTTCTGGCAGGTCAGCGAGCGTCCCAAAGTACAGGAAGACTCACCACAGGAGTTATAGCAGGTCTATTGACAGGTGTAATCAGTGCTCTGATAAATTCCATTGTCTCCGTAATCTTTGTTTCTTCAAATTTTGCTACGCTACTGCAATCCTTCAAAGCTTCTGCAAAAGCGCAGGGGCAGAACCCCAACTCAATCACTTCCTCATACGTCATAAATGCCATTACTGTTAGTATCCTGATCACCATTGTGCTGGCGATTCTGCTCGGATTGGTCGGAGGTGCCTTCGGCGGTAACATTGGCCGGAGACGTGCCCAACTACCTCCTACTGATGGGAACCAGGAAGCTACGTTTGAACCGCGTGAGGATCGAACTACACCTGCGGAGCAGACACCACCCAGGGACTGAGACTCCCTATGATGAATCATAGGGGTTCTTGCGCCACCAGCAACGCTTCCGACTCCTCCGAGGAGGCAGCAGGTTGCCCTGGCTGCTGCCTCTTTGCAGAATTACTAGCGTCCCACGGCCTTAATGCGCTCGGTGCGCCTGACCAGGTAGTAGATGACGGAGCCAAACAGCGGGACGAAGAGGATGATGAGGACCCAGACCAATTTGTCGTTCCCCTCGGATGACTCGTTAGAGGCGCAGTCGGTGAGCATCCACAGCCAGAAGATGGTCGCGGCAAGGGATATGAGCACCGCGGGGACGGGAAACGGTAGAAAGTTGAGAAAAGGAAGACGCAACATAGTTGTTTTCTCCTTACTGGCTCTTATTATTAGTTGTTACCGGTGAAAAAGGGTATAGTCGATATCTTGTCCATTACCTGTTGCCATCATTGTCCAGGTAGTGAGATTGGTGTTGGAGTAAGAAAGAGTATGGTCGTTATCTTGTCCATTATCTGTGGATTCTGCTGGAATTGCTTGATCCACTGATTAGCCTGGCCCTGGTCGATGTCTCCTGCTTTGACCGCAGTGTCTAGGAGACCCGCGAGGGCTTTCAACTCTATACCCTGTAACTGGCCTTCCGAAACTCCCTGAGCTGCGGCAATATCGGTCATGCCCTTCCCAGCCCTCAACTGCTCTGCGATCTGCCTGGGGGTGAGATGCAGGGCACTGGCAATGTCGTCCTGCGCAATCAAGTTATATTTGGGGTTCTGGAGGGGAAACATTTCTGGTCCTATCTCTGCCGGCACTTGTATGGTTTTGGGGAATGGTAACGGGACAGGTATTACCCACATGGTCATACGGCCTAGCGCGAAGAAAAGAATCGCTGCGATGGCTATAGCAGCCCACCATCCCCAGCGCGGGCTGCGACGAAGGGGTGTGATTTTTTCGCCGTGTGAAGATATTGTTTCGTGGTATTCATAGAATGCGCGCTCTTGTGGCGCGTATTCTTGCATCTGCTGATGCATGCCATGAAATTGTGCAGCAGCTATGCTGTATTCAATGTCGGTATCGTATGGCACGTTTTCAAAGGAAGTGCTTCCCTCTCTGCCGTTTGAGAAGGAGGTGTTGTTTGTGTCAGCTTGCATTGTTTTTTGCTCCCATAGTCGCCCATACGAGACAGCTGTTCTTTCTTTGTAGCCCCCCGATTTATCGTGGGAGTTTTGCTGCATGACCAGCCTGGCAGCTTCTCTTACTGATTGGTCTGTATCGTACAGGGCTGTTGTAAACACTCTGGTAGGGACACGCTGCCCCTGTTTTCCTAGCGCGAGCACCGCTGTCTCACGCACATGCCAGTCAGGGTCACGTAAAGCCGCCACCAGTTGCTGCAGTGGCGCTCGCTCCCCTTCATTCCCCAGTACATGCACTGCCGCTGCGCGTACGGACCCGTCTTCATCGTCCAGGGCAGAGACTAGCAGTTCTACGTGGGTGCCGGCCGCCAGTTTCTCCAGTGCGCGCACCGCCGCTACACGTACCTCCCAATCGTCATTCTTCAACTTTGCTGCCAGGTCATCAAGCGAGAGTTCGGAGAGGGTTTGCTCAGGAGTGAGCCCGAGACGATGCAGTACGGTCGGCAGGAGGGAGGAAGGAACCTGCGCCTGCCCTGACGAGACCCTTTGGTTGTCTCCATCCTTGCTGATGTACCACTCATTTTCGTTGTAATCCATCTCAGTCCCTCACCTGACTGCGTTGCTGCGCTGCCACTGTTTTCCGCAGGAGCAGCATACCGCGATGCACATTTGATTTGACTGTACCAACGGGTTGATTCAGCAGTTCGGCTATCTCACGATAGCTCATTTCTTCGAAATAATAGCAACTTACGGCTACTCGATACTGTTCTGGCAGCCGGGCGATGAGCGCTTCGATCTCGCGCAGGTCTTCCCGGTTTTCTAATACTTTCTCAGGCTGCTCACGCTCTTCGTCCTCTATTTCGAGGAGCGTGCTCTCTTCCGAGAGATCAAGTGGCAGGCACTGGAACCGACTGCCGCTGCTGTGACGATAGAAGACGTTCAGCGTGATTTTGTACAGCCAGGGCTGAAGCTTCATGATGCGTATGCGCTCTGCCGGGTAGTCTGCCAGCGCGTGATACGCACGTATAAAGGATTCCTGAACGATGTCCTCTGCATCCTGTGGGCTGCCTGCCTGGCGCAGGGCAAAGGCATAGAGCCGCTGTTGAGTACTCAACACCAGGTGATGGAAGTAGCGATCCAGGTCAGTTGCCAGCAGGTCTAGTATGTCTGGCAACTGCTCAGCACTTGGCTCCATGTCTTCCTTTCCCCATAAGTATGCAAGCTCCTTTTTTGTGCTTCTATACAGTAGAATACGAAAAGTTTCGCTTTGGTTGCAGAGCAACGGCCCTGGTAGTCACTTTGGTTTACTCGACACCCCTTGTGCATCAAGGTAAGGAAAAGCCCATCAGCATCTTTTCTGTAATACCATCTGGTGGGATTGCTTGTCTTACACAGTAATCTGGCAGATTTATTTCATGCTGCCGGAAAGCCAGAAGATGCTATGTCCCATCTCGAACAATCTGTCAGCATTTTTGCGGAGATTGGTGTAGAGGAGGGCACAGTATGGCCGGAGATCTGGAAGCTGGTCGAGTGGTAATGAAAAGTGTATGTTGAAACTAGATCGCTAACTAACTTCGCTTGCTTGATACTTTTAAATGTTGTAACGCTGCACGTGCAGCATAATAGCCACACATGCCATGCACGCCCCCACCTGGAGGTGTGGATGACGAACAAATAAAAAGATTCTTTGCCGGAGTTGTATATGGCACCGGGCGAATCGCCGGCCGTGTGTAGAATTGCCATAAATCCTGGACACCACCGTTGATATCGCCGCCGATGTAGTTAGCGTTGTAGCGTTCAATCTCAAGTGATGTCATTGTGCTTCGTGCCAGTATGCGATCGCGAAAGCCGGGCGCAAAACGTTCAATCTGGGACTCTATGCGCTCCGTCATGTCAAACGTTGACCCGCTTGGGACGTGGCAATATGCCCATACTGTGTGCTTTCCCTCCGGCGCGCGAGTTGGATCAAACAGGCTTTGCTGTGCAAGCAATACAAACGGTTTTTCAGGATGCTCACCGTGTGCTACAGCATGCTCAGAAGCAGCTATCTCTGGCAACGTGCCGCCAACGTGTACCGTTCCGGCACGTAGGCATTCTTCGGCTTTCCACGGGATCGGGCCATCAAGTGCAAGATCGATTTTGAACACGCCAGGGCCGTAGCGATAATGTCGTAGTTGTCTCTGGTAAACACCTGGCAAGCGATCACCGGCGATGCGCAGCAGTTGGTGTGGCGTTACATCACACAAGATAACGTGTGCAGGTGGTAGATCATCAAGAGACTTGATCTCCACACCAGTAATAATTTCACCACCCAGGAAGCGAAGATAGGCAGCTAATGCATCGACGATCTTCTGCGAGCCACCATGGGGCAGTGGCCATCCAACGACGTGCCCAAGTAAGGCGAGTAACAGGCCAAATCCAGCACTTGGCGGCTGCTCGAGAGGCAGCATTGAATGTGCACACATTCCGGCGAAAATGGCCCGCGCTTGTTCTGTCTCAAACAAACTTCTGGCGAGACCATTAGCCGAGCGGATCGCTTTCAGGCCGAAATTGGCACGCGCAAAGGGATGCAGTACAGATTGCGGTCGTAGCGGCCCAAGTACGAGATCCTCGATTTTGTCCCAGTCGGCTACGATAGGCTCCATCAGCTTGCGATATGCCTCTGCATCAGAGCCGAGCCTTGCCGCGGTCGCTTCTACCGAGCGCTCGAGGATGACCGTCGTGCCATCATCCAGGGGATGCGCGAGCGGAGCAGGTGGCTGAATCATTTCCAGGCCATACTGCTCGAGCGGTAAGCTGCGGAAGAATGGCGAACCTATCGCAAGTGGATGGATCGCCGAGCAAACATCGTGTACGAAGCCCGGGAGCGTCAGCTCCATTGAACGACAGCCACCTCCAATCGTATCTTTGGCCTCGTATACGACTACTGCTAGACCCGCTTGTGCCAATGTGATAGCGGCAGCAAGGCCATTTGGTCCTGATCCGACAACAATAGCATCATAAGAGTAATGTTCAGACATTGAGTTCAAAGTTTAATACGATAAAGCTTGGGGTGATTGGGGTCAAAAAAAACTGTCACGATGTCACCCACGTGTTTCTCTGGGGGGGACGTGAGAGGGCGACTGCGAAACGTATAGGTCAGTCCTGTTCGGTTGTCAAGCCATTCAGCAGTAATATACCAGGCGCTCCTCCCAATAGATGCTTCAGCTTCTGTATTTATATTGGTCACAATGGCGATGACTTGTCTCCCTTTCCATTTGTTTGTTCGTCTATTTGACCTCATAATGATAATTGCTTGCGTGAGGATTCCTAAAGCGCATATTCCGATGAGTGTACCGAAGAGGAGTTGCTGAGACATTGCTACCTCGTCGCTTCCTTGTGTGCAGTTACTATACCTAATAAGATAAAGATTGTTTTAGAAATGTAGCCATTTTTGCTTGCTTATATGATTGGTTGCCAGGCATCTATATTAAATACGTTTGTCAATCGGTTTAGCCTGATTCTGAGCAGAGTCGTAGCAGATAAATACTATTGTTATGGGTGCGAAAAAAAGATAAAAAAGTGCCGTGATCAAAATCCCCTACATGACTGCGCGCAGCATCTCCACATAATCGCGTATGCCAGCTTCCAGCGTGAAGGCCGGTTCATAGCGCAACTGTTGGCGGGCGGCGGTCAGATCGAGCATTCCGCGCGCGCGCATATCGCTCTTTTCCAGCGAATCGAGTTCGGGGCCTATCTCGATGTCGGCCTCCGGCAGCACGGCCCGTACAGCTTCCGCGACCTGCGCCGCGCTGTGCATCGTGCCGGAACCAATATTGAAGACGCGCTGGGTAAGCGCGGCGGGTGGTGCGTCCAGCGCTTTGATCACCGCCTGGGCGATGTCTTTGACGTGCGTGTAGTCCCGGCGCATAGCGCCGCCCGTCGCGAAGCGCGTAGGAAGGGCGCGCACGCTGTTCTCCACCATCGGTTTGATGTACATGGGATAGCGCATCCCGTAGCCGTAAATCGCGGAGTTGCGGAGCGCGATGAAGTCCACGCCGTTCGTACTGTAGTACGTCAGCCCGGCAATCTCCGCCGCCGCTTTGGACGCGCCGTAGTGCCCTAACGGATTGCCCGCCGAGGGCAGCAGGATGGGATGCCGCTCGTCGATGGGTTCGTACTGGCGCGCAGCGTAGACGGCGATGCTGCTGCTCAGCACCACGCGCCGTACGTCCTGAAAACGCGCCGCTTCCAGGACGTTGAGCGTGCCGTTGACGTTGACCTGAAAGGTGATGGCTGGCTCTTCGAGGGAATAGGGCGGATCGTAAAGCGCAGCGGCGTGGAAGATGCGCTCGACCTTGTGCTGCTTGACGCAGCGCAGCAGGCCGCTCAGATCGAGTATCTGGCCGCGCGTGTAGACAATCTGCCGCTCGTAAGGCTGTGTGAGCGGGGCCAGGGCCGGAGCTGGGCCAACAGCATCGAAGATCACTACCTGGTCGCCGCGTTCGGCCAGCATACTGGCAACGTAGGTGCCAAGAAAACCGGAGCCGCCGGTAATCATAATCGTGGACATATGGGTAATCCCCCTTATGGTGTGATGATGATGTTTTTCGTTTCGGTCATTTCCTCGATCGCGTAACGCGGCCCCTCGCGCCCCATGCCGCTCGCTTTGACGCCGCCGTAGGGCATATGGTCTGCACGATAGCTGGAAACCTCGTTAATGTGTTCCTATCCAATTCCTAACAAGCCAGCCGCCGCCAGCGCCATAACCTTCATTGAGGCCAGCAGGTCGGCAATTGCCAGCGACTCGTCGATGATATGCGTCTGCGTGATCTCGCCGGGCCCATAGACAATGCATTGCTCGATACCAGCGTTGTGGACGACGAAGCGTTGATCGTCGCTGCCGGGACTGCATACGTAGCCGGGCTCGTGACCCAGCACATCCCGCACTGCTGCGGTGAATGCCTGTACAAGGGGTGTGGCGTCGCTGACCCATGTCGGCTCGGTGGTGTAGCGTTCGCTGTACTCGTAGCGGAAGCTGGGGATACGGCGCGTGCGATGATCGAGCAGGTCGCGCAGCTCGCGGCGGGCGTTGTCCAGGTCCTCGCCAGTGACGAGGCGGCGGTCGAAGGCGACGGTGCAGCGATCCGGTACGATGTTCGTGCCGACGCCGCCCTCGATCACGTTGAACGAGAGGCTGGCCGAGCTCGCGCTCGGCGGGACAATGGGATGATCGTTAACGCGCTGCTGCAAGCGCGGCTTGTAGTCGCGCGTGACCTCTACAATGAAATCGGCCATCTGCTCGATAGCGTTGATGCCGCGTTCGGGCGTGCTGCCGTGCGACTGTCGACCAAGAATGGTGATCTCGCCCCAGATCGCGCCACGATGGCCCAG
>WNFE01002313.1_pt1 | contig 14040 bp, 13 predicted proteins | sample 5400451 | NCBI WGS metagenome assembly WNFE01 (sample SAMN13153344, study PRJNA577476) | soil metagenome | isolation source: 200 cm saprolite under Douglas fir tree site 2 hole 2 | place: USA:California | collected 2015-04-18 | reverse complement strand
ATGAAGAGGATGGGCGCGCCGAAGTGGATATGAATGTGGTCATGACCGGCAACGGGCATTTTGTCGAAATCCAGGCGACGGCGGAGGGGCGCGCGTTTTCCGGGAGCGAGATGCAGGACTTGCTGGCGCTCGCCGCCGCGGGGATTCGCCGACTGACGGAAGAGCAACGCGCGCTCCTGCCCCTAAAATTCAGTGCGCGCGCCCGCTAAGCTTTTTCTCGCCTCATGCAATGCGGGGAAGCTCGCCGAGTATCGCGCGCTCGAGATGGCGGCCGCGCTTTCTATTCCTCTTGAACTGGATTTGCTGCCGGGTTTCGATGCGCTTCCGGCGTTCGAGGAAAACGCTCCAACGTTCGCCGAAAACGCGGCAGGCAAGGCGCTCCATTACTCGCGGCACTGGGACGGGCTGGTCTTCGCCGATGACTCGGGTCTTGTCGTCCCTGTTCTCGGAGGCGCGCCCGGCGTTCATTCCGCAAGGTACGCCGGGGCGCAGGCGACAAATGCGCAGAGGATTGAAAAACTCCTGGGCGAAATGCGAGGCCAAAAAGGACCCAAGCGCGTTGCGTATTTCGTTTGCGCGATTGCAATGGCGGAACGCGGACGCGCCCTGGCCATCGTCACGGATCGCGTTGACGGAGAAATCCTGGAGGCGCCACGCGGATCGGGCGGATTTGGCTATGATCCGGTGTTTTACTTCCCGGCGATCCAGAAAACTTTTGCGGAGCTTCCTGCTGAAGAAAAAAATCAGCACAGCCACCGGGGGAAGGCTTTCCGCAGACTGCGCGAGGTTCTGTCCTCCATGCTATAGTTTTGGCTCCCATGGCGACGAAATCGAAGAAAAAATCATCGACGAAGAAGAAATCTGCTCAGGCAAAATCGAAGGCAGCGAAGTCCGCGAAGGCAGCCAAGGCTGCCCAGCGGGCTCGTGCGGCGGGAACCGATCCGAAGCGCGTAGCGGCAATCCTCGCGAAACTCGATGAAGCGTACGGGAATGCGACGTGCGAGCTGAGGCACGAGAATGCATTTCAACTGCTGATCTCCACGATTCTTTCCGCGCAGTGCACGGACGTGCGCGTGAACCAGGTCGCCGAAACGCTTTATAAGAAATATCCAGATCCAAGTGCGTTCGCGTACGCCACGCCAGGCGAGCTGGAACAGGACATCCGGCCGACGGGATTTTTCCGGAACAAGACGAAATCCGTGATGGGCGCGAGCAAAGCGATCCTTGAAAAGTTTGGCGGGCAAGTGCCGCGCACGATGGAAGAGATACTCACGCTACCGGGCGTAGCGCGAAAAACGGCGAACGTCGTACTGGGCACGGCCTATGGGATCGCCAGCGGAGTGGTCGTGGATACGCATGTGCTGCGCCTTTCAAACCGCCTGGATTTGTCGCAAAACAAAGACCCGAAGAAGGTCGAGCAGGATTTGATGAAAGTCATTCCGCGGGAGAAGTGGATCCAGTTTTCCCACCAACTGATCTGGCACGGACGCCGGGTCTGCCAGGCGCGCAAACCGAAGTGCATCGAGTGCAACATGGAATCGCTTTGCTACGCGAAAGACAAAACACTCTGAGCCCCAGTTATCGGAGATAGGTAAATAACTTTCTCTCGTCAACAACCGTGCGCATCAAATCCTCCACTTTCCTTCCCGCTTTGCGCATCCACACTGGAAAAAGAGGATGGCGATGGCGGCTACGAGGAAAACGCGACGGAACCCACATAGCTACTGCGGTTTCTTGGCTGAAGTTTGATCCTGCCTGCTCGGCTGTGAACTCGGCTGCTGTGAATTGACGGGCGGAGGGCCCGGCGGCAGTGCGCCCTGCGGTGACGTACCAGCGGGATTCACAATGTCGCTAAAATTCGGCAAGCTCCCCGAATGCACGTCCTGGCTCTGATGCGGATTCTTGTTCGGATCCGGATGCTGGATCATCCCGCCGACTGGCTGCGTTTTTTGAACCACCCACGCACCATCGCGTTTCTCCAAGTTATAGGCGACCTGCATTCCCGCTCCCGGAGGTGCGCCGGTCTTGGGCCGGAATACAACCTCGGCGCTCGCCTGATTCCCACTGATGGAAACGCTCCGCAAATCCATTTCCATGGCGCTCATATTGAGAGTACCAACGCCGTTGAGGTGCTGCATGATGCCGGCGCGAATAGCGTCGTTGTCGCTCGGCTGCTTCTTGCATCCGCCGCCAATCAAAAGTGCGGCGGAAAGCCCCAACACCGCGGCGACATTTTTCATACGAGAGTCCCTTCTATTTCCATCGAATCAGTTTTCGCGGATATATCTTTCCTGCTGGTCTCTCACAGTCTACAGCCCGCAAAGTGGGTGTTGGCAATATGCGCTAAGGGAAACTCAAAGTCATCTTCAATTCCCGGCCTTTGGAATTTACGCCGGACGCGGTTATGCTTGGCGTGAATGGTTCGTCGCAGCGAATACCTAACGACTACGTATGGATCTTCGCTCGCGGAGAGCCTCCGGCAGCTTTTCTCATAAAGATTGGAATCGGTTTTGGTCCGCAGGATTTGACAACCAGGGGAGGCAAGCAGGCTCGAGAGTTGGCTCTTACTCATGCGTGATCATCAAATCTTTGGCGCCGCCACCCGACTGAATGATTGGGCAGCAAGAAACCCGGGAAGTGCTTTATAATCAAAGAGCACTTCATGTCGGGGCGTAGCGCAGCCTGGTAGCGCGCCTGCCTTGGGCGCAGGAGGTCTCCGGTTCAAATCCGGACGCCCCGACCAATTTATGTTTTTTGTTTCCCGTCACTTAGCGATGCTCGGTTTGGTGCCGCTGCCACTGTGAATTTCTCCTAGGCAGGAGGTCTGATTTTGCAAGCCGTTCAATTCCCACGACTTCACTACACGGCGAGCATGGAAAAAAACTCACGGGGCAGGAGCGCAAATCAGAAATTCTTAAATTGACGTAAGTTGAGAGTAGGTCATCTTGTGAGTGCGGGGAGAATCGTGGGGACCTCGCGCATTTCCATCCTCATCGACCTGCTGTGGAGCAATTCTATGGTCACGTAATAGGAGTTCAGTCCGCCGTCCTCCTAACCGCCCTGTCGCTTGTCCAATGAAAAGTGTCGTCAGAAGAACCCAACTCAAGCATGCGCTCGCAGCATCCAAGCTTCGGTTAGCAGCCGAGCGACCAACTTAATCAAATCTTGCCGGAGCTGGCACTAATCGAAAGAAATCAGCAAGTTGCGATGAAACGCCACGAGCCACTTTCTCCTTCTTTATTCACGTTTTTACGAATTTTGCAGGGATTCATGGCGATTAGGATTACGTTTTCATGACAGCGCATCGCCTCAAGGCCTAAGTTGTCTTCCCAGAAAGACTAGCCCGCGGAGATCTTGGGGAACGGGCCGGTCTTGGGCGCCGTTTCTGGACGGCGACTGGTTCACTAGTTGGGTTAGTTGGTTACAGCTATTGCTGCCAGCCTCCGCCGAGTGCCCTGTAAAGTTGCACGAGACTCTGGTATTCCGTGCCGCGCGCCTCCGCGAGCGTGAGTTCAGCGGAAAAGAGCGACCGTTGGCCGTCCAAGACTTCGAGATAGGTGGTGGTGCCTCCCGTGTAGCGCAGGTTGGACAGACGGACGGACTCCTGCAAGTCCTTGACGGTATCCTCTTGGCGAACCCGGACCTGGTGGAATTTCTCGTAGCCGATCAGCGCATCGGATACATCTCCGAACGCGTGCTGAATCGCTTGCCGGTAAGCGATCAGCGCCTGTTGATGTTGCGACTCGGTTAGCCGCAGATTCCCGCGAAGCGCTCCTCCCGTGAAAATGGGCTGGCTCACTTGGGCGCCGTAGGACCAGATTCCGAGTTGAGAGCTCATTAGGCCGGAGAATGCGCTGCTCCGTCCGAAGGAGCCGCCGCCGGAGCCCGTCAGAGAGATTTGCGGAAAGAACTGGGCCTTGGCGACTCCGATTTCGGCGTTCGCGGCGACCAGGATTTGTTCGGCCTCGCGAATATCGGGCCGGCGTTCGATCAACGAGGAAGGCAGGCCCGGCGGCACCTCTGGTGGAAGCGGCTGCTCCACCAACGGGCGTCCGCGCGGCACGGCCTGCGAGTAGTTGCCAAGAAGAATGCTGATGGCATTTTCTTCCTGCGCGATCCGCCGTTCCAAGTCAGGGATTTGGGCGTTCGCCGAATCGAGAACTTGCTGGGCCTGCAAAACGTCAAGCTTGGTGGCCACGCCGTGCTCGACGCGAAGATTGGTGAGCTTCACCGAGTCTTCCTGCGTCTTGACGGTCTCGCGTGTGATTTGGAGTTGCAGGTCAAGTTGCAGGAGCGCGAAATAGTCACTCGCCACGTCGCTCAAGAGCGTTAATATGACCGTCTGCCGCGCATCCTCTGTTGCAAGGAGTTGGGCGCGTGCCGCCTCGGTCGCGCGACGCAGCTTACCGAAGAAATCCAACTGGAATGCCGCGTCAGCAGTAAGGGTCAGAAAATTTGATTTGGTTTGGAAGTTATGTTCTTTTCCGCCGCTGAAATCGCCGTTGCCCTGGACCTGCGGGAACAGACGAGACCGTGTTATCGCAACCTGAGCGCGCCCGGCGTTGATGCGCTCGGTCGCAAGTTGCAAGTCGTAGTTTTGCTTTAGCGCTGTGCGGATGAGTTCTTGTAATTGCGGGTCCTGGAAGACCTGCCACCAAGGAAGATCGGCATAGGACACCGCCTGAGCCTGAACCTGTGGGTTTTCGCTCAGATCACGGTAGGCCGTTGGAGGTTGAACGACGGGTCGATGGTAGTTCGGGCCTACCTTGCACCCTGGGACTAAGCTTGAGGCCATCATGGCGACTAAGCATGGCGCTAGTTTCCTCATAAATTGCTCCGCCGTCCTTTGGCGCTGTTCTCGCGGTACTCCATCTCAGTCCGCCTCCGCGGGAGCGGGCGCTGCCGGCAACGCTCCGGGAGCGCTCTCTTTGCCTGCCCCCGACCACTTCTCCACTAGAGTGAAGAGTGCTGGAACGAGGAGGATGTCGACGGAACTCGCTGCCAGCATGCCGCCGATTACGGTGGTGCCCATGATTTGGCGCGCCACTGAACCGGCGCCCGAGGCCGTCCACAGCGGCACGCAACCGAGAATGAATGCAAACGAGGTCATCATAACGGGACGCAAGCGAAGCCTTGCCCCATCGAGCACCGCATCCACCAGAGGCTTCCCCCCCTTTTCGACCTGTTCCTTGGCAAATTCGACGATCAGAATCGCGTTTTTGGCGGCCAGACCGATCAGCATCACCAAGCCGATTTGCGAGTAGACATCGTTTTCGATTTGCACCATGTAAGCCGGATAGAAGGCACTGAGCACCGTGCGGCGCAGCCACAAGACTCCAAAAGCCCCGCAAACCGCCCCCGAAGTTCCCAGGAGCACGCTGAACGGCAACGACCAGCTCTCGTACAGCGCGGCCAGGATCAGGAAGACGAATAATAAGGAGAGCGCGAAGATCGCCGATGCGGGCACCCCTTCGCGTGCTTTCTGCTCCTGAAAGGACATGCCCGAATAGTCAAAACCCATCTCTCTCGGCATGGTCTGCTTGAAAACATCTTCGAGGGCCGACGTGGCTTGGCCCGCGCTGTAGCCCGGCGCGGCGCTCCCGTTGAGCTGGGCGGAACGATATTCGTTGAAGCGCAGCGTAAATTCCGGGCCGACGCGTGGCTTGATGGTGGCAAGCGTGGACAAAGGGACATTCTCTCCCTTGTTGTTGCGGACGTAGAATTGCCCAACGTTTTCCGCCTTGGCGCGGTCTTCGCCTTCGGCCTCGATGTACACCTGCCACTGGCGGCCGAAGCGGTTGAAATAGTTGATGAAATAGCCGCCCATGAAGGCCTGAATGGTGCGGTAAACATCGTTGAGGGCCACACCTTGTTTCAGCACTTTGTCGCGGTCCACCTGGACAAATTTCTGTGGCACACTGGGGAGAAAGGTGGTGCTCAAGCCGGCGATTTCCGGGCGCTTGCGTGCGGCATCGAGGAAAATGCCCAAGTTTTTGGCGAGGAACTGAACATCGCCACCGGACCGGTCCTCGAGGATAAAAGTGAAACCTCCTGAGGTGCCCACGCCGGGAATGGCCGGGGGCGAAAAGCTGAACACAAAGGCGGCAGGCAGCCGACTCAATGCCCCGTTGAGGTGAGCCTTGATGGCTTGATATTGCTCGGCTCGGGACTTGCGCTCGTCCCAGGGCTTGAGGGTTACAAAAAAGAAGGCGTTGTAACTGGTGCGCACGTAGCTGAGCAGGCTGAAGCCGATGACGCTTGTCGTGTATTGGACGCCAGGCGTATTGGCGAGGATCTGCTCAACCTGACTCGCCACGGCGCTCGTGCGCTCCAGCGAAGCCGCATTCGGAAGCTGCATGTTGATGTAGGCATAGCCCTGGTCTTCATCGGGCAGGAAGCTCGAGGGCAGACGGCTGCCAAAGAAAGCTGCGGCTACGCCGAAGGACGCAATCACCACCAAAGCCAGCGCGCCCTTGCGAAGCACCCCAGCGCAGATTTTGACATAGAGCTCTGTGCCGCGCCCGAACATACGATTGAACCCGTCAAAGAACTTGCTGAGCAGCCCGTGGCTCTCCTCCTTTGGCCGGAGCAGCAGCGCGGAAAGCGCGGGGCTCAGCGTGAGCGCGTTGAAGGCGGAGAGGATCACCGAGATGGCGATGGTGAGGGCAAATTGCTGGTAGAGCCTTCCGGTGATGCCGGGGATGAAGGTTGTCGGTACAAACACGGCGGAGAGAACCAGGGCAATGGCCACGACGGGACCGGAGAGTTCCTCCATGGCTTTTAGAGCCGCGTCCTTGGGAGTCATGCCTTCCTCGATGTGGCGCTCGACGCCTTCGACGACGACGATGGCGTCGTCCACCACGAGGCCAATGGCCAGCACGAGACCAAACAGAGAAAGGGTGTTGACGGAAAACCCGAACAGGGGGAAAAGGACAAAGGTGCCCACGAGCGAGACCGGCACCGCAAGCAGTGGAATCAGCGTGGCGCGCCAGCCCTGCAGGAAGAGGTAGACCACCAGGATCACGAGCGCGAGCGCGATCAAAAGCGTTACGACGATTTCCTTGATGCCTTCCGTGACGGCGCGGGTGGTATCGAGCGAGGTGGCATAGTCCATGTCTTGCGGAAAGCGCAGCTTCGCCTCGGCCATCAGCTTCCTGACGCCCGCGGCGGCTTCCACGGCGTTGGAACCGGGCAATTGGTAGACAGAAATTATCGCGCTCGGTTTGCCGTTGAAGCGGCCTTTCCAACTGTAGTCCTGGGCCCCCAGCTCGATGCGGGCCACGTCGCGGACACGAACGATGCCGCCGTCGGGCGTCTCGCGCACCACGATCTCTCCGAACTGTTCCGGCGAGACGAGGCGGCCTTGGGCGAGGACGGTGTAAGTAAATTCCTGGCCCGGGGGGGCGGGCTCGCCCCCCGCCCTGCCGGCGGGGTTTATTGTGTTCTGGGCCTGAATGGCGCTAATGATATCCGGGACGGTGATTCCGAGCTTTGCCAACCGGTCGGGTTTTACCCACATCCGCATCGCGTATTGGCCGGTACCGAATACCTGAACGTTGCCGATGCCCCGCGCGCGGAGGAGGGGATCGACGAGATTGATGTAGGCATAGTTCCCCAGAAACGTGGCATCGTAGGTTCCATGCGGCGAGTAAAGGGGAAAGAGCATGAGTGGGGCGGATACCGATTTGCGCACGGTAATGCCGAAATTGGTGACGTCCACCGGGAGTTGTGAGGCGGCCTGGGTCTCGCGAGATTGGGTGAGAATGAAATCGGTGTTCGGATCCGTTTTCAGGTCGTAGTTCACAATCAGGGTGGTGGTCGAGTTGGCGGTGGCATTCAGCGAGTACATGTAGTTCATGTTGTCCACGCCGCTCATCTGCTGCTCGATGGGAGTGGCCACCGCTTGTTCCAGGGTCTGGGCGTCCGCGCCGACATAGGTGGCCAGGACTTGAATCTCCGGTGGAGCGATGCTGGGAAACTGCGCGACAGGCAGCGAAAGTACGGTGATGCACCCGACAATTACCATGAGGATGGAGATCACCATGGCGACGATGGGGCGATTGATGAAGAATTTTGACATGGGACTACCTATCCTTTGTTTGCGCGCCAAAAGGCTTGGGGTTTACTCGCGCGCCCGAGCGTACTTTCTGAACGCCTTCGGCGACGACTCTTTCGCCGGGATTCAGCCCTTCGGCAATAATCCACTGGGTGCCAACGCGATCACCGACCGTGACCGTTCGAATGCTCACTTTGTCGTCGGCAGCTACAACGGCAACCTGGTAACCGCCTTGGAGTTCCGACACTGCGCGCTGAGGAACAAGTAGCGCACCCTGTTGGAGCCGGATAACAGCGCGAACTTTGCCATAACCTCCGGGCCGCAGAATATTGTTTGGATTAGGAAACAGCCCGGCGAGTCGAATTGCGCCCGTACTCTGATTCACTTGGCGGTCCGCAAAGTAGAATGTACCCTCATGTGGATAAGGGGAGCCGTCGGCCAAAATCAGTTCGAGGCGCAGACTCTTGGCAGCCGCTTGCCGAGTAGTCTCCGTTGGGAACCGTTTTCTCCACGCGAGGTACTGGGGCTCGCCGGCGGTGAAATAAACCTTGATGGGATCGACGGTGGAGACGGAGGTCACTGGCCCGCTGCTTAGATTGACCAGGGCGCCTACCTGAAGCTGAGCCTGCCCAGCGATGCCGTCGATGGGGGCAACGAGGCGGGTAAAATCGAGGTTGATCTTGGCCGTTTCGACGGCCGCCTCGCCGGTTCTGATTTGCGCCTCCGCTGTCGCCACGGTGGCCTTGGCGGCCAAGTTATTCTGAACGGCATTGTCGAGATCCTGCTGGCTCGCGGCCTGTTCCTTGGCCAGAGGGGTGTAACGCTCTACATCAAGTTGAGTTCTGCCTTGCACTGCCTGGGAGTTGGCAAGCAAGGCCTTGGCCTGCGCCAACTGCCCTTCGGATTGGTCGAGCGCTGCCTGAAAGGGCCGCGGGTCGATCTCGAAGAGTAACTGGCCCTTCTTGACGAATGCGCCTTCCTGATAGCCCTGCTTCATTATGTAGCCGGTGACCTGGGCCCTGACGTCGGCATTTGTAAGTCCGTCGAGCGTGCCGATCCACTCGCCATAAATCGGAACATCCTTCTGCTCAACCTGCACGACCTCAACGTCCGGCGAAGCGCCTGACGGCGCTCCCGACACGCGCTTTGGGCGTGTCGCTCCCACAATCAGGCCGATGACGACCAAGCAAAATGCTCCGCCTATCCAGAGTTTGTATTTCGAAAGCGTGTTCATCTTTTCCCCCTGCAGCGTGCCCTTACGCTGAAATCGATATGCTAGGCTTCAGCGCGCGTTAGTGCAAGTCCTCTAATCCATTTGCTAAAACAGATCCGCTCGGTCAAGCCGTATGGATTTGTTCTTTGGCGAACTTCTTTGCCGCGAAAAAGCCAAGCACGGCGACGAATCCGGAGAAGATTCCCACCAAGCTCAACAAGACGTGGACGAAGGTGAATGTGGTCATTCCCAAGATCATGATGCCTGTTCTTCCCATTCGTGAGACTACTTAGATTTTCGCTGCCGCACGCGCGTCGCTTTTCTGCTCGATCACTGCAGATTGCTGGGAAAGCGCGGCGACCAAATCAGCCGTCGTTACAATGGCGTGTGCGAAGGTGGGCCCGTTGAGTTCATGGGCGGCATGCATCCTGTCCATGCTGAAGGCTGCCGTTGCGTCCTTCACCAGCGTGACGTGATACCCAAGCTCAACCGCGAAGCGGCTAGTGCATTCAATACAGGTGTTCGCCAGGAGGCCGACAACGATCACCCTCACGATGCGATGCTGCTTAAGGAGCAAATCGAGATCGGTGTTCGCGAATCCGCTTGAGCCCCAATGTTCCTTGACGATGACGTCACCCGCCTGTGGCGCGAAATCGGGATGCCACTCGCCGCCCCACGTACCTTCGGCAAAGGCCTGCGCCTCGCCTGAAGCGACCTGATAGGGGTTGGGATGGTCCCAATTCTTGTAGTCACCCGGCTTCCAGCGACGATGCGGCACGAAAAAAACGCGGATGCCGACCTTACGGATTGCAGCGATGACGTTTCGCAGATTGACGAGCAGCCCGACTTCTTTCGCGACACCTTGGACCATCGGCCAAAACTTCCCGCCCTCAGATATGAAATCATTATAGGGATCGACCAAGAGCAGAGCCGTCCGCTCACTGGTATAGCTTGCGTTTAACATCGCGCTACTCCTTCCGGATTACCGGCCGGGCCTGTTCCACCGAATTCTAGTGCTTGGCAGTGATGTTGCTTAGTCCTTGGCTTGTGCGTGCGCTTCGACTTTCCAGAGAAGCTTGTCCACGCCGCGCGATACCTCGGTGAACAGGTCGGCGGTGTCGGCATCCCCGAGTTCAGCCGCTGAATCGATCGCCGCGCGCACGGACTTACCGAACTTTGCGAGCGCACCGGAAAGAGCCGTCACGTGCTCGCGCCCCGAGCTGATGTCCAACGGGTACTCGGGCAAGCGCGATTTCTCCGCTGCAACCCGAACCGTGCCAAACACGGTACCTCCAAGTTCGACAGCGCGTTCCGCGATTTCGTCTGCGTACTCCGCCAGTTCCTCAACAACCTCGTCAAAGAGTTCGTGGAGCGCGATGAAGTTTGGTCCCTTGACGTTCCAGTGTGCCTGCTTGGCCTGAAGGTCGAGATCAAGAGCGTCAGCCAACTGCTGGTTGAGCAATTCGACCGCACCTAGGCGCACCTTTTCCGAAAGATCGTTCTGAGTGTTGTGAAGTTTTGGTTTCATAGCTCACCGACCACTGCTCGCGGTGAGCGTCTGGCCCTTCAGGAACGCGAGCAGATCCGCGTTGACCTGGTCCGCGTTGGTCGTGCACATCCCGTGCGGAAAGCCCGGGTAGACCTTGAGCGTTGCTTTCTTCAGTATTTTCGCGGACATGAGACCCGCAGCGCCGATGGGTACAATCTGATCGTCGTCACCATGCATCACCAGCACCGGGATGTCGATCTTCTTCAGGTCTTCGGTGAAGTCCGTCTCCGAGAACGCCTTGATGCAGTCATAGTGGCCCTTGACGCCTCCCAACATGCCCTGCAACCACCAGTGTTCCCGGATGCCTTCGGAGATCTTTGCGCCCGACCGGTTGAATCCGTAAAACGGCAGCGTGAGGTCCTTGTAGAACTGCGACCGGTCTCCGGCCACGCCGGCCCGGATGCCGTCGAAGACCGAGATGGGCAGGCCGCCGGGATTCTTATCTGTCTTCAGCATGAGCGGTGGCACGGCGCCGATGAGCACGGCCTTGGCCACGCGCTTGGTGCCGTGTCGGCCGAGATAGCGGGCGACCTCGCCACCGCCGGTGGAGTGCCCAACCATGATGGCGTTCTTGAGATCGAGCGCTTCGAAGAGCGCCGCCAGATCGTCCGAGTAGGTGTCCATCTCGTTGCCGTCCCACGTCTGGGTGGAGCGGCCGTGACCCCGCCGGTCGTGCGCGATGACGCGATAGCCATGCTGGCCGAAGAACAGCATCTGCGCGTCCCAGTCATCTGCGGTCAGCGGCCAGCCATGCGAGAAGACGATCGGCTGTCCCTTTCCCCAGTCCTTGTAATAGATTTCTGTGCCGTCTTTCGTCGTGATCGTTGTCATGTGTCCCTCTCCTTGGGTACTTTTTGAGGACGTCGAACCCTTGCCCGGCCACTAACGGAAACCGCCGCCAGTAGCGCCGGGGCCGCTACCATATCTCACTTTCCCGCGGCAAGTCGATGATCACTAGCGTCCATGAAAGACGACCTTGTCGCGAAAGTTGCGGGCGCCATGCTCGACCAGGGCAGCAACTGCGTTGCGCATGTCTTCGCTTTGAAACAATGGCGGCGCCACCTGGTCAACAACCCGGTCTGCTGCGCGTACACCACCCTCCAGATAGGCGCGCACAACCCGCTTGCCCGCGGCGTATGCCAGGGTGGGGCCATTTGCAAGCCGTTCGGCGAAGGCCCGAGTCTGCGATTCAAATGTGTCATCCGGCAGGACTCGGTTCACGATGTTCCAGCGCTCAAACGTCGCGGCGTCGTACTGCTCAGCCGTGTAAATGATTTCGCGAGCGCGACTCGGCCCGGCTCGTTCGGCTAAACGTTGAACGCCGCCCAGCAGCGTCGTGGTTCCAATCGTTGCCTCGAGCTGCCCGAATCGCGCTGAGGCCGCCGCCCAGATGAGATCGCATGCCAGCACCAGCTCCAGCCCTCCCCCGACACACATCCCTTGAACGGCGGCCAGGGTTGGAAATGGCAACTCCTCCAGGTCCGCGATCATTTGCAGATGGGTAGTAAAACTCTCTCTCGCGTCACTCCCGGTTTTTCCCTGGAAGGCGCTGACATCGGCCCCGGCTGAAAAGATTTTCCCTTCGGCTCGCAGCAACAGCGCTCTTAACCGAATCCGCTTGATTTCGGTTACAGTGGCGCGGAGATCCTCGATCAGCTCCCCACTGAGCAGATTGAGCGGCGGATTCGCCAGCGTGAGTAAGCCCAGAGACCCCGACGTTTCGAAATGGACCTTATTCATCATGACCTCCTTGCTCCAAATGCTTCACAGATCTCGCCGCTTAAATGCCTTTTGAGTTCCTAAATCGAGCAGTCTTCCGCCCGCCCAGCAACTTCAAATCTTATTGACCTGTGGTCAGGACCATGCGGAAACGCGCTCTCCCTTGCATCATCCGAGCGTAAGCATCAGCAGCCTGTTCGAGAGGAACTGTCTCGATCATCGGGCGGATATTCTCCAGGACGCTGAAGGCAAGAGTGTCCTCGTTATCAATCGGCGTGCCGGTCAGGCTGCCGTAGATCGAGCGCCCTCCAAAGACGAGCGGGAACGCATTTATTTGGATCGGGTCCTGCGGCACACCGACCACGATGAGTTTCCCGCGGGCTGAAAGACCGGACACAAGTGGCCCCATCGCATCACCACTCGTGGCTGTTGCCAGAATCGCCCTGGCCCCGCCCATACGCCGCAGTACAGCTGCGGCATCGTCGACGGCAGTATCGATGTAGACGTGCGCGCCCAAATCTTTTGCAAGCTTTTCCTTCTCGCGCCCACGCCCGATTGCGACAGTACGGAATCCCATGTGCCGCGCAAACTGGACCCCGAGATGCCCAAGGCCACCAATGCCCTGCACGGCGACCAGATCTCCACCGCGCAAGCCGGCGTTGCGAAGAGCGTTGTAGGTCGTGATACCCGCGCAGAGGAGAGGGGCGGCATCTACGGAACTGAGCTCGTCAGGAATGGAAGCGATGCCGCGCGCTTCAGCGATCATCACTTCTGCATATCCTCCATCCACGGTCACTCCCAGTACCACGGGGTTCTGACAATTCACAATGTCTCCGCGTCTGCACGGTTCGCACACGCCGTCTTCGCCGCCTATCAAGCCGACACCGACCCGTTGACCGATTTTCCACCGGGACACGCCTGCACCCAACGCTTCAATGCGGCCAACAACTTCGTGCCCCGGAACGCGCGGCAGAGTCAGACCCGGGTAAATGCCCGTGACCGTGGCGGCATCGGTGTGACAGATGCCGCATGCTTCCACGCGGATTCGAACCTGGCCGGGACCAGGTTCGGATATTGCTCGCTCGACAACGCGAAGACTGCCTGGCGCGGCCGCTGCGACTGCTTTGTACGTATCTGCCATGTGAATCTCCTTTGAGATGAGAGTCCGCCGGTCAGGTAGCGGCTCCGGTTAACAGGGCCTCGACCTTGGAGTCCAGATCCTGCGCCACTCTCAGAGCTTCCGGACTTCCGTAGGAGGCGAGGAAACTGGCCATCCTGTCGTACGACAAGTGCACGCCGTCTGGCCGCTCATCCACCAGAATTGTCACCGGAGCGTAAGATCCGGCGTCGGGGACATGCTTTGCCATTTCCTTCATGATGAGCGGATTGCCGATCACCAAGCGCACGATTTTCGGCGTGGCGAGCCCGGTCTCCTTGCGCAGAATCGCGCCGTGATCGAGTTCCATAAACATCATCAGCCCCGTCCTGCCCAGACCTCTCTGA
>WNFE01002312.1_pt1 | contig 14040 bp, 11 predicted proteins | sample 5400451 | NCBI WGS metagenome assembly WNFE01 (sample SAMN13153344, study PRJNA577476) | soil metagenome | isolation source: 200 cm saprolite under Douglas fir tree site 2 hole 2 | place: USA:California | collected 2015-04-18 | reverse complement strand
CCTCGGAAGAATTTCCGGGTTGTGGTCCGCAAAAACCTCATCGGCAATCTAGCCGACGTAGAATCAGCGGGTTAACGGTCGAGGCTTTTGCGCTGGCCATCAACCACAAAAAGCGTAGAGCCTCACTCAGCAGATCCTAGCATATATAACATGATAAAGGATTCGAAAAACCGTCTGGGCTGGTGACATGCACAATCAGAATCCCGTGCCAGGAAACAATGGGTAAGGTGAATTTCTCGCCCGTTTGTGGTAAATCAGACGCGCCTTAAGCTCCAAAACACCGATCCTGTCAGACAAAACTGAAAGCCTATTAACCCGCTCATTTTGTATCAGTTATACTTGCCGACGAGGTTTTTGCGCCCCACAGCAGATTTGGTGGCATTCGGGGAGACCTGGTTGCCAGGTTATCCGGTTTGGCTTGACGTCTGTCCCAACGTCGCTTTGTGGGATCATCCTCCAACCAAGCATGTGTTCGCGCGCCTAAGACAGAACGGCATTACCGTACCTGGTCCCGAAGTTGCCGCTTTATGTGAATTGGCCGGCGATCTGAAGATCAGTATTGTGATAGGGGTCAACGAGCGGGTTGAAGCCGGTCCGGGCAACGGAACCCTTTACAACAGTCTGCTTACGATCACGTCCGAGGCGAAATTGGCGAATCATCACCGCAAACTGGTGCCGACCTACACAGAGCGGCTGCTATGGGGGAATGGCGACGGTCGCGGCCTGAGTTCGGTGGAAACAAAAAACGGTCGTGTCGGCGGATTGATTTGTTGGGAGCACTGGATGCCGCTTGCCCGCATGGCCATGCACAACTCCGGCGAGCACATCCACATTGCCGTCTGGCCTACCGTGCACGAACTTCATCAACTATGCAGCCGGCACTATGCATTCGAAGGGCGATGTTTTGTCCTGGCCGTCGGCCTGATGATGCCCGCTCGCGACCTCCCCTACGAGCTTCAGGCTGGCGCCAATACACAGAATCAATCGGGTGAGTGGCTGGAGCGTGGCGGCAGCGCGATCATCGCCCCCAATACGCGCTACATCGTCGAACCTGTGTATGACCGCGAAGAGCTGATCATCGCTGATTTGAATCTGAGCGAGATTGATCAGGAGTTTTTGACTCTGGACGTTTCCGGGCATTACGCTCGGCCGGACGTGTTCGCATTCGAAACGAAAGTGAAATAAAAAGATTATCGTTCCACTGCGTCTGTCAGCTCAAAATCCGAAGTGATTTCGAAGGCCGGCCGCAACGTTTTGTAGACAGGGCACTTCTCCGCGTATACACGGTGGATACGTTCCACGGTTTCTCTATTTTCCTCGGCTCCATGAAGGAAGAAATGAACGTGAACTCTGCGGATGACCAGAACACCCTGGTCTGATTCGATTTCTCCTCGTACCTCGGCCCGCAACCGGCCGTTGCTTGCATCTATTTTGCGCGCTTCCAGCGCGCCCCCGAAGGTTCCGATCATTCAACCGCCCACGGCGGCCACAACATAATCGAGCGTCGAAGCGTGAGATTCCGACAATTTTGCAGGATCGAGGCCATAATGCTCAGCGATGGCTCCATGGACACTGAACGCTACAGGTTGCGATTCCACCGGCAACTGGGCGAAGCGGAGTGGTCCGGCTCGCCGTTCAATCTGAACCTTGGATATATAGACGGGATTCGACATTGCTGTCCTTTCACTAGACTGTCTGGCTGAAAAAATTACTTTGTGCCTACCGATTCCACGGTCACTCCGACGACTTTACCTTGATTTGCCTCCTGCAGGAATGCTATCAGCCGGAGATTTCGGGGATCAGCTCCCGGCCCGACTTTCAACTGGACGTCCTGCATGAAGCCCTGGCCTCGCTGCAAGGCGCCAATCTTAGAAAAACTTCTGACCACGGCCGTGTGTGCCAGGATCCGTCCACCATTTTCGCCTTGAGCAACCTGCGATTTGGCGCGGTTGAGTGCGACCGCCATGTAAACCTCTGCTTCTCCCTGCTGAAACGAAGCAGGTGCAAGTGCGATTTCGACATGGGCCCGCAAGATGTTCGTCCGTTCCAGGCTGATGGAAGAAAGCTGGATCGGAATTTTGGGAGCGTTCAGCGCCTCAGCGAAAGCTTGGTTCGCTTCTCGCGAGTTGCTGCCGACAAACTGATAGGTTCCGTCTACGACCATCTGCGGAGTATAGACACTGTCCGAGCCGAAGCGGTCAGCATAAGCGCCTTGCCGATCACTATACAAGTGAGAAGAGTAAGGGTCCTTCCAGCCGAGGTGGTTCCAGTAGTCAACGTGTTCGCTGAGGACAACCAGCTCGGCGCCGGCCACCGGCTGCTGATCCAGCTTCGAGAGCAAAGCATCGGCGGGAGGACAGCTCGAACAGCCTTCCGATGTGAACAGCTCAACCAGTATCGGCGTGCGAACACCCGAACTACGCGGAACTTCAAATCCAAGCACCAATACCCAGGCCGTCACCGAAACGATCGCAATGACAGAAAGAAATGAAATCTTCATGTCGCTCACCTGCCCCTTTGCTACTAGATGCGTGGTCATCGCACAGGTTACAGCTCGCTGCAAAAATGCTTACGAAGTAAGGGGATCTCTAACCAATTGCACTAGCCGCCTACCGATCTCCGTGTCCTTGTGCGGCGCGCAGCAGCTTTCTGGCCTGCTCGACGCCCGCCACCGGCAGCTTCGCCGGATCCAGCAGTCCGACTTGTACGAGCAGCGAGGCCTGGTCCCACCAGGTGTGCTCGTGCGCAACTTTCCCGTTCTCGAATTTCATCACCACCACGTGCGGAAGTTCCACTCGCCTGCCCGTGGGAGTGCGGTGCCACAAAGAGCTTTTGGGCAGAGTTTGGGCAGAGTCGCAGCACTTAGTGCAAACCCAACGGTGGGAGCGATTCCTCAGTGAGAGAGAGAGGACTAATCCCGCCGTGGAAGCCGGATAGCTTCCGGTTAGCCGACCATTCGGAAATGATGTTTTTTTGAAAAACGCGTTTCGTTAATCCGCCAAGATTTCGCAGGCCGCAGGCGTCGGCGCCGCGCAACTTCGCACGCGAGATGTTGACTCCTTTTTCCGCAGCGTAGCATCAAACTTGGAGGATCAGCCAGCGGTCGGCGAGTCCGATAAGTTCATAGCTAGCGTTCCCGAGAAATTGTTCGATATCTTGATCATGCCGCAGGAGCGTTGCGCCCCTCTTTAGGTAGCAACCTATGGATGCCAGTGAGGCACAATGGGCCTCGATCTAACTGTGGTGAAAATTGTGGGGACTCCTTGTTGCTGGGTGCCACTTTTTACTACTGAGTAATGTGCGGCAGTTTGTAAAAAACCGTGTAAACAGTAGGCAACAGCTACATACAGCAATCACTTTTTAACCTTTTTGCGAAATCCTAAGTCTGGTGCGTCTGCCAATTCCGCCACTTTCGCGCCATTTAAGAATTAAAACACAGATTGCCGGCTGGAAAAACGAAAACACATGCTCAGCGCATGGGTTTCCCGGAACATAAACAAAAAACCACCCATCCTGAGAGCCGGGCGCTCTCATGCGGGGCCAATTTCGTCAAAACAAACCAGTACGAGCACAAACCAGTTATAGATGGTTTTGCGCGATTCCTTGCCAGATCCACAAACCGCCAATCACCAGAATCAGAAGTCCAGAGCCAGCGCCCAGCACGCGCAGAAACGGCCGGATTTGATCCATGCGTTTCAGCAGTTCGGTTTGCTCATTTTGCAAGTGGGATTCGGCATCATTGAGAAATAGCTGATCATCCTCATGCATTGCCAGGGTGCTACGGTAGATCAGCAGAAGAACAAAAATACCGGTGAGCACTCCCCAGACTATCATCAGCACAGTCAAGAGCGACATACGTCACCTCTTTTTCGGGCATTCAAACCGGTCCCAGGTATTTACTTCGAGCCGGCTGGTAGGTTAGACGAGTGGCCTGCACGAAGGTTAAGGGGCCTAAGGTGAATTATAGTCCCCCCAAAGGAGCATTTTTTCATATTTTTTTCGCCCTGGTCTTTTTGACCTTTATCGAGTCATCCTTGACTACCTTCACGGCCTCCAGACGTTTGCCCATGACCAGGGCATCTATGCTGTTGAGGTAGTAGCGTGGAATGGTTTCAACCACGGTATAACCGTGGTGCTTATAAAAGGCCAGCGCAATAGCATTGTCAACGGCGGTTTCCAGCAAAACCGCCTTGCATTTCTTTTGCAAGAGATAGCGCTCGGCGGCTTTCAGCAGCAGAGACCCTGTTCCTGCACGCTGGCCTCCAGGGCGCACATCAATGGTCAGGATATGTCCTATGCCGGCAGGATCTGACTCAGCAACCACAAACCCCATGATTTTTCTACCGGCCTCTTCTTCCGCTACTAAAGTAAAAGCTCTTGACCGGTTCATGTACCAGGCCAGTTCACGGCGGGAGTAGGCAATGCCTTGTTGGAAACACTCCTGGTCAATGCGCCAGAGTTCATCGAAATCCTGGCTGCGATAGCTGCGCGGAGTGTTCATCCCGCAATCACCTTATGAATCCTACAATGGGAATTTTACAGCCAGATTTAGGAATGATGGTTGGGTTTCAATGATTTGATCAATGGACGGCTACGCAACCGTACGCTTAAGCTGACCGCAGGCGGCGTAAATATCGCGTCCGCGTGGCCGGCGGATGTAAGCCGGAATGCCGGCGTCACGCAGGATTTTCTGAAAGGCATGCACGCGCTGTTCAACAGGAGTCTTGAAATCGATTTCCGGACCGGGGTTAAGAGCAATCAGGTTCACCTTGGCCCGTATGCCTCGGACCAATTCCACTACCTCGCGGGCGTGCTGTACCTCATCATTGACTCCATCCAGCAATACGTATTCGAAGGTCAATCGTTCACGGTTGCGCAGGGGAAATTCGCGGGCAGCCGTCATCAATTTCTCTAAATCCCATTTTTTGTTGATGGGCATAATGCCGGAGCGGACGTCATCGTTTGAGGCATTCAGAGAAATCGCCAGCTTTGGGCGGAGCTGCTCTTTGCCGAAATCGTAAATCCGGGGGACGATACCGGAAGTGGAAACGGTCATGCGCGAGGCAGGAATCGCAATTCCCTCAGGATCACTCAGCAGATGGACCGCTTGCATAAAGCTTTCATAGTTCAAAAACGGCTCCCCTTGCCCCATGAAGACCAGGTTGATGCGCTCGCGGTCAATATTTACGTTGCGGTCGTTCAGTACGGCAAGAACCTGTCCAACAATCTCGCCGGGAGCCAGGTTGCGCTGCAACCCCAGCAAAGCGGTCATGCAGAAGTGGCAATTTACCGCACAGCCAGCCTGGCTTGAAATGCAAATTGTTGCACGATGAAATTTGCCTTCCTGCCAGCCTTCGGTTGCCTGGCCAGACGGAACAAGTTCATCCGTTATTTCCAGGTCGGCTTCTGATCCATCCCCTGCTTCTCCGCCATCGCCCTCGGGCATCCAAACGGTTTCAACGCTTTGGCCGTCGGCAAAGGCTATCAGATAACGAATGGTGCCGTCGGTAGAAGAAAATTTCTTTTCAATTGCGGGCAGACCGATGCTGTAACCCTCTTCGGAGAGCTGATTGCGGAAATCTGCAGGCAGGGTAGAAATAGCCTGTAATGTGCCCTGGCGCTGGCTGTAAATGGCCTGGTAAAGCTGCCGGGCGCGGTATGAGGGTTGGCCAAACCCTTCAATAATCCCCGTAAGTTCTTGAAAAGAAAGGCCCAATAAAGCGCATTTTAGCTGCTGACCCATGCATCAAATAACTGTCTATAATTGTAGATGGTTCTCGTCCTGGAATCTTCTTTCAACAGTCTTAACAAAAGTGAACCTGTAGTTATTGTACGTTGATGACAGGGTGGGAAGAGCACGCAATGAAAGCAGAACAGAAAATGGTAGATGAGCCGCGCAACATATATCGCAAAGTTTTACCCAACGGGTTGACCGTTCTAACGGAGACCATGCCGCATATCCGATCAGTTTCTATCGGAATCTGGGTGCGCACCGGCTCGCGTCACGAAGAACCAGAAGCCAACGGCGTCTCGCATTTCCTTGAGCATATGGTCTTCAAAGGGACCAAGAGCCGCAGCGCCGAGCAAATTGCCCGCCAGGTGGATTCCATCGGCGGGAACATGGATGCCTTCACCGCCAAAGAATGCATTTGTTTTAACGTCAAAGTTCTCGATCAACACATGCCCATTGCCATGGATGTGCTCAGCGATCTGGTGTTGAATCCCGTCCTCGATGTAAATGACATTGCCCGCGAGCGGGGCGTGATCATGGAAGAGATCAAGATGGATGAGGACAACCCCGATTACCTCGTGCATGAGATTTTTACGCAGAATTTTTGGAAGGATCATCCCCTGGGCAAGCCAATTTTAGGGACCAAAGAAACCGTTCGCGCCTTTGATCAGGAGCTGCTGCAGAGTTATTACCGTAAGCACATTCATCCGGAAAATATCATTATTGCTGCAGCGGGAAACCTGGACGCCAAGCGTTTCGTGGAACTGGTAAACGAGCGCTTCCAGAATTTTAAGCCGGGGAAAAATGGTTTGCATGATACACCGCCCGAGGTGAAGGCGCGAATCATCATGCGCAATAAAAAAGCACTGGAGCAGGTGCAGATTTGCCTCGGCGTTCCCGCCCATCCTATTTCTCACGAGCGACGCTACAGCGCTTATGTTCTCAACACATTGTTGGGAGGAGGCATGAGTTCGCGTCTTTTCCAGAACGTGCGCGAACGGCAGGGGCTGGTGTATGCAATTTTCAGCGAATTGAGTCCGTATCGGGATACGGGCTGCCTTTCCGTCTATGCCGGAACCTCACGCCAGTCGGCGCCCAAGGTAGTGGAGTCGGTGGTCAGCGAGTTCCGCAGCCTGAAAGAAAATGGCATCCCGGAGGATGAGCTTTGTCGAGCCAAAGATCAGCTCAAAGGCAACCTCATGCTGAGTCTGGAATCTTCCACCTCGCGTATGTCGAACCTGGCCCGCCAGGAAATGTATTTTGACCGCTTCTTCGGACTGGACGAAATCATCGAACGCATTGAAGCCGTGACAGCCCCAGACTTGCAAGCATTAGCCCAGGAATACTTCCAGCCCGACCGGATTGCTGTAACTGTGCTGGGGAATCTGGATAAGCTTAAAATCTCCCGCGATTCGCTCGCCTGCTGAAAATCACTCAAGTCTGTTGTAGCTTCAGTGTTTGATTCCTGGACGGGATTGTGTGCCTTGCCTACTTCGACTTCAAACCAGGAAATGTGAGTTAATTGCACTAATATAGGCTTGTATCCCAGCGATGATTATCTGCTGTTCCATATGAGCATGCTCGAAAACGACTTACTTAACTGCGGTGACACCGCCTCTGTTTCTTCTACCCGGAAAGATGGTTTGCTTCTTGTTCTGGCCCTCACAACCCTCATCGCGGGGACTTTACTCCTCTACGAACCTGTTATCCATCATGGTTTCATTAACTACGACGATGGTGTGTATGTCAGCGGCAACCCCCGCGTGCTTGCCGGTCTAAGCTGGAAGAATGTCATGTGGGCATTCACCACTACGTATTTCTCAAACTGGCATCCCCTGACGTGGCTATCTTATATGTTGATTGGTCAGTTCTCAAAAGCTGACCCAGCGGGATATCACATTGCGAACCTCCTCCTGCACGCGGTAAATGCAGCGCTCTTATTTCTTCTGCTTTATCGGGGTACAGGTTCTTTGTGGCGTAGCTTCATTGTTGCCGCTATGTTTGCCGTTCACCCGCTTAACGTCGAGTCTGTAGCGTGGATCTCGGAGCAAAAGAACCTGTTAAGCACAATGTTCTGGCTGTTATCCACCTTGGCGTATGGTTGGTACGTGTTGAACCCCAATTGGAAACGTTACTTAACGGTAGCTGGACTATTTGTCCTGGGGTTGATGGCGAAGCCTATAGTTGTGACCCTGCCGTTTGTCTTCCTGCTGTTGGACTACTGGCCGCTACAACGGATGAGATTTGGTCAGAGCCGAGATCCAAACCTTCAGTCGAAGGATTTCTTTGCGCTCGTTCTTGAAAAAGTTCCCTTGATGATGCTGTCTGTTGCAAGTGCAGTCATCACTGTTATCGCCCAGAAATCTGGGGGGGCGGTAAAATCTGCTAATGCCTACCCATTTACAGTTCGTCTCGAAAATGCACTGCTTGCTTATGCCGGCTATATTTATAAGACATTTTGGCCTTCCAAATTGGCCATCTTTTATCCCCATCCGGGCAGCTCTTCTGCTGCCTGGAAGATTGCGCTTGCTGCCGCCCTGCTGATGTTAATCACCTGGGTGGTATTACGGTTTAAACAGCAGCGTTACTTGCGGGTGGGATGGTTTTTCTATTTAGGGACGCTCGTTCCCGTCATAGGTCTAATTCAAATTGGCAACCAGGCAATGGCAGACCGTTACGCCTATATCCCATTGATTGGGCTTTTTCTGATGATCGTTTGGAGTATCTCGGAGTGGGTACCAGCCACTCAAGTCTCAAAGTATCTCTTAAGAGGAGCCTGCTTCGGGGTACTACTTGCTTTATCGTGGAGTACACGTATTCAGCTTGGCTATTGGCAGGATAACATTGCATTGTTTTCTCATGCGCTTGAGGTAACTTCAAATAACGCTACAGCTCACGTTGGTTTGGGTTCAGCTTTAGCGCAAACAGGCAGACTGGATGAAGCTGCGCGCCATTTCTACTCCGCTTTGATGATCAAACCGAATGACGAAATGGCCCATTTCAATCTTGCAGCATACCGCCTCTATCAAGGAGACCGGGAGGGAGCCCTGCAGGAGTTTCAGGTTGTTTTGCATTACACGAACAGCAACATTGTGGCAGCCAATGCACATATGCAAATGGCAGCTATCTATTCACAAATGGGCGACATGGAAGAATCCAAAGCACACTATCGAGAAGCCATTCAACTCGACGCCATGCAATACAGGGCATATTTGAATTTAGGCGTACATTTGTATATGGAAGGCGATCTAAGCGGAGCAATTTCCAATCTTTCCCACTCACTGGAGATTATTCCCACCAGTGCAGCTTATTTCTACCTGGGACAAGCCCTGGAACGGGAGAACCAATTAGGGGAGGCGCTCACCGCATATCGTCAAGCTATGAAGATTTCATCGGATCCGGCCGAAATCCAGAACCGTATTGATACAATACTGAAAAAGCAGAAGACCCCAGAGCAAGAATAAAGACCGCCAGTATCACGTTGAATATCGCATTGATCAAGCGGTTCCCAAATACTGTAGCGGTATACTCTTTGTTTAGGAGTTGCCAAGTCGCATCTGGCACATGCCATTGACAACACAAGTAGCGGCAAGACGGGATACATCTCTATTCGGATCTAACGGGCTTTTTGGCTCAGTCCCCAAAAAAGTGATGGTCTTAAGCCTCTTATTGGTTGCTATCACACTTTTTGTATATCAACCTGTAAAAGGTCTTCAGTTTATCAACTACGACGACAATGCCTATGTCACTAAGAACTCTTACGTTTTGTCAGGTTTGACATGGAATAACGTAGTCTGGGCTTTCACGAGCTTAGAAGTAGCGAATTGGCATCCACTGACATGGCTCTCCCACATGTTAGATTGCACTCTTTTTGGCCCCGATCCTACCGCACACCATTTCATGAATCTTTTATTGCATGCCATGAACGTAGTACTGGTGTTTCTGCTGTTGCAGCGCGGGACGGGGTCTCTTTGGCGCAGTTTCTTTGTAGCTGCCCTCTTTGCGGTACATCCTCTTAATGTTGAATCTGTTGCGTGGGTGGCTGAAAGAAAGAACATACTGTGCACTACTTTTTGGCTTCTGGCCATCGGGGCCTACGGATGGTATGTAGTCAGACCCACATGGAGGCGTTATTTATCGGTGGTTGGATTGTTTGGCTTAGCCATGATGGCTAAGCCCATGGTTGTAACACTACCTTGTGTATTACTTCTGCTGGACTATTGGCCATTGCGACGATTTAACATTTTTGAAAAAGGCGCTGCTAAGAATGTGTTTAGGCTTCTTTCAGAGAAACTGCTTCTGATTCCACTGGTCGTGCTTAGTTGTGTATTGACCGTGAAAGCGCAAAATCTCAGTGGAGCCATGGATGTTCTCCAACTGCCATTCAAGTTTCGTCTTGAAAATGCTTTGGTATCCTATTGGGCCTACATTGCTAAGACGTTCTGGCCGGCGCATCTGGCAATTTTCTATCCTCACCCACAAAGAGCTATTCCTTCCGGGTACGTCGCCCTGGCAATCTTGTTTCTGACTCTGGTTACGGTCTTTGTCTTACGCATGCCCGAGAAACGTTATCTGCTTGTTGGTTGGTTCTGGTACTTGGGAACCCTGGTGCCTGTCCTGGGCATTGTGCAAGTAGGAAGCCTGGCCATGGCAGATCGCTATACGTACATTCCATTACTGGGGATTTTCCTCATGGGGGTCTGGTTGCTCGCCGACTGGACGGAGAATTTTACGGTCTTCAAGAGAAATCTCGTATTGGCAGTTGCAGCGTGTACACTTGTCGCATTATCGCTGGATACGCGACGTGAGTTGACGTACTGGCATGACAGCGTGACGTTATGGTCAAGATCTGTTGAAGTCACGGGAAATAATATGGAAGGAAACCTGAATTATGGCGAGGCTCTGTTGGGTGTGAACAAACCCGCAGAAGCCTTGATTCAATATAAGCTTGCGATCGCTGATAATCCACCGGTCGCAGCTCCACATTACGACATGACTGTACCGCTCCTTAAACTCGGAATGGCAGAAGAAGCTGTTCATCAGAGCGATGTTGCCCTTGCGCTCATGAAGGAAAATGCAGCAAAGGCGCTGCCATACAATAGCCGGGGTTTGGCTTTCCACCGATTAGGAAGAAATGCAGAGGCCGAAAGAGACTTCAAGGAAGCGATACGCCTGGCTCCATCTGCCGACAAACCCCATATCAATTATGGCCTACTGTTGCAACAAGAAGGAAGATTCAAAGAAGCTGTTTTCCAATTTGCTGCGGCAGTAAAAATCGTCCCCAGCAACCTGGGATATTTGTACCTGGGGGAAGCATTGCAGCAAACAAACCGATTGCGTGAGGCCCTGGGGGCCTACCAACAAGCCTTGAGCATCACGCCAGGTATCACAGAGGCCCAGAATGCGATCGATTCAATTCAGCAAAGTCTTGCACAACAGCAAAATACTGAAGATCGCAAAAAGCATTAAAGGCTGAAAGGTAAGATTTGCCTCTGGAACTGTCGACGTCAAAAAGGATGTGACCCTTACGAATGCTGTTGCTCCAGTTCAAGGAAAGCCACACTACCGCTCCTCACTTCAATGGTCTATTCAACTCTACCCAGAAAAAGTTTGTCATCCTTTCTCTGGTCCTGGTTGCAGCCACGCTCCTTCTTTTCAATCCGTTGAGCGAATGCAAATTTCTCAACTACGATGATAACGACTACATTACCGAGAACACCCATGTTCAGTCAGGATTGAGCTGGAGTAACTTCCGCTGGGCTTTTGCTGCAACCGATGTAGCCAATTGGCATCCGCTTACCTGGCTCTCGTACATGCTGGATTACCAGCTTTTTAGGCTTAATCCTGCGGGCTATCATCTAACTAATCTCCTGCTTCACGGGTTCAATGTTGCGCTTCTGTTTTTTGTGCTCTACTACGGCACAGGCTTTTTGTGGCGCAGTTTCTTTGTGGCCGCTTTGTTTGCGTTTCATCCTCTCAACGTTCAATCCGTAGCATGGGTGTCGGAACGCAAAAACCTGTTGAGCACTCTCTTCTGGCTGCTGGCAATTGCAGCCTATGGATGGTATGTGCTCAAGCCTGGCGTGAAGCGCTATTTGGGTGTAGCAACATTCTTTGCCCTTGGTTTAATGGCAAAACCAATGGTTGTGACTTTACCGTTTGTGTTATTGCTCTTGGACTATTGGCCCTTTGGCCGAATTGGTACCCATGCCGGCAAACAGCCTAAACCGGTGATTCCTGAAGCCGGTTGGCGCCGCCTGCTGCTCGAAAAAGTGCCTCTGCTGGCGCTGTCCGTTGTAAGCTCCGCCATTACTTTGATTGCGCAGAAATCGCTGGAAGCTACGAAGTTAAATCAGGTAATTTCTCTGGATGTTCGTCTCAAAAACGCGTTGTTTTCATACGCAGAGTATATTTTTAGAACATTCTGGCCGGTGAATTTGGCAGTTTTCTACCCACTTGCATTCAATCCACCTCCGCTTTGGAAGCTTCTGGTCGCAGGATTCATGCTGTTATTTGTATCTGCTTTGGTACTCCTCAATTTGGAGCGGCGTTATCTGCTGACGGGTTGGCTTTGGTATCTAGGGACATTAGTGCCTGTGATTGGTCTGATTCAGGTCGGATCTCAGTCTGTAGCTGATCGATATGTTTATATTCCTTTAATCGGCTTTTTCGTGTTCATCATCTGGGGTACTGCAGATTGGTTCGACAAATTGCAAGCTCCTAAGTATTGGTTGCCTGCAATCGGCCTGTGCGTACTTACGGTTCTTGCTGTGGATACTCGCCATCAACTGCAGTACTGGCACGACAGCGTCTCCTTGTGGTCCCACGCTTCAGAAGTGACAGCGAGCAATAACATTACTGAGGCAAATTTGACGAATGCCCTCGAACAGTCCGGCAGGTTGGCTGAAGCGTTGGCTCGCTATGAGAGGGTTACAAGAATGGAGCCGGGGTCGACCGACGCCCATTACTATTACGCTTCTTCGTTGCTTCGAAATGGCCGGCCAGAAGAAGCAATTATCGAATGCAACCGCGCGTTGCAATTAACGGATAATCCTTATTCCCAGTCCCGGATACATGCCTTGCTGGGGAGGGCACAGGCTATCACTGGCAAGAATCGAGAAGCACGACTTGAATATGTTGAAGCGATACGCCTTGATCCGCAGCAATCCGTTGCATACTTGAGATTAGGTATGCTTGAAGAAAGTGAGGGAAATAACAATGAAGCCATCCTGAACTTTACGAAATCAATCCAGATCGCTCCCAGCGATGTCGCTTTTCTGCATTTAGGTAAAAATTTGGAGAATCAGAATAGATTGCCAGAAGCGTTGGCTATTTATCAGCAGGCGTTGAAAATGTACCCCGCATTGGAAGAAGCACAACAGGGTATTATCTCGATTCAGCGCAAGCTACTGCAGAACGAAAAAAAATTACCGAGCAACTAAGAAGTCCATCGTGAACAGCTTTCAATTACCTCAGCATTTTTGCGCCGGAAGTCAGCTAGACAGATCATGGTTCTCGGTTGCTATTTTCCGGTAAATTCAGGAGGGACGGAACTACCAACATCCAGAGGACATGCGTTATGTCCATTGGCAACGATAGCATATGCATGAATGGGTACTGCTTTCGGCATGCCTCGTAAAAATCCGCGCCAAATTGTTTGCGGAGGGCGTGTGATCGAAGTCTGACGTGCCAGGCCATATCCGTTTCCTTCGGCAAGGCCTGAAATAAGGCCATCGGGCGTCACAAGCACAATTTTTGAGGCCGGTTGGTTGCGGGAGATGTCCCAGGCCCATCCATATACCCTTGCACCCCGTTGAATTGTGTCTGCGATTGGTTTTACGTACTCCAGTGAGCCACTGCATTCGTTTCTCGAAGCCTTACCATAAACTTGGCTAAAATTAGTTCCATACGAACGATAAAACTCATCGTCATAGATCCAATCGTGTAATCGCAACAAGAATTCCAAATTGACAGCACGAAAATCAAAATACTGCAAAACGAAACTGTTGGGGACTACGCCAGCGAGAGAAATATCGGGTACTCCCGTAACCAGCGCCAGGGTTGCGGTTTCTAACGTTTGCCGCCGTTCCACCAGTTCCCGCCGCAATGGCATTGCTTCTGTGCAAGCAAGCAGCATGAATAGGAGCACCGAAGCCTGAAAACTCCCAAGCGCAACAAAATCAATCGGGTCTTTACTCCCCGGCTTCCAGAGCCAACGGATGATGAGTAAAGCAGCGCACAGCCAAAACAACATGGCAATCGTCTGATAACGGCTGGTATAGGCCTGTCCTATGCCCAAGGGAATCCTT
>WNFE01019430.1_pt1 | contig 14042 bp, 15 predicted proteins | sample 5400451 | NCBI WGS metagenome assembly WNFE01 (sample SAMN13153344, study PRJNA577476) | soil metagenome | isolation source: 200 cm saprolite under Douglas fir tree site 2 hole 2 | place: USA:California | collected 2015-04-18 | reverse complement strand
CGAATCAACGATGCGCACCTCTCCGCCTTTCGTGCGTTTGGTCGGCGGCATTTCCATCGTTCGAAAAGCGAAATCCAGCGGAGACTTCCCAAGTGTTCCTGCGGCTGCTTTCTGGTCGGCCTCGAGTGATCCGGGAACTTCGGTCTGGAAAATAAATAGCTCTTTCTTGGGCAGATTCTTCAATGCCGCTTCGGCAACGCCGAAGTTCTTTGACAGGACCTCGGGCGGCAGGTGCGCCATCGAGTCGCTCAGCAGGACTGTCTCTGACTCCGAAAAATTTCCGTCGTCGAATACCAGCATGAATTCCGTACCATCCGGATCGAGACCTTGAATCGAATGTGGAATCCCGCTGGGGAAATACCACAGATCGTTTTTCTTCACATTGGCAACAAAACTCTTGCCGTCGCGATCAATAGCCGTAATCCGCGCTGTCCCGTAGAGGATGATCGCCCATTCGTCCGCAGTGTGCCAGTGCAGTTCTCGAACGCCTCCGGCTGTGAGTCTCATATTTACGCCTGCCAGGGTCTTCGAGACCGGCAGTTCCCGAACCGTTACCTCCCGCGACCATCCGCCTTCGTAAGTCCGCTTGTTCGCAAAAGAGAACGGATATTTGAAATTTTGAACTAGACTCTTGGAATCGGTGGCAGGTGGCCATGCGGAATCCGGATTCTGAGCGTTCAGGGGATCATTTGAAGGACCCGGATCGGTGGCGCTCCGGTCGGCTTTGGCACTCCCGTTCGCTTCTTGTGCCGTAGCGCTGCTTAACACCAAGGTGCCAGCCACTGCGGCGAGCGCAGCGGAGCCGGCTCCAAGAAATCCGCGACGTGAAAATTGATCTTTCGAGCTGTCGTTCTCCATTGCCTGTAACTCCTCTGTTCGTACTCGCGGTCGAAAGACCGTCTTTGATCTCGAATGCGGATTTTCCGAATCGCATATCGAGACGTAATCAGTTCCGCTTACTCGAAGCCGGCTTGGCTCAGGAAGCCAGCTGAGCAATCCCGGTTAATTCCAGGTAATCTTCGTCAGACAATTGCAACGATGCCGCCTGCACATTTTCCTCAAGATGCACAATCGACGAGGTCCCAGGAATGGGCAGCATAATTGGGGACCGCTTCAATAACCACGCCAATGCAATCTGGATGGGTTTTGCTTTGCGGGTCTTTGCAATTTTCTCCAGCAGCCTACCCGCCACTGTGCCTGCTCCCAGCGGGAACCAAGGGATGAACGCGATCCCGTTGCGTTCGCAATAATCCACCACGTAATCCCATTCACGATCGGCAAAACTGTATCGGTTCTGCACCGAGACGATCGGTACAAGTTTCCGCGCGCGCTCGATGTGTTCCACCGTGACATTGGACAACGCGACCAAGCGAACTTTTCCTTCTGATTGCATGTTGGCCAAGGTTTCGAGCGACGCATCGAGCGGAACGGCAGGGTCGGGAGCGTGCAACTGGTAAACGTCGATCCTTTCCAGGCGCAACCTCTGCAAGCTGCCTTCCACCGCCTTGCGCAAGTGTGCAGGGCTCGCATCGTGCGTCCACTGATTCGGCCCAGGGCGATTCCATCCACCCTTAGTCGCGATGACGAGGTCCTTTGGGTAAGGCGTCAGCGCTTCCGCGATCAACTCTTCGCTCACGAAAGGACCATACGAGTCAGCGGTATCTATGAAGTTGACTCCCAGTTCAATGGCGCGGCGGAGAACTGCGATTGCCGCCCCACGGTCCTTCGGCGGTCCCCAGATCCCGTCGCCAGTAATGCGCATAGCTCCGAAGCCAAGGCGGTTGACAGTGAGTTCGCCGCCCAGCGAAACAGTTCCACTAGCAGCGGCCGATAAATCTCTTCTGTTTCCGTTTTTCTCGTTCATATTCATCCTCCAAAATACTTTTATGTCATCAGATGATCACTCGATGTGATCGCTCCTACGTAGCTCAGCCTCCCGTCCCCGCATTGGCTCGCGCCTGTAACGATAGCCCGACTAGTGTTGCGATCAGGATCGCGGGATAGAGCTGTCCGACAAGCGCTTCTGCAGTCGCGAGCGACCGCGCAATCCGATGTACCGGATAAGCGTCGCCGTATCCAACGCTGGTCAGGGTGGAAAAACTGAAATACATCAAGAGGCTAGGTTCTCCAGTGGGGATCCCGCCGATGTATGTCTGGAAATGGATTGCGTCTGGGCGCTCCTCCATAAGCAGCTTGTATCCGAACGCCCACGTAACGCCGATCAGCAGGTAGGCAGCGACTCCACCCATCACCCGGTGCCCGCTAACGGGCCCTGGGCGAAACGTCTGCTTCAGGGTCACGACCACCAGAATGGCAAGGCCGGATATCTTGAGCGCCGTATCCCAGCCGGGGTGGCCGAACGATGGATCGAATTCGACGATTAGGTCCGCTGTGAACTCAAGGACAGTGAGCGCGATGATCAGATACATCAGAATTCTGTTGCGAATACTCGCGACCGCACCTGAGAAAAGCATGAGCGCAAACATTAGGCCGAGTCCAATTCGCCCATATCGTGACAGGTGAACCATGGGAACAAAAATGGTCACGAGAACGAGAAACACGAGAAAGAAGCTTAGTCCCCGATCCTCGACCCAGAAAGGAAACAGCGGTTTTTCCGTGTGTGTGTGCATCGTGTTATTGTGTCCAGCGATGGCAACGCCTCTAACCAAAAGCCTTCCCATACCTGAGCAGTCTCACTCGGCCGCGTGCCAACTCGAACTGCGCGTTCTTACACGTGGCGCGACGGTCACCGTGTCAGGCCCGAGGTCCTTTTCGTAAACAACACCATCCTGTGTGACTACGAAGGTCATGACCCCCGATGAGCGGTACTTCGCGGGGTATGCTACCAATGCTATGCGACCGTTATTTTTCCCGATCTGAAAGTAGTACCCCTGGAAAAGGCTCGGCTCTTTTTTCGGGGTAGCGTCGGCAGTTTTGTCGGCGTTTGTAGTGCTAATAGAAACCAGGCTTTGTGCATATCCGGCAATAGGGTCATCACCCGACTCCGTTGCGCCGCCTTGTTTCTTGGCCGTTGCGAATTCATCGCAGACTTGCATTGCCGTGACCTCATTCTCTCCGACTGTGCGGAACAGGATTTCCTGCGTACCAGTATCGGAATCGAAGTACCAGGTACCGTTCTTCGCGACCAGCGGGATAGGAAATGGCCAGTTTTCTGCCCCGATGTACAGCACCGTGGTTCCATTGGCTTCGCGAATCAGACGGTGCATCTCTTGATATTTCTGGCTGAATCGCTCGCGCTCGAGCTTGTCCTCGACCTCATCGCTCGATGAAGTAACTTCTTTTCCTGCTCCCAGGATCGCTCCCACCGCCTGCTCATCGTCGTTCTTGACAGCTTGAAAGAGAGCGTTACTCGCTTCCGCCGGAGATGAAAACGTCTTTGGCTCCGATGCCTGCGCCAAACTAATTCGAGCGTAGCCGACCACCAGCAGCGGAAGCACGGCTAAGGCGGCCATGCTGGCGAGTCTCGATCCAAGTGTTCCGGTATTGATATTTCTAGTGCACATGAGTTGATTCTCCATATCGTCAGTTGTCCTTATGAGTGCTGAAAGCAGACTTTACCTGTGACCGCCGCCACCATGACCGCCGCCACCGTGACCACCACCTCCGCCGTGGAAACCGCCTCCGCCGAAGCTCGACTGCCCACGAGCTGAGAAACCTCTCGTCTCGCCGCCATGATTAAAGCCACCGAAAGCGCCGGAGCGAGCACCAGGCGCGGCATGCGGTGCGGCGAATCCGTGCTGCGGGGCCGCGCCATGGAAATCGCCCCCATGGAAGCCGCCGCCACGACTGAATCCACCTCTGGCAGCATTGAAGTGATTGCGATTGACGAACACTCGGCTGTGGGATACATAGCCGTGGTGATCAAAAAGGATATCGTGGTGATGCCAATCAGATCCCCAGTGGTGCCAACCCCAACCGAACCCGCCAAAGAAGCCGACTCCAAAGCCGAAACCCCATGCCAGGCCTGGCCCGGTAAGGTACAGTCCCGGATACCAGTACCAGCTTGGCCAGATCGCAAGCGGCTCTCCATACACGAGCCAAGGATCGTATTCGGGAACGTAAACGACCTCAGGGTCAGCGGGTTATCACAATGGTTTGCCCCTGCTTGCTTACCTTTTCTTGCGATGTGCTCTTTAGGTTGCCCGCCTTCTCAGCACGGTCGCGCATTACCTGAACAGCATTCATCACGTCCTGCTGTTGGTTGACATAAGCATCGCCGAGCGATGAGGTCCAGGAAAGATTCTTGTCCATGTTGGCGAGCACTGAAGGAAACTCTGCGAGGGCCTTCACACTGGGATCCCAGGGCTGTTTATCGACTTCCTGGCCAAGTTGTTCCCCCTTGAGATCAGGGTGCTGTTGCATCCAACGGTCGGCTTCGACAATCTGCGGCTTCGACAATCTGGTCGGGATAGGTAGCGGCTGCGAGGATTTGCGCCACCAAGGCATCCGGATACAATGCGATGGGCGCCGCCAGTTGCTGCAACTGTTCCGGCGTCTGTTGAGCAGGCTGAACCGGAGGTTGCGAAGTGGGTTGGTCTCCTTGATCGGCGAATCCTGCCGGCGCGGTGGCCAACGCAAGGCAACAAGAAAGAACAAGTGACAAACTCTGTTTTAGAAATTTCACAATCAATTCTCCTGGGGGCTGGCCTGCATCACGGCCTCAGCGAACGGTGGCAAACCCACAACGCACTCCCGTAATTCGGGCGAGATTCATGGTTATCAACTGGCCAGGCCAGCGGTACTGCCAGGCACAAACTGCCGAAAGGTGAGCGGGCATGCCGGATGGTCGCACTGACACGCGATTTCCACGTCTTCACTTCCCGCATCACGACATGCTTCTCCGCAGTACTCTTCTCCGCTTGGTACATCGCATACGCATGGTATGTGCGCGCACTTTTTCGTCTTTTGATTTGCCATTACAATCCTGTCCTTTCTAGTTTCAACTTAGCTTCGCCGATCGCCATAGCGCCGCGATTCTTGACTGATTGCATGCGTATCGCCAAACGTCGACTGGCGATGGCACAAGGGTTTCACCGATCTCCGATCACCAGTAGGACGCTTCGCAGTGTCCAGATAGCGATAGCCGCGTCGGCATTTGGACAGGTGTCAATGACACGCTCACTATCTAAACGAACTACAAGCGCGAAGACCGCAGGATTCAAATCTGTAAGTGAGCGGATCTATTGAGTTGATCACCATCATCAATTCTTCTATTTGACTGGAACAGGTCGTGCAGTGAATGTTTCAGAGGAGAATTAAAAAATGGAAGCACAAGCCTTCTCGTTTGCAAGCTCGCCCTTTGCGCCCCTCGCCATCGGTTTCTTTGGCTTGGGTACTGGCTACTTCATTTGGGGTGGTCAAGCTTTGTTTGGGTTTCCCAAGGCCAGCCCGGAAGTCAACCGAACCCTGGGTGTATGGGGCTTCTGGATGCCGGGGTTCATGCAGTTCCTCACTGGCATTTATCTATTGACCGGACTGACATGGTTTAACGTCTTCGGCAATGCGGCTCCTCTATATATGGCGGGCCTAGCCTTCACCGCTTACGGGATTCACTGGTTCGCGATGGCCTACCGAAGATACATCGATTCCAGTGCCCAGCCGGATGGTTGGATGGCGATTGCGTTCTTATTTCTCAGTATTCTTGGTATTGATGTTTTTCGCCGTGCCGGAGACATCCCCGTGATGCTTATCTTTGTCGGCCTGACGTTGATCTACGCCATCGAAATTCCTACGCGCTTACTGTCCTGGAATCCGGGCGGCCGCCTCGTAGGCTTTTTCCAATGCATCACAGGTATGTGGCTGATGTATTGCACGTATGCCATCACCGTCGATCTGGCACTGGGCGGCAAGGCCTGGGTTTAAAAGAATCGCCGCTCGTGATCTCGTCAATGGATATAGACACGACGTGGTCCCTACAAAATGTTTACGAAAACTAGAGATAGGAAGTCTCTGCCAAGGCGGCTCACACCATGACCAGATTGCAGCGCATAAAATCGGGGGTTGCTTGTTTGCTTTTGGCCGCAACTGCCCACGCGCAGTCCGCCCTGTCTCGCCACTCTGCTGGGGGAGCTGTCGTCAGATCAGAAGGGCCCGCCTCATCAAACATCCTGCACGAGTTGGACAGCTCGATTGAAAAGGTAGTGACCAAGGTGTCTCCCGCCGTGGTCCAGATCGTGGTCGCTGGGTATGGCCCGGCGGAAGATCATGGGCATACCGATACAGCGAAAATCGTGCGCCAGAGGGCCATCGGTGCAGGGATCATCGTCGATCCTGACGGGTATATCATCACCAACGCTCACGTGGTGGAAGGAGCGCAGCGCATCCGAGTGATCCTTCCACCACCGCCGGCAGACTCCCCACTCGACACCCAGCCAATCCACGCGGGACAGATCCTGGATGCCAAGCTGTTAGGAACACATAAAGAGGTTGATTTAGCTCTGCTCAAAATAGAAGCGACACATTTGCCCAGCGTGCATCTGCGCAACGACGTCCGAGTGCGCCAGGGGGAACTTGTGCTTGCAATCGGCAGTCCCGAGGGTCTGCGCGATTCCGTCACTATGGGCGTGGTCAGCTCAGTCGCCAGGCAACCAGACTCCGATAATCCCATGGTGTATATCCAGACTGACGCGGCGCTCAATCCTGGAAACAGCGGCGGGCCGTTGGTGGATATCGATGGCAATGTTGTTGGAATTAATACCTTGATTTTAAGCAAAGGCGGCGGCAGCGAAGGGCTGGGCTTTGCAATTCCCGCCGAGATCGTCAATTTTGATTATCAGCATCTTCGCAAATACGGACATGTGCAGCGAGTGGCGATCGGCGCGATAGCACAGAACATCACGCCTACGCTGGCAGCAGGCCTGGGCCTGGCGAGGAGCTGGGGAGCGATCATTTCCAACATCAAGCCTGATGGTCTCGCAGAGGCGGCAGGCTTGCGGACAGAAGATATCGTGGTGGCTATTGATGATCGCCCGATCGTCGCTCTTCCCGAATTCGTCGCCGCACTCTACCTCCATCCCGCTGACCAGGTCTTGAAGATTGATGTGCTTCGCGGCACGAGCCCGATGTCCTTCAGAGTCCCGGTTACGGTGTACCACGACGCAATGGATGAGTTGTCCGACGTCCCTGACCTGCAGAAGAATCTGATCTGGGAATTGAACGTTTTCGTCACTGACTTAGACGAAAAGGTGAGATCACTCCTGCATACGGATCGCAGCAAATCTGGAATCGTAGTGGTAGCCCAGGGCGGCGGACCAAATGCGGTAGATACCGGCTTGCAGCCGGGCGACATCATTCGCGCACTTGCCCACACCCCGCTGCAGTCAGTCTCACAACTGCGGGAGACGCTCAGGACGTTCAAATCTGGTGATCCGGTCGCGCTTCAAGTCGAACGCGACGGAAAACTGCAATATCTCGCATTTGAGATGGAGTGAACTTCGAATTGGCCGCCTGGTATCGCTTGAAGCACGATCACGCCGCCATGAAGCTGCTTTGCGGGATTTTTTGCAAAGGGGTTCCAAAAGATTCCATCTAGAACGCATGATGATTTGTGTATGGCCGCTTTGCATATTTCGAGGTTCGCTGCGCGGCGGACATTTGCTGTTGTGCTGCGTTATGGGACGGCTGCCGTCTCGGTGACAATGGCTCTGGCGACAGCTCTTCTTCTACGCCATCACAATTTGCCGCATCCGTTCACATCGTTCTCGTTCGCGGCAATTGCCGTTACTTTTTGGTATGCCGGAACGGGGCCTGGCTTGCTCGCTCTCTTACTCTCGTACGCTGCGATGAGCTATTTTTCTATCCCCATCAAAATCGGCGGCTCTTCTTCGGAATCCTATGTGATTATTTACGGAGTTTTTGGCCTGTTCGTGAGCTGGTTTAGCTCTTCACGTCGCCGCGCAGAACGATTACTCACCGAAGCTCGCGACGGTCTGGAAGTTCGGGTTACGCAGCGAACAGCTGAACTTACGACCGTTAACCAGGAGTTGCAGCGCACCCAGGCGGAGCTACGGTCCGAGAAGGATCGGCTGCAGTTGCTCACCGACAAGCTCGCCCAAGAGAAGCTCTATCTGGAGGACGAGATTCGCAGCAACGCTAACTTCGAGGAGATCGTGGGCACCAGCTCGGCGCTGCAGCGCGTCCTGAAGCTCGTAGAAACGGTGGCGCCGACAGATTCAACAGTGCTGGTTTACGGTGAGACGGGTACCGGAAAGGAACTGATTGCGCGCGCGATCCACAATCTCAGCCCACGCCACTCCAGAACATTTGTGAAGTTGAACTGTGCGGCCATCCCAACCGGATTGCTCGAAAGCGAGCTCTTTGGCCACGAAAAAGGTGCATTTACGGGCGCCGTCGTCCAGCGCATAGGCCGCTTGGAACTTGCGAACAACGGCACTTTATTCTTGGACGAGATTGGCGACATTCCAATCGAGCTTCAGCCGAAACTTCTGCGAGTCCTGCAAGAGCGTGAGTTCGAGAGGCTGGGAAGTACACGTACCCTTTCGACCAACGTGCGCCTGATCGCGGCCACGAATCGGGATTTGGGCGCTATGGTGGAAGAGCAGAAGTTTCGCTCTGATCTTTTTTTCCGCTTGAATGTATTTCCGGTTGAAGTTCCTGCGCTACGCGAGCGTCCTGAAGATATTCCACTCCTGGTGCGGCACTTCGCTGAAGAGTTTTCCCGCCGTATGAACAAAACCATCGAAACGATATCTTCGGAGACAATGAACGCTTTGTGTGGATATTACTGGCCGGGTAACATTCGGGAATTGCAGAACGTAATCGAACGGGCGGTGATCTTGTCACGTGGACCAGCCTTAGTGGTGCCTCTTGCGGAGATGCAACCTCGCACCGGGCCCGCGCCAGCCAGGGAGATTGCATCAGCCACCCCCCCCAGACGTCGGCCTGTACGGAGCATCCTGGACGAGGTGGATCGCGATCAAATCATTCAAGCTCTGAAGCAGGCGGATGGCCGTGTTGGCGGGCCAAATGGCGCTGCTAGCCGCCTCGGACTTAAACGGACAACCTTAATCACCAGGATGAAGAAGCTGGGTATCGGCTCGAACGCGAGGTCGGAACGCGATGGACCGGTCGCGGACACTCCCGACAGCTCCGACAGTTCGACTACTGCACTACCCTGACTTGGCGAGGGGAGGTTCGAGTTGGCATTATTACCAGGGTTATCAGGTAACGACTGTATTGTGTGCGCACCTCGTTGTCGATTAAACTCCGCACGTCCTTTTCCTTGGGGGTGTGCGTTAGCCGACGTCAAGCTGATTCCACACCTTTCAAAGTGTCTTCTGGGTGACTCTCATTATCGGGACGCTTGTTAAGGTCTCGACCACCTCTTTCGCAAATATCCACATCTGTAAGAGGCAAACAATGTGCGAGACAGCTCTGGTGCTGTGGCGGAGCACTCGACACCACACCGGGAATTTAGATCCCAGACCACCACCCATTGTCATACAACCCTGGGCTCGGCCCAGGGGCCGCCAACATTTTTAGATATTTGAGGACGTAAAAACCCCGGAAACGACAACTCACGAAAGGCGTTATCTATGAATCGGCGAACCTTGACGATGATAGCGAGCGTTGGAGTCGGTGTAGTAGCGCTATGCATGTGGCTTGCGGCACGAAGAGTGTCTGCGCAGAGCGCCGCCCAGCTTTCAACACCAGTTTACAACCCTTACCCGCCGGGTATCCTCCCGCCTGATTTGAATTCAGAGGTAGAGAGGGTGCTGCGCGAGGTCGATTTCATTGAAGCCAGAGCGATTGCACGGTGGAAGGCATTAAAGCCCCCGACCCTGATTTCATTGAAGCCAGAGCGATTGCACGGTGGAAGGCATTAAAGCCCCCGACCCTGACCGGTCAGCCGCCAATTCTTCAGAACTTCGGAACTGAAGCAGTAGAAACACTTGGCGAGCTGATGAATTACGACAGGAACATCGCGCCCGAGAAAAATCAAGCGTGCGCCTCTTGTCACATGCCATACGTGGCCTTTAGCGGACCGATACCATCAGTTAATCTGACGATGATCGCGTATCCCGGAACGGCCCACTTTCGGGCTGGCAAGCGCTCAGCGCAAAGGTACCCCTATGCGCCGTTCTTCCCTGTACTCCAGTTCAACGAAGAACAGGGTCTCTTCTTTGGCGGAAACTTCTGGGACTCACGCGCGACCGGATATCTGTTAAGAAATCCGGACGCCCATCAGGCACAGGGTCCTCCCGTCGACACTCAAGAAATGGGCAATCCGGATACTGCTTGCATCACCTTCAAGCTCTCCAAGGCTGTGTACCGGCCGCTCTTTGAATTAGTGTGGGGCAAAGGCTCGTTTGACATCAACTTCCCACCCAATACTGAGCAGATCTGTACAACCCCTGGAGGCGCCGCGGTGTTCGGCGGGAGCGCCACACCGGTCCAACTAAGTGCGGCGGATCGCACCCGGTCAAACGATGTTTATGACCACTGGGGGCAGTCCATTGACGCCTACGAACAGTCCGTGCAGGTTAGCGCTTTTTCGTCGAAGTTCGACGCGTACCTGAAGGGCAAGTACACGCTGACAGCAGACGAGAAGGCGGGGTACGACCTCTTCCGTGGTAAGGCAAACTGCAACTCCTGCCACCTGGATGGAAGGTCAACCGCCCCAGCTCCAACCGCTCCGACCAGCGAAGACACGGGCGTGGCCGCCTCCGTGAATCCCCTGTTCACTTGCTTCGGCTCGTCCAACCTCGGCCTGCCGCTGAACCCCAGGGACGCTATCTTTTATCAGAACACGCCCGATTCCCTCGGATTCACCGCCAATCCCTTCGGCTTCGGCTTCAGGGATTTGGGGCTAGGAACCTTCCTCAGAAGCGGTCCCGGTTCCTGGGCCAACCCGAACGACACTTGGAAACGACAGGCACCAACTTCAGACGGCCAAATGCAGACGTCTTCGGCACGCAATGTGGCTATGACACCGGCACAGTGTCCCAGCACCGACGCACCAGGGCCTTACTTCCAGAAGGAGTTCTTTCACAACGGCTACATTAAGAGCCTGAAACAACTCGTTCACTTCTACAACACGCGCGACGACTTTAAGTTCGACGTCACTTCCGGACATTGCCCCCAAGGCACAACCGAAAAGGTTGATTGCTGGCCCAGGCCCGAGGTCCCGGCCACCATCGACATGACCATCGGTAAGCTCGGCTTGACGGACAAAGAGGAGGACCAGATCGTGGCCTTCATGCAAACGCTTACGGATGGTTTCACCAGACCGTACCCCAACAGGGATACCTATACGGGTAGTTGCAAGACCGGTGGTTCGGCTAAGACTCAAGGTAATGAGTCCCTTATCCCGACCCCACCACTTCCGGCCTGTGCGTCGGCTATCTGTGGTGTCTTTCCATTCCCCAAACCGCCGTTGCCGTAAGTAGGTCGCTAAACGGGTGGATGCGGGGAAGAGGAATATGTGAAGGTGTGGAGGCCGTTCGCGGCCTCCACACCCGATTTCTTCAAGCAAAGGATCGAGTGCTTAGCAGGAGGCCTGGCACATGTATAGACTGTTTCTGAAATTGGGGATCATGATTACGGTTTGTGGCCTACTCTACTCAACCCCGGCAGCCACGCAGGTGAGTCCTACAACCAAAAAAGCCGTGCGCGTGCGGATCACCCAAGGGCCGGAGATGGAACGCGTTGATCCCGATTTTGCCATTATCAGATGGACAAGCAACAACCCCGGGGGTTCGCCCGAGCATTACGGGGTCGTGCATTACGGTACGAATCCCAAGGAACTCAGCCGGACAGCGAAATCTCCAATCAGGCTGAACCCGGGCCATTCCTATACTGTTTTCCGCGTGCGCATGGGCGACCTCAAGCCTCAGACAACCTACTACTACACCGTCGACTCGATGGAAGCCAATGGCAACGGCGACGAGTTGAAGAGCCCGGTCAGGCATTTCACCACACGTTAGAAATGCGGAGAGATCGGGGAATGGAGAAAGGATTGGGCCAACCCGGCTTCTACGTTTCGATGATCCGATAAGCCTTCCTGGAGTGGCCCTATGATTTGCAGACATGAAAAATACCAGACTGGCACTTGCCGCTTTGATGCTGTTCGCATTCCCACTCACACACGCAGCTAAAACCGACGACACCAAAGTCGAACTGCAGGACTCTCAGGGCAAGAGCGTCGGTACAGCCGTGATCTCACAGAAAACATCCGGCGTTGCTATTCGGCTGGACTTGCATGGTCTTCCGCCTGGCGAGCACGCCATCCACTTTCATCAGAACCCGTCCTGCACGCCGCCCGATTTCCAATCGGCCGGTCCGCACTTTAATCCGGATCACAAGAAGCACGGCTTCATGAACCCCGAAGGTCATCACGCCGGTGATATGAACAACTTCACCGTTGACAGTAACGGCAGCGCCAAAGCTACAGTTTTAAATAAGGACGTGAATCTCGACAGCGGCAGCCACTCGCTCTTCAGCAATGGCGGAACCACACTGGTGATTCACGCCAAAGCGGATGACATGAATACTGATCCCGCCGGCAATTCGGGAGATCGCATCGCTTGCAGCCTGATTACAAAGTAATGCGCATCGGCGTTCTGCGATGTCTCTCCAGTCCCCAATCCGCCAATTCCATAAGGAGACGCTAAACGGCGGATCGAACAGTGGGGGCAAAATAGGAATCGTGCATCAATAAGAAAGCCTATACGCCAAGTTCTCAAGCGGTAGAGCCGTTGCGCCTGTCTCAACTCATCCGGCTTCGACTCAAACGAACTACGTCATTACACGGATGAAGAAGCTTGGTATCGATCCCGACCAAGTGTCGGAACGTGAAGTGGACACCGCCGACACTTCCGACGCCTCCGACACCTCGATGGTGCAGAACTCACCAGCCAACTTAAATCCATCAGAATAAAGTCTTTGCATAAAATCCACATCCGATCCAGGTTTGGTACCTGCCGTGCCTTTATCCAAAGTGTGAAAAGAAAGGTTCGACGCTGATGCGTGACTTACTGAAACTCGATTCTAGGACTTCGCTCCTTACTGGGAAGAAGTACGCCACGCACAGCAAGACAAATGAAGGAGGAAATATGAAGAAGAAGCTTTTTGTTCTGGTTGTGCTTTCTCTGTGTATGGCGGCTCCGTCGTTCGGAGCCGATGTTGTCGGTCATTCCGCTAAGGTCGCGGGCAAGGACTCCTACAAAGCCGCGAAGTTCTCAGTGAAAGAAACTGGCAAGGCAGGGAAAGCGCTCGTGAAGTTCCTTTTCTAAGGTGCAGTAAAAAATTATTTCAAGGAGATGAACAAAATGAAAATCCATAAGACTTATATCGCTGTTGGAATGATCATCGCTTTTGCTCTGTTTTTCGAACTCACTGCTCACGCCGGCGAGGCAGACCAGGCAACGAAGATTACCTTCAGTCAACCGATCCAGGTGCCTGGGCAGATACTGCCGGCTGGCACCTATTTGTTCACGTTAGCTAACCCCGATGACCTGAATATGGTGCAGATATTCAGTCCGGACAGGACCCACCTGTATGCAACTCTTCAGACAATTCCAACCGAGAGTCGTCAAGTAGCTGACGACACCACGGTTGCATTGGCGGAACAGGGGGCAGGGAAACCAGATGTCCTGCTGAAGTGGTTCTATCCCGGAGAGGAGACGGGTCACGAGTTCGTTTACTCGACCCAGTTAGAGAAGGAAATGGCTCAGGAGACGCAGCAAACGGTTGTAGCCAACCAACAAGCAATTACTGGTTCCGAGGCTGGCGGATCCAACTAAGCACGTCGTCTTGCATTCGCTTATCAGGGACCCGAGTTCGAGGAACCCGGGCCCCTCTTCATATGGTGGAAGCCGCACCGTCGGTCATCACTCGACCGTGGAAGGAGAAAAAATGGAGCACAAAACAATTCTCTACATATCCGACCGAGCGAACCGTAGCAATTCGGTGTTAGCTGCACTCAAGGAAACAGGCTGTGAGGTCGTGAGCGCAAACAGCCCCACCGAAGGGGTGGCCCTGCTATACGTCATGCGTTCAGT
>WNFE01002310.1_pt1 | contig 14046 bp, 15 predicted proteins | sample 5400451 | NCBI WGS metagenome assembly WNFE01 (sample SAMN13153344, study PRJNA577476) | soil metagenome | isolation source: 200 cm saprolite under Douglas fir tree site 2 hole 2 | place: USA:California | collected 2015-04-18 | reverse complement strand
GTGCATGAGTTCGATGCCGACGAGTGTGGTGCGCCGCGTCAAACGCTTTGAACCCTAACATGGGACGCTCAATTTATCATATAACTGGTTGCAAGTTTTAGGTACCGCAGAACGCTCGCAGATTCATCAACGTGTACGCCAGCAACTTCATGCCATAGTGCCGTTGCTGGATGCGTTCAAATCGGAGCAGCAGTCGCTTGAATTTGTCTTCCCAGGCAAAAGTCCGCTCGACACGCATCCTTAAGGCATGGATGGCTTCGTTGAAGAAGCGTTTGCGTCCACGCTTGGGAGTCTTTCGGTTGCGAGGATTCTCTTTGATGTTGGGGATGAGGCCCGCATTGAATATGCACTTCCGATTGTGCGCGGAATCAAAGCCGCCATCGAGGTTGAGATAGGCGCCTCTCAGGTCCAACCCGACCTGTTTGGCCACCTGCTGCAACGCTTTCAGCCCCTTCGGTAAGAGGATCATGTCCGTCTCGTTGACGGGGGCCACGGGAACAGGCGCTAAGACGTAGCCATGGTTGTCGATGATCGCGATGACCTTCTCCCCTTTCTGGTGTTTGTGGCCCGAGTAGCCAATCCCATCGCCCCTTTTTTGGCCACGGTGTTGGTCCCGTCGCCATGGAGCACGCTGGTGTCGAGGTGTTGCTCTTTGGCGAGATGGGCCACGCTGGCTACAAACGCCTGCCAGAGCGACCCATCATCGGCCCATTTCGCAAAAGACTTCCGGGCGTCGCGGAAAGCTTCGCAGAAAGTCCGCAGAAGGTCCGCTCCTTGCGGCGTGGTCATTGGCGGCTTCGTTTAGGGCAGCAGGGCTTAAGACGTTATGGGCCTAAGTCGTCCCCCGCCAATGAAATTCAGGCTATCTACAGCGGGTGGCAACGGGTCGTCCAGACGTACGTTGTACAATACTCCTCCCGGCTTATCAACTACGGTGCCAAGGGCTTCGGTCTGACCCGCAAGGTCGGTTACGCCCAAAATCACCATACCCTTTAGGTTGACGACTACTCGGTCACCAATCTCGTATGCCATGACGGGCCTCCTTAAGCGCAAAGCAATATCTTTAGTAATAATAGTAATATTCTACTAAGCTATTTATTATGCGACAACTGGTTGGGGCCTGCAAACAGGGTAACGAGTTCAGCAGCCATTTGCCAGTCAACGAGCGTATTTGGGCATACGCAGCGGGTTCAATGATCGAGGTGGCCCACGGCCTTCCGGTGTTATTAGCGGGGCGCCGGGTGTGGCAATGCCTAATTGTCCAATAGACGAGAGTTCTTGTGTTAAGCGCCTCGAGTGAGGGTTTCAGGATTAGGGTGGCGCCATGCCCGTCCGTGCCACCGGTAGGTGTTGTGGCTTGCAAACATAATTAATGAAATGGACCCGCCCCTGTGCGGATCGACTGCAATGAGCCACAATGAGTGCAAGATCAGTGAACCCATGGAGCCACAGGAGGCGAGTCCAATGAAGCACGAGATGGTAGTGTTCTAAAAGTGGAGATGGACTGCGATTGGTGTCACACTGGGCCGCATCTTGACAGCGTCTACAAGCAAGGAGTGGCTCATGACTTTCATCGCGGTCCAATGTCCCCACTGTCACAGCGAGCAGATCATCAAAGAGAGCAGGGAGATACTGGGGGAAACCTTAAAACTCCGATAAGATGACCTGTACTATTCATTGGCCACTCGAACCCGGGGAAACCCCCGTATGCGCGTCAAACTGCAACTCGTCATCTGTCACGATGACGGTCACGAAGAAACCGTCACCGATGTCATCACCCTCAACAAGAATAACAAACGCCTCGACCATCTCGGGTTAAGCCTGGCCGAGTCCAAACACCTTCTCAGCACCCTCCAGCGGCACCTCCTCCAACAGCAAGTCACCACCTTTCTCGACACGCATGCGACGTGCCCGGACTGCGGGACGCCGCTCAAGCTCAAGGCCCGCGGCCGCCGCTCGTTTCGCACCTTGTTTGGCACCTTTACGTTCGATAGTCCGAGGCTGGAACATTGTGACTGCAAGCGGCGAAAGACCGCGTCATTCCGGCCGCTGTCAGCTCTGCGCACCGAGCCGGTCGCCCCAGAGCTTCTCTCTATGGAATCGCAGTGGTCCTCTCTGGTGTCCTACGGGCTGAGTCTCGAGGCGCTCAAGGACTTTTTGCCGATGGAGCTCAGCCTGGACGTGAAAACCGTGCGCTATGACACGCTCAAGGTGGCGAAGCGACTCGAAGCGGAGTTGGGTGAGGCCCAAACGAGTTTTATCGAGGGTGAGCCCAGTGATGGGGACCTGTTGCCCCCGCCTGAGGGGTCTTTCAAAGTGGGGATTGACGGGGGCTACGTGCGCCATTGGTTCGACAAGAAGCCTAACTTTGAAGTCATTGTCGGCAAGAGTATCCTGAGTTTTGCAGAGGATGAAGAGGGCAAGACGCCCTCGCTCAAGCGTTTTGGATTTGTCCAAACGCTGGATACCAAGTCAAAGCGCCGTCTGTACGAGGTGTTACAATCCCAAGACTTCCAGATGAACCAGGAGATCACGTTTCTCGCCGATGGTGATGACACGCTGCGGCAACTCCAGTTGGACATGAGCCCAAAAGCCACCCATACCTTGGACTGGTTTCACCTCACGATGAAGCTCACGGGGTGAGGCCAATACGGCAAAGTCTGGTGCAGTGCGAGGCGGTGTTGGGTGAGGCGATACGAGACAAGATCGAGCGCCTGCAATGGTCACTTTGGCATGGTCAGGTTGACAAAGCGCTTGGCAAGATTGACGACTTGGAGAGCGCGATGGAGCCCTTCAGCGAGACCTATGCCCGGTTCCCTCGATTGGGCAAGGCGTTGGCGGAGTTGCGGACGTCTATCGTGCACAACCGGCACGTGATCCCGCATGACGGGGAGCGCTATCACCACGGTGAGGCGATCGCGACGGGGTGTGTCGAGTCGACGGGAAACGAAGTGGTGAGCAGACGATGCTGCAAGCAACAGCAGATGCCGTGGTCCAAAAAAGGGGCGCATGTGTTGTTACAGACGCGCGTGCGGACGCTCAACGGGGAGCTGGGCACTATTTGTAAGCGTTGGTATCCGGACATGGACGTTGAGGTCGAGGAGATCCCGATAGCGGCATAACCCCCGGCATCTCCCTGCTCTCCCCGGCAGCCCCTGCTGCCGACGTGGATCCCCCTCCTGCACGGAGCAAAAAGGGCCCCGGCTCCAAACAATCGCCATAGCCTTCGCGGTTTAGCTCAAGCTAATTCTCTGTGTAGCCCCCACGTGCATCACACAACAACGCCGGTGTCTCTACATGGGGGCTGCACAGAGAATCCTAACGGCTCATGCCGTGCGCTGCATGAGAGGGGATATGCAAAAAACCCCTACACCTAACGAAAAGCCCAGAGGGTAATCTCCAGCCTACGGACGCCTTGCGCCGCCTGCTGGTATTGGATGAGGATAGGACTTTGGTAGATCCCTTGCAGAATGCGCTCCCGTCCTGCGTCGCCACGCCCAGCGATGAACAGCTGAATCCCGCGTTTCACGCGAAAGAGACGCGAGGCTGGGCCGGACAAGAAGGACAGCCCCCTCTCAATGATCGCGCGGCCAATCTGGACGTTGTCCATCACCTCATTGTACAGATGGATGAGGTCATAGAGGGCATAGTCCCGCATTTTCGCCGGAATGGCCGCGGGATGGCAGAGCAGGGCTTTGCTGTGCTGCAGCATATACCGGAGGGGGTCACGCAGGACGTCGGGGAGGTCGTGACGCATCAGCATGGTTTCGTACTCGTTGACGGTCAGCCCTACATGACGTTCCTTCGGTGCAAGGCAAATATCGATACGCCCATGCTCAATGCCAGAGACCTCAACCACGTGCTGCAGATGCGCAAACAGGCCATACTGCGGGTCGCGCAGGTTGAACGCATCGATCGGATGCCCTGGCTGGGTCGGGATGGCAACGGTGCCACGATACGCGACGGTTTCCTGGTTGTAGAGCAGCATCGTGGTCCGGCGGGTCCGGCGCGCGTGCGGGGAGAGGCCATCGAGATCAATAAAATAGATGGGCACTGGGACCGTATTGGTGTAGGTCACGCAGTTTTGGAGCCCCGCACTCATGAACGTTAAATGCGCGTCCGCATTGGCGGGTTCGTGCGCTTTGGCACTCGCGCTCAGTTCGGTGCGCAAGTGCATACAATCGTGGCAATAGCCCGCATTCGGGGGGAATAACTTCTGGAAGATCAGGAGAAATTGCCTGAGACGTGTCTCACTATAGCCGAGGGCGGCGCAGAACGGCTGATCCAGGTAGCCAGCCGTGGTATGGAAGGAACAGCAGAGCGTCTTCCTATAGGTCGTGAAGACATCGCCGTGTTGCGCACGGACGCGCGCTGCGACATCGATAAGATCGCAGCGGGCGCGCGGGGTGAGGTGCAGGAACATTTCTCTGGGTGGCGCCGACATCGTGTCTCTCCAGGATGGTTGCGGGGCAACGCCCTCCCTCTCTGCCCCTGCGGTCGCATCCAGGGGCATGGGGACGGTGAGGCATTGCTGCGACAAAGACCGCGCAGCGGTAGCAGGCTCGCGGGGGATAGGCACCCTGGACGGACCGCTGGTTGCTCGAGCACACCAAGGACGCGTGCGCCTGCCTCGTCACCTCTCTCTCCCTCTGTCCCCTTCCGTCGCAGCGGCCTTCCCCGTGTCTGTAGACGGCAGGAACACCATCGTGCCCGACCGTGGGACCGCCAGGAGCGTCACGGGAAAGCCGCCCTGGTCGTTGGGAGACGGCCACGCAGTGGCTACGCGGGTCCAGATGTTCCCTGCGTCCGTCTCTTGCACGTGATATCCCATGGAGGACGCTGGCGTGTCGCTGGGGTCCATGGGGCGCCCTCCCGGCTCTGTGAGCGAGATTCCCCGGCCGGATGGCGTGGGAAACATGGCCATCTGCGTCCTCGTAGTCTACCACGAAAGCCGATGGAATGGGGGTTTTTTAGGGTTACGAGAGGGCGGGATAGGGTAGTCCCTTCACTCAGTTGTCCCCGTAGGCTCGTGCCTCAATGGCACTCAGGTGACAAGGACGTGAGCCAACGTGTGATGCGATGCACAGGCTCCTGGGAGCGCAGGCGTCACGCCTGCTCAGGGAGCGGTCAAGATGGCCACGCTCCCAGGCGCCGGCTGACCTACTCGTAGTGCTCGGGCAGCGGAATCTCGTGCAGGGCCGGGATGACCTCTTTGCCCAGCAACTCGATGGAGCGCATGACGGCCTTCGCGTTCATGGCCCCCTCATTCCCGTAGATGTGCAGATAACCGGGGTGGAGGCGCTCGATCACCTCGGTCAGCTTCCGGATGACGGTCTCGGGCGTGCCGACAATGATATTATTGACCGCCTGGAGCTGCTCGTAGGTCATCCCTACCCCCAGACCGCCGGCCCCCGCGACGTTGCCGGTGGGACGCTGCGCCTTCACGCGGACGGCCTCACGGGACTGGTAGCCTGGCGGGTCGTTGTGCTCGCGTGGGCCCCGCTGGCGGTGGCCAATCGTCCACATGAACTCATGCCCGAGCTCGACGGCCTCCTCATCGGTATCCGCCACCAGGCAGCGCAGGAGATACCCGAAGTGCTGCGGCCCAGGCGTGAAGCCGACGTCCTTGGCGGTATCGATATACACCTGCCGCAGCCACTCCGTGGTGTCGACCAGGGCACCCAGGTTCATGTAGGGGTGGCCATGGGTGGCGGCCCAGACCACGCTCTCCGGGCTGCCGGTGCCGGGGAACCAGATGTCCGGGTGGGGCTTTTGCATGGGCAAGACCCAGGGGTTCACCGCCCTATAGTGGTAGTACTTCCCCTCATACCGGAAGGGGCCAGGGGTGGTCCAGCACTTGATGATGAGGTCGTGGGCCTCCTCGAAGCGCTCGCGGTTCTCCGTCGGGTCAATGCCCGCCTGGAGGGTCTCCACGGCGGTCCCCCGCACGAACCCGGAGATGATCCGGCCGCCGGAAAAGCAGTCCAGCATGGCGATCTCTTCGGCCATCCTGATGGGGTCATTGACGGCAATGACGTTCCCCAGGATGGCGATCTTGGCCTTCGTGGTGACTTTGGCGATGACGGCCGCGTCCAGGTTCACGGCGGGCTTCATGCACCAGTAGGACGCATGGTGCTCGTTGCTCATGATGCCGTCAAAGCCCACTTCATCGGCCAGGGCGTACTGCTCATGGTACTGATTGTAGAGCACATGGGCCTTCTCGGGGTCAAAATGGGTATTGGGGAAGCCGAGACGCCCGGAATCATACTTTTCCAGATCGGCGTCGGTGACGTGGCCGTAGGGCTGTTCAGAAAACCAGTAGACCTCTACGCTATCCTTGGGTCGGGGGAGTTGTTCCGCCATCATGGTCTCCTTCTTGCGATTGTGGTGCAGTATAGCACACCGGCTCCCACGTCTCATAGTGGCGAGAGAAACCGCACGGTGACCTGCAGAAACTCCTGGGTCTTCTCTCTGTGAGGCGCATGGCCGCACTGGTCGATGACGTGCAACGTCGAACCCTGCAAGACTTCATGGTACATGGCCCCGCATTCGAGGGGGACGATGCGATCCTGCCGCCCCCAGACGATGAGCGTGGGGACCCGGACGAGCCGTAAGTACTCCGGGAGTTTGGGGTTGTGCATGTAGGGCTTCCAGCAGAGACGCGAGGCCATCTCCCGGTTGCTCCACTGCACCGCCTGCTCTTCGGGGGTGAGCGTCGGCTCTGGAGGGGCCTGGCTGAGGTCGTAGTAGGCCAGCTTTTGCACCTCCTGGGGGGGCGCCATCAGCACCTCGGCAATGGGCTCGCCTCGTGGTCTGATGCCCACGGCGTCCACCAACACCAGCCCCCGCAATCGGTCGGAACGCATGGCCGCGATTTCTGCGGCGATCCAGCCGCCCATCGAGAAGCCCAGGATGGAGGGCCGCTCCAGGCCCAGGACGCGCATGAAGCCCAGGTAGAAGTGGGCGACGTCGGTCATGGTGCTCACCCAGGGCGGCCTGGCCGTGTGGTCATAGCCGGGGTGGGACGGGGCGTACACCGTGAAATGCTCGGACAACGCCTCATGGTAAGGCATCCAGCCCGGATTGCCTCCGGCCCCGTGCAGGACGAGTAAAGGCGACCCACTTCCACCTTTCAGGACCTGGGTCCTCGTTCCCCCCACATCCACAAATTCCTCAACCCAACTCTGTGTCGCTGTCGGCATATCGCTTGCCCTCCGTTGTGCATTGCACTGGTGCATACTATGCCCTGAGCGCTCCCACCTCCGCCTCGCGCTGGAAGGAGACCGAGGTCGCGGGGAGCTCGTCGGGGGTGAGGCCCAACCAGGCGACTGCGTTGCGGCCAAGGACGCAGCGCTTCTGCTCGTCGGTCAGGCCAGGGATGGACGCTACCATGCGCACCGACTCAGGAAACTCGCTGTCCCAGTGGGCATAGTCGGAGGCCTACATGACCAGGTGCTGGCCCATGGTCTCGAGCACGTAGGGGGGAATCGTCTCTTCCGGCCCTCACCCAGGCCGAGGTGATCCGCAAGATGCTCCGCCATCTGCAGCTCGCGGCCGACCCGCCACCGATGGCCCAGGCTCGTGCTCACCAAGCAACGTTCGATTGGGTCGCCTCAGCCCACGACGTCGCGCGTGGTCTCGTGGGCGACGTGCGCGCAGCCGAGGTATGTGACACACCGCTGAACGTGTGCAATCCCGTTTGCAATCTCCCCCTCCAGCACCGCCCATCGCACCGCCCGTTCCAAGGCCTGCGCCCCAGGGCGCCCCTGAGGCGCTACCCTACCCCATCCAGCGCGGCCTGTCCAGGCCGCGCTCCGCCTTGCTCCGGGGCGCTCCGGAGGGTGTGACCGCGCCGGGGCATCTACCTCGAACGAACGGATAATTTCACATTCCATCGGATTTCGTGGTGGCCCAATGGGCCTCAGATGGTGAAAGCAGCTCACCCCGTGATTCCCTGTTTCTCCATGACGTTTGAACAACGTCGAAAATCGGAACATCGCATGCGTTGCGGTCACGCATGGTACCGAATCCCTGCCCGTCAGGTCAAAACCCTTGTCCTGCTGCGCTTCAGGGGCTGGACAGCGTCTTCCTCGCTCGCTACCGCTCACAAAATTGGCCCAGTGAAACGGAACCTGTGATAAGACGTCATTTGGCCACTTGAGCACTACGTATATTTCCGTTTGTCACTTTGGCTCTGGCAATTTGCGGTGAAATTGACCATTTTCCCGACTAATTTTGACTTCAGAGCGTGAAAAACTACCGGTGCTGTAAGAAGTGGGAAATTGCCCCTTTGGCGTCCTTATGGCGACAATGCTCTACCACGCAATGAGATAGAGCAAATGGCGTCATACCGCAGCTACAGTGTTACCGGGCCAACAAGCTGACAAAAGGCCTGGGTCGTCAGCACCGTTCCCTGACGGGGATAGACCTTCTCCGTCAGGACGCGGTGCACTTCCGGATCCGGATCAGAACAGGCGTCCGCCACCACGAAGGGCTTGTAGTTCATATCAACGGCCCAGCGTATTGTCGACAGCACGCACCCGCTGGTGGCGACACCCATGAGGATGACGGTGTCTACACCTATCTCCCGTAGCATGATATCCAGGCCCGTGGTGGAGAACGCCCCGGGTTTCGTTTTGATGACTACCGTCTCCCCGAGAGCTGGCGCCACGCCGGGATGAATCGCCACGTCGGGGGCCTCGTCGCGGAATGGGCCGCCACGATGGACGACATAGATGACGGGAATCCCGGCGTGGCGTGCCCCGTGGAGGGCGTGCGCCGCCCGCTCGACGACCCCTGGTGGATCGCTCGCAAAGTTGTTGACGATCCGGATCTGAAAATCCATGATCAGTACGGCACTCTTGTGCCGATCCAGCGTGACGGGCTCAGCCATGATGTAGCTCCTTGGGTGACGGGTGGGTCTGCTTGCGCTGCAGGGCTTCGAGGATGGCGCCTGGGGACATGGGCAGCCGGTCCATGCGGACGCCAACCGCCTGAGAGATGGCGTTAGCCAGGGCCGCTAACGGCGGGATGATGGGGGCTTCCCCCACCCCGCGGAGCCCAAAGGGATGCCGGGGATTCGGCACCTCGAGGATGACCGTCTCAATCATGGGGACGTCTACGGGCGTGGGCATGCGATAGTCCAGGAAACTGCCGTTGGCGAGCGTGCCATCCGCCGTGAAGAAATATTCCTCGTTCAAGGCCCAGCCGATGCCCTGGACCGTCCCGCCCTGCATCTGCCCTTCCACATAGCTGGGATGGACCGCGAGACCCGCGTCAAGAAACGTGGTGTAGCGCAGAATCTGCACCTTCCCCGTCTCCGGGTCCACCTCCACGTCCACAATATTCCCGGCAAAGATGGGGCCCACCCCGGTGGAATTGGCCGAGGCCGAACAGGTCACCGCCCCACCGGTGCGCATGAGTTGCCCTGCCAGCTCCTGGAAACTGAGGCGCTCCGCAGGATGCGTCGTGCAGGTAAACACGCCGTCGGTGAATGCCACCTCTTCGACCGGTCTCTTCCACAGCACGGCCGCGCGCGCCGCCATCTGCTGCTTGACCTCCTCCGCGGCGGCAATCGCGGCCAGGCCCGTATCGAAGGCAATGCGGCTGCCGCCAGTGGTCGCCGTATACCCGATGGTATCGGTATCGACCACGGTGGGGGCGATATCCTCGGGCTGCAAGCCCAAGACCTCCGCGACTTGCATCGCCACGGCGGTCCGGGTGCCCCCGATATCCACTGAGCCGGTGAGGAGGTTGAGCGTGCCATTGCTGTTGACATGAATCGTTGCGGAGGAGGATTGCCCTCCTTGCCACCGGAAGCCCACGGCCATGCCCCGCCCCTGGTTGGGGCCGGTCAGGGGGGCATCGTAATGCGGATGGGCCAGCATCGCCTCCTCCAACTCCCGACAGCCAAAGGGCGCGTGCGGGGTGCCATTGGGCATCGGGTCTCCGGCCTGCACCGCATTTTTCAGCCGGAACTCCATGGGGTCCATGCCGAGCTGTTCCGCCAGTTCGTCGATGACCGTCTCAACGGCCAGGGTCGCCTGGGATTGCCCCGGCGCCCGGTACCCTTGGACCTTCTGTTTATTACAGACGACGTCGTAGCCATCGACCAACAGATGCGCGATCTTGTACGGGCCAAAGCCGGTGAACGCGCCGCCGCCCACCGGCGAGCCAGGAAAGGCCCCCGCTTCGAAGGCCAAATAGAGCTGGCCCGCCGTGATGGTGCCGTCCTTCGTCGCGCCTATCTTGGCGCGCATATGCGTCGCGGAGGAGGGGCCAGTGCCCTCAAAGACCTCCTGGCGCGTCATGACGATTTTGACCGGACGACCGCTTTTCTTGGCGAGGACCGCCGCCACCGGATCGAGGTACGTCACCGCCTTCCCCCCAAAGCCGCCACCAATTTCCATGGGAATGACTTTCACCTGGGATTCGGGCAGCCCGAGAATGGCGGCCGTGGATGACCGAATCGCGAAGGCGCCCTGGGTGCTCGTCCAGATCGTCACGTGGTCATCGGGCGACCAGGACACCGTGGTGACGTGGGGTTCGATGTAGCCATGATGGACCGACTGTGTGGTGAACTCCCGTTCGACGATGACCTCCGCCTGCCGGAAGCCGGCCTCGACGTCCCCGAGCTTGTGCTGAATATGGCCAGCGATATTGCTCTGCACGCCCGTGTCGTCCCCCCGGGCAAACCGTTCGACCCGGCAGCGCGTCGTCATCGCCTCATGTAACAGCGGCGCATCCGGCTGCATGGCGTCGTGCAGGGTCAGCACCGTGGGCAGTAGTTCATAGTCCACCTCAATAAGCGTGAGTGCCTCTGCGGCAATGTGGCGGTCGGTGGCGGCCACGGCGGCCACGGCGTGCCCCTTGTACAACACCTTCGACTGGGCCAAGACGTTCTCCGCAATCATGCGGGCATTGCCCTGCAGCTGGGCAAAGTCGATGTCACCCTGCGCCATGATGGGGAAGTCCGCCGCGGTGGCCACGGCCCGCACCCCGGGCAGGGCGGCGGCTTTGCGCGTATCGATGGCGCGGATACGCGCATGGGCGTGGGGGCTGCGGAGTATCATGCCATGCAGCATCCCGGGGAACTGGATATCGGCGCCGTAGCGGGCGGCGCCCGTGACTTTGTCCACGCCGTCGTGCCGGATCGGCCGGGTCCCCAGCACCCGATAGGGCCCAGGGCGATCATGGTCTCGCGGTGCCGTGGTCGTCATACGATTCCCCTTCTTCTCGAGGTCGGTCACGTCGCAGGAGCGGCTCCGACGCGCAGGTGATGTATCCGAATGGCCTGGTTGAGCCATTCTATGTCCCGCTGGCTCCCCGCACAAGCATTGATTTGGCGCATGCCCATATGGCGCATCCCTGGAGGCCCTGCGTGCGGAGGAGACGAACGAATAGCATAGACACGTGAGGCAAAGACGTTTACGATGGCCTGTCACAGCGTTGTTCGGGGAGGGCCCTCCCTCCATCCGGATCGTGCCTCTGGCTGAGAGCGACAACGGGGAGAAAAACTGCATGTTAGACCTACTCATTAAGAACGGACGCGTGGTGGATGGTTCAGGCCAAGCGGCCTTCTACGCCGACGTCGCGGTGCACGCTGGGAAGATCGTGGGGGTGGGCAAGTGCAATGAAGCCGCCACGCATACCATCAACGCCGAGGGTCGGGTCGTCGCCCCAGGGTTTATTGACCATCACACCCACTTTGATTCCCAGGCGATGTGGGATCCTATCGTCAATTCCACATCGCTCAATGGGAATACCTCCATCATCGTGGGCCAGTGTGGGGCCGTGATCGCGCCGGTCCGGCCGGGAGACGGGGACTGGTACCTGCGCATGTTCCACCACATGGAGGGCGTGCCCCTGGCTTCGCAGCGGGCCGGGGTCGACTTCGCCTGGGAGACGATTCCGCAATACCTGGATGCCATCGAGCGCCGGCGCGGCATCAACGTGGGCGCGTTTGTCGGGCACTCGGGGGTCCGACGCTATGTGATGGGCGAGGCCGCCCAGGAGCGTGCAGCAACCCCGGCAGAGATTGAGGCCATGCAGCAGCAGGTGCGCGAGGGGATGCGGGCCGGCGCGCTGGGCTTCAGCGTGGCCAACTTTGTGGGCCAGGGCGAAGGGCTGTTCGGAGTCAAAGTGCCCTCCGCAGTCGCCACTGACGCCGAACGGTACGCGCTGGGCAGCGTCCTGGGGGAGCTGGGTACCGGCGTCTTCCAGGTGAGTGGCGGAGCCCCGGGTGGCTTCCGTGGACCGGCGCTGATCGCCCAGGAGTTGTCCCGCCGGACGGGCCGCCCGGCCATCTACAATCTCCTGGCGCAGGAGATCAATAAGCCTGACGAGTGGAAGGAACACCTGCATCTGCTCGAAACGGCGTTCAAGGCGGGTCTCCGGGCCTATGGCTCCTGTCTTTCTGCCACCGCGGGGCCGATCTTTGACCTGCGCGCCGGGCTGGATGGCCTGGAGGATGAGGACATGATCAGTCCGACGACCGTGTTCCAGGGCATGCCGACCTGGGACGTCATCATGGCCCAGCCAGTGCCGCAACGGATGCAGTCCTTCCGCGACCCGGCCATGCGCACGCAGCTCAGCGTCGAGGCGGTGGAGACGGCAGGCGCCCACGCCTATCGTATGGGGCTGGCGCAACGGCAGATGAGCTTTAGCCGGCGCTGGGATCTGGTCGAAGTTTACATGACCTGGCACGAGCGCAACAAGCCGTTCAGCGGCAAGAGCATCGCGCAGATTGCGCAGCAGCAGGGCACGGGCATTATGGACACGTTTCTGGACATCGCCCTGGATGATGAGCTGCGGACGTCTTTTCAGGTGATCGACCGCAATAATGACCCGGAGGCGCAGCGGCACATCCTGGGCTCCCCGTATACGGTCATCGGCACCACGGATGGCGGGGCACGGCCAGACAAGGGCGACCGTACCGACTACAGTACCCGCTTGCTGAGCTACTGGGTGCGAGAAAAGCAGATCATGTCGCTGGAAGACGCGGTCTACCGCATGACGGGCAAGACGGCCCTGATGCACGACTTGCATGACCGCGGCTTCCTTGCCGCCGGCAAGGCGGCCGACATCACCATCTTCGACCCGGACACGATTGGCCCCAAGCCACGTGAGCCCCTCTATGAGTTCCCGGGCGGGGAGATGCACGTGCGGCAGGGTGCCGTGGGGATCGATTATGTCCTGGTCAATGGGGAGGTGCTACTGGACCATGGCGAGCACACCGGAGCCCTCCCTGGCCAGACCCTGAGGGGTCCCCTGTACCGCGGACAGCGTTAGAGCGGGCTCTGAGGGCACTGGAGGGGGCGCCGCGCGTGCCATGATCCTCTGTGTTCCCTTCTGCGCCAGAGGGGCTCCTTCATGTCCTCCCCCGGAGGCCTCCGGGGGAGGCTCTCAACCGGTACAGGAGGAAGACGCATGCCGAGAGCACAGGGTCACGGAGCCGAGATGGAGGAGGAAGAGGCTGGCAGCGGGCCTCCCCTTCTCCGGTCGCCAGGGGGCTGGCAGGGGACGCTCGCGAGATCCCAGCCGGTCATGGCACCGCTGTCCCAGGCGCATCGTGTCATCGCGTACGATCATCGCTTCGGTGGCCCGTCCAACAGTCCCCTGGTGGTCCAGACCTGGGACCTGGTGTGCCAGGAGGTTATCGACCTGAGGGATGCCCTGGGGAGGTAGGGTATCCATGGAGTTGAGAGGTCTCGTGAAGCTGTGGAGAGTCCTATGAGAAAGCGAAGGCAATCCACGCCACTGATCCCTCACCGGTGTTCGTCTAGTGGCGGCCTGGCACCCATCATCGTGCCCTCACCGACTGCCCCACCCAGGACACCCTCACGAAGGCTGCAGCATGCGCGGTCTCACCCTCCCACGCTACCAGCACGGCGGAGAGACCGCAGAGGAGCGAGGGCATGCACGTGTTGCTGACAGGGGGCGCGGGCGATCTGGGCACCGTGCTGACCCCCGGTGTTGGAGGGGCGAGGCGATACCCCGTATGGTTGAAATAAACAGCTGATTCTACGCCGTTGAAATCGCTTGTGT
>WNFE01002309.1_pt1 | contig 14047 bp, 12 predicted proteins | sample 5400451 | NCBI WGS metagenome assembly WNFE01 (sample SAMN13153344, study PRJNA577476) | soil metagenome | isolation source: 200 cm saprolite under Douglas fir tree site 2 hole 2 | place: USA:California | collected 2015-04-18 | reverse complement strand
GTTAGGTCGGCGTTAACATCCCCTTTGTTTTCCGACCGGCCGGCGGCGCCTTGCCAAGATCGGCGCCACCGGCCAGCTCGGCGCGTCCTCCTGCCACGCTCTCGTCAGCCCCCCAAAAACTCCGCGTGCACGTACTCGCCCATGCGGACGTCGTACACCAGATACCAGCCCGGGTGATCGGGATCCAGGTAGACGACGAACTGGTCGCACGTCCAGCACCAGGGCGTGGTGACCGCCCAATCCCAGTCCGCAATCTCGAACATACCGCCTGGCAGCCAAATGTGGCGGGCTGCGAGGTCAAAGCGACTGACCGCGTAGAGGTGCGAAGGGCCGACGAGCCCGAAGTGTCCAAAATTGAATGGGTGCTCGAGGTGGAATCGCGGATCGTCGGGTGCGGCGTGCCCATACCAGTGGTCATCCCGAACGTAGGGCACCGTGGCGCGCGGTCGCCCGGGCTCGACGACTGGCGCCGCATGGCCGGGCTCGCGGGCCATTGGCTCGTGCGGGATAACCGGCGAGGGTCGTGAGCCGCCTTCGTGCCTCGCCTGCGCGGAGAGCCGCATGGCCTGCGACACCACGAGTACGGTGGAGAGCGCAACTGCAAAATGCGTTCGCATACATACTCCATTCAGGGTTGTGTTTGTGTGTGCAGCCGCGCCCTCACTGCGCCAGCGACACCTTGGTCGCCGCGGCGGGGAACTTGTCGACGATCGCCGCGACGGTCTTCTTCAGCTCCTGCTCGTATTGCGCCTGGTTGTCAGAAACCGCCGCGACCCCCTGGCCACGCCATAGCAAGTCTTTGGTCTTGGGATCGAACACATCGACGATCACAGTCCCCTCGGTGTATTGCGTCGCCACGGGGCCGCTCGCCATCCCCCAGTCCCCGCCCCAACCGCGTCCCCAGCGGCGTCCCCAGCCGCTCCACCAGCCCGGCCGCCACCCGTACCCGTAATCCCAATAGGTGACGTCGAGCTTCTGGCTGGTGCTGGCGTAGTACGCGATGCAGAAATCGGGGTTACTGTCGGTCGCGACGTAGCCTAGACTCGTGAACTCCCCTGCCAAGTCGCTACGGAGCGCCCGGTTCGAGATCGAGTTGACGAGCATCGGGTCGTTGGTCGATGAGACCGCGCCCGCGAGCTTCGGTTGCGGAGTCGGCTGGACCCGGAACGTGCGGAGGCCATGCAGGCTCGCGTCGGGACTGAGTGCCGTACGCACGCTGATCGCCGAGGCGCAGGCCCCCAGCGCGAGCACTGCCGCCGTTGTCAGAAGCTGTGTGGTTCGCATCGTCTCCTCCTGTGGTGTGTGCAATCGTGGTCGTCGAGTGGCCTTTGCACCCCACGTGCCAGCAGCCAGCCGGCCTGGGCCTTTGACGCAAACCGCTGCTCCGCCGAGCGTTGGGCGGCATTACGGGGACACGCACCGGCAGGAGAGAGGTGTCGGAGGGTGCTGAAGTTCGAGCAGAAGTGCGCGGGAGCCGACAGGCGACGAGCGACGAACTCTACGAGCGACGCAGCGCCTCGAGCGCGGCCTCAGCTGCGGCCCCGGCCGAGAGCGATCGCTCTTGAGGCAGACCGAGCACCCAACAGGCACAGGCGCCGGCCATGACGGCGTGCGGGAGGCCCTGCTCGGCCCAGAGCCTGCAACGAGGCCGGAACGCCCCCGACGCGAGGCCGCGACGGATGATCACCGACAGGATGCGCTTGCCCCGTTGCACCAGCTCGACCCGGACGGACGCGCCGCCCGAATTGCTCGAAGCCGCCTGCGCGGCGATCGTCCACAAGGCTGCCACCGCCTCGCGCAACGCCGTCGTGACGTCGTCGTGCGATTCGCTCGAGCGTTCCAGCGCTCCCAGCGCGGTCCCGAACGAAGCGGGTGGGACGGAGGGAGTGGTGCTGGTGGAAGTCGTCATGGCTCAGCGGGTCGCCGCGGCACCGGTGGCGCCGAACACCAGGAACGGTGCGCTCACGACGCTTCCGAAGCCCGGTGCCGACGCGACGAGTGTGTAGCCGCTGCCCGGGTTGCTGATCACGAGGGTGTCGAAAAACGCGACGCCGGACAAGGCGGCGACGCTCACGGTGCCGCTGAGCGTTCCACCAGACGGATTCGAGCCGAGCGCCACGCGCACCGTGCCACTGAATGTGGTCAGCACGTTGCCGAGCGTGTCGAGCGCTTCGACCTTCACCTCGGGGTCGATGGGGCTCCCGGCGACGACGATGCTGGGCTGAACCAGAAAGGCCAGGACGCCGGCTGCGGTGCCGCCGCCCAGCGAGCCGCCCCCTTCCCGCGGGATGCTTGGTCCGATCGGGGCGGCTCATTCTCCCCTCGCCGCCAGCGTGCCCGTGTGCACACGATTCCCAGGGTGGTGATCCAGGGTCACTGACGCCGGCCCATCCGCGAGCCGGACTTGCCGTTGGGCGCGATCGCGGCTGATCCACACAAGGCTGTCGCCGCACATGATCGCGTCCACCGGATACGCCTGCCGCGCGAACGACTCGGCGTCCGAGCTGGCCACCTCGGTCCCGGGGAAGTAGTAGAAGCAACGCTCGCCTCCCGGGTGGCTGTGGATCATCCCTACCGTCCCCACCCATCCTGCCTCCTCGCACGTCTGCCGTGGCAGCACGTGGGTTTGAGTTGAGTATGTGGGATCAACGTCCGCGGGAGCGATGCGCTCCACGTACACCGCGGGCCCGCGGACCTCGCCGATCATGCAGCCCATGAACTCGGTGGGCGAGCGGTATGCCAGCGTGAGATAGCGGCGCGCCTGATCGGAAACGACCAAGGCACGCGCCGTCATCGACGCCGCGCCCTCGGCGCCGGCGGCCCCGAGGTGCGCCGCGAGCAGGGCAATCACGCCCGCCGTCCCGACCGCCGCGCGGAAGTGCAGGGCCTTCACGGCTGCGCTCCATACCGCATCAGCACCTGCGGTTGCAGCGCACTCGAGCCCAGGCACCACCACGCCGCCAGGACACGCAGGCAGCGCAAGTACGCGGTTTCGGGCAGGCTCACCGTGATCGTGGTTCTCATGACGCTTTCCCCTTCGCACGCCGCATGCCAGCCGCCGGCACGAGGTGGGCTGCTCAACTAAGTGGCCGCCGTGCCGCGCGTTCGCTCGCTGGAGGGCCCCGCCCGCTTCGCTGCGCCCGGGCGGATCGTGCGGAAGGTCGAGCAGAAGTGCGCGGAAGCCGACAGTGACACAGGTGAAGGTCAAGGGTGAGCAAGGTCGCTCCGACTGGCACGCTGCCTGCAAAACGACACGCCATGTCCATCAACTCTCGGCGCTGGTACGCGCTGGCCGTGGTGCTGGCCGCGGTATTCCTCGCGGCGTTCGACTTCAATGTCGTCACCATTGCCATCCCGTCCATTCAGCGCGGGCTGGGGACGAGCTTCGGCGAGATCCAGCTGATCGTGGCGGGGTACGCGCTGTCGTTCGCCGTATTGCTGATTACGGGAGGTCGTCTCGGCGATCTCTACGGTCGCCGGCGGATGTACGTGATCGGTATGACAGGCTTCACGATCGCGTCCGCGCTGTGCGGCTTCGCCCGCTCGCCGACCGCGCTGGTCGGATCACGTCTGTTGCAGGGAGCCTTCGCCGCAGTCATGGTCCCGCAGGCGCTCTCGTTCATCCAGGTGACGTTCACGCCTCGGGAGCAGAGTGTTGCCTACGCGATGTACGGCATGACGATCGGGTTCGGGATGATCGCGGGCCAGCTGCTGGGCGGCCTGCTGCTCAGCGCCGACCTGTTGGGGCTTGGGTGGCGGCCGGTGTTTCTCGTAAACCTCCCCTTCGGCGTCGTCGCCATTACCCTCGCGTGGTGGCTGGTCCGGGAATCGCGCGCACCGACCGGCCTGAAGCTCGATCCGGGCGGTGTCGTGCTCGTGTCCGCCGCGCTGACGCTGCTCCTCTACCCGTTGATCCGCGGGGAAGCGGCGGGCTGGCCGACCTGGACCTGGGTCTCGCTCGCCGGCGCGGCCGTCCTGCTGGTCGTGTTTGTTTGCTACGAGCGCTGGAAGGCAGACCGGGACGGGTCGCCGCTGCTCATGCTATCGCTGTTCCGTCATCGGTCGTTCGTGGTCGGACTGGGCGTGGGCCTCAGCTTCTTTTCGGTGCTCGCTCCGTTCCTGGTGCTGTTGACCGAATACCTCCAAGGCGGGCTGGACCTGACCCCGCGCGCCGCGGGCCTCCGCTTCCTGCCGTTCGCGATCGGCTTCCTGTCGGCCTCGTTCGCTTCGGCGCGACTCGCTCCGCGCCTCGGGCGCGCGATTCTGCAGCTCGGCGCCGGCCTCATGGTCGCCGGACTCCTGACCCTCATGGCCGTCGTGCGCAGCGCTGCGTGGGACACCTCCCCGCTCGCGTACGTCCTGCCGTTGCTCGTCTACGGGTTCGGACAAGGGAGCCTGCAGGCGCCACTCGTCAACTTCATCCTGGCCGACGTGCCGCCCGACGAGGCGGGCTCTGCGTCGGGTGTGGTCACCATGCTGCAGCAGCTGTCCTTCGCGCTCGGTGTGGCGGTGATCGGAAGCGTCTTCCTGGTGGCGCTCGGTCCGAATCCTGGCTCGATTGCGTACGGGCGGGCCTTGGATCATGCGTTGGCGTGGAATATCGGGCTCTTGACCGTCACCTTCGTCGCGGCGTTCGCGCTGCCTGCGCGGCTACGCGTGCGGGTCAAGGAGGCGGGGGCCAGCGCGTAACTCGGCGACGCCGGCCAACCGCTCCATCGCGCGGACGACCACCGAAATCTCGACGACCGGCCACATCGCATTTGATCCCGAAGTCGACTATGTTCACGACCACAGGGCAGGGATAACTCGCCGCCGCCGCAGTCTCATGCGCGCGGCCCGAGCGCGTGCCCGCGCCCGTGAGAGGCGTCTCGTGACGGAACTCTCGGCCTACCAATTCTCGACGTTGCGCGAAGGCCCGTTCACACTGTCGCGGGGCCTCGCCAATGGCCTGGCCCCGATCCTCCTGGTCGCACCCGCCGGTGACTACCCCGCACCGGAATCACTCCAGCGCCTCGAGCATGAATATGCGCTGCGCACGGAGCTCGACGCTGCCTGGGCCGCGCGACCGGTTGAGCTGCTCCGGCGCGACGTGCGGCAGATGCTGGTGCTCGAGGACCATGGTGGCGAGCCCCTCGACCGGCTGCTCGGTCAGCCACTGGACATTGCCGCGTTCCTACACATCGCCATCCCGGTCGCGGCAGCCCTCGGTCAAGTGCACGCGCACGGGCTGGTCCACAAGGACGTCAAGCCGGCCAACATTCTCGTGGACACGGGATCGGGCGGTGTGTGGCTCACCGGGTTCGGCATCGCCTCGCGCTTGCCCCGCGAGCACCAAACGCCGGCGCCGCCTGAGGTGATCGCCGGGACGCTCGCCTACATGGCGCCCGAGCAAACGGGGCGGATGAACCGGTCGGTCGACTCCCGCAGCGATCTCTATGCGCTCGGGGTCACGTTCTATGAGATGCTCACCGGGACGCTCCCGTTCACGGCCGGCGATCCCATGGAGTGGGTGCATTGCCACATCGCCCGGCAACCGGTTCCGCCGAGCGAGCGAGTGCCGGCGGTGCCGGCCCAGCTCTCGGCGATCGTGCTGAAGTTGCTCGCGAAGACGGCCGAGGACCGCTACCAGACTTCCGTCGGGCTCGCCTTCGACCTGCGGCGGTGCCTCGCGGACTGGGAATCGTTCGGTCGCATCGAGCGATTCTCGCTGGGCAGTCAAGACGCGTCGGATCGGCTCCTGATCCCGGAGCGACTCTACGGGCGCGAGCGCGAGATCGACACCTTGCTGTCGGCGTTCGACCGCGTCGTCGCACAGGGCACGCCCGAGCTCGTGCTCGTTTCCGGGTACTCCGGCATCGGCAAATCCTCGGTCGTGCATGAGCTGCACAAGGTGCTCGTCCCCCCGCGCGGCCTGTTCGCTTCCGGCAAGTTCGATCAGTACAAGCGCGACATTCCGTACGCCACGCTGGCCCAGGCATTCCAAAGCCTCGTCCGCCCGCTGCTGGGGCAGCGTGAGGAGGAGCTTGGCCGGTGGCGCGACACGCTGCGCGAGGCGCTCGGCCCGAACGGGCAGGTCATCGTGAATCTCGTGCCCGACCTGGAGATCGTGCTCGGACCCCAGCCGTCGGTCGCGGACCTGGCGCCGCAGGACGCGAAGAATCGGTTCCAGATGCTGTTCCGGCGTTTCGTCGCCGTCTTCGCGCGGCGGGAGCACCCGCTCGCCTTGTTCCTCGATGATTTGCAATGGCTGGACGCCGCGACGCTCGATCTCCTCGAGCACCTGGTCACGCATTCCGAAGTGCGGCACCTGCTGCTGGTCGGCGCCTATCGGGACAACGAGGTCAGTCCCTCGCACCCGCTCATGCGCACGCTGGAGGCGATTCGCACGGCGGGCGCGCGGGTGCACGAGATCGTGCTGGCACCTCTCGGCTTCGACGATGTGGACCGGCTCGTCGCCGATACGCTGCACTGCGAGCCGGAGCGCGCGCTGCCGGTGGCGCAACTGGTCCACGAGAAGACCGGCGGCAATCCGTTCTTCGCGATACAGTTCTTCACGGCGCTGGCCGACGAGGGATTGCTCGTGTTCGATCCCGTCGCGCTCGCGTGGCGATGGGACATCGATCGCATCCGCGCCAAGAGCTACACCGACAACGTGGTGGAGCTGATGGCCTTGAAGCTGAAGCGGTTGTCCCCACCCACTCAGGACACCCTGAAACAGCTCGCCTGCCTAGGTAACATTGCCGAGATCGCTACGCTGACTCTGGTTCACGGGGAAACAGCGGAGGCGATGCACGCGGCACTGTGGGAAGCCGTTCGCGCGGGCCTCATCTGCCGCCTGGAGAGCGCCTACACATTCCTGCACGACCGGATACAGCAGGCCGCCTATTCACTGATTCCTGAGGCCCGCCGTGCCGCGGCGCACGTGCGCATCGGGCGCGTGCTGCTGGCGGGGATGACGACGGATGAGCTCATCGAGCATCTGTTCGAGGTCGCGAACCAGTTCAATCGGGGCGCCGCCCTGCTGGTCGAGCGGGACGAGAAGGCGGAGGTGGCAACGATCAACCTGCGGGCCGGGCGCAGGGCCAAGGCGTCAGCGGCCTATGCGTCGGCGCTCGTGTATCTCGCAGCCGGCATGGCCCTGCTCGACGAACGGGACTGGGACAGGCGGTACGAGTTGACGTTCAGGCTGTGGCTCGAACGCGCGGAGTGCGAGTTTCTGAGCGGTAACTTTGAAAGAGCCGAGCAGCTGATCGGGGAGTTATTGGCGCGGGCGGCATCGAACGTCGACCAGGCAGCCGTCTATCAGATCAAGGTTCTGCTCCACACCGTGAAGTCGGAGAATCCGCAGGCTGTGGCCAGCGCGCTCACGTGCCTGGGCCTGTTCGGCATCGACATCCCGGCGCACCCGACCCGGGAGCAGGTCCAGGCCGAATACGAGACGGTCTGGCAGACCCTCAGTGGGCGCCCGACCGAGAGCCTGATCGATCTGCCGCTGATGACCGATCCGGAACTGCAGGCCGCCATGCAGGTGCTCTCGGTCCTTGGTCCCCCCGCCTACTTCACCGACTTTCACTCATTTTGCGTGATCGCGTGCCGCATGGTGCAGATCGGCATGCAACACGGGGTCAGCGACCCTTCCACGCTCGGCTTTGCCCTGCTCGGGTTTATCTCCGGCCCGGTTTTTCACCGTTACGGTGAGGGTGGTCGGTTCGCCAAGCTTGCCTGCGACCTGGTCGAGAAGCACCGCTTCATCGCCAACCAGCCGAAGGTCTACCACGCGACGGGAACGGTTTCCTTCTGGACGCAGCCGATCGGGACCGCCATCGATTTCATGCGGCGGACCTTTCGCAGCGCGATCGAGACGGGCGATCTGACGTTCGCTTGCTACGGTATGTACCAATCCGTCACAGGCCTGCTTCTGCGGAACGATCCACTCGACGCGGCGTGGCGCGAGTCGGAGATGGCGTTGAACTTCGCCCAGGAAGCCAAGTACGGCGACACCGCGGACATCATCCGGAGCCAGCAGCGCTTCATCGCGACCATGCAGGGCCGGACCACGACCTTCTCGACCTTCAGCGACGCGCAGTTCGACGAGGCGACGTTCGAGGCGCAGCTGACAGGGGACCGGATGCCCTTGATGATCTGCCTTTACTGGATCCTCAAGCTGAAGGCGCGGTTTCTGTCGGGCGACTACGCCGAGGCGCTTGCAGCCGCGAACGAGGCAAGGCCGCTCCTGTCGGTGGCAACCGCCCAGATCCAGATGCTCGACTACTTTTATTATGCCGCGCTGACGGTGGCGGCACTCTTCGAGAGAGGTTCTGCCGACGAGCAGACCGCGTGGCGCGAGCTCCTGGCGACGCACCACGAACAACTGCGCGAGTGGGCCGACACCTACCCGCCGACGTTCCGCGACAAGCACGCACTGGTGTCAGCCGAAATCGCACGCCTCGAAGGACGAGACGCCGATGCCATGCGTCTGTATGAAGAGGCCATTCGATCGGCGCACGAGCATGGGCTCGTGCAGAACCAGGGCCTGGCCCATGAGGTGGCCGCGCGCTTCTACGCGGCGCGCGGGTTGGAGAACATCGCGCACCACTATCTTCGGGACGCACGGTACTGCTACCTGCGGTGGGGCGCGGACGGCAAGGTCCGGCAGATCGAGCAGTTGCACCCGCCGCTCCGTGAAGACCCCATTGCGGCGCCGACCACCGCCAACCTCGGTACCTCCCTCGCGGAGGCGGACATCGGCGCCGTGGTCAAGGCCTCGCACGCCATCTCCAGTGAGATCGTGCTCGGCCAGCTCGTCACGACCCTACTGACGATCGCGCTCGAGCATTCCGGCGCCCACCGCGGCTTACTCATTCTCCTTCGCAGCGGCACGCCGCAGATCGAAGCCGAGGCCAGCATCGACCGCAAAACGGTCGAGGTCCGACTCCGACAGGGCCCGATAACACCGAACGACCTTCCCGAATCCCTGCTCCACACCGTGATCCGGACACGCGAGAGCGTGATCCTGGGTGATGCCTCGGCCCCGAACCCATTCTCGGTGGATGCATACATCCGTGAGAGCCATGCTCGCTCGGTCCTCAGCCTGCCCCTGGTGAAGCAGGCTACGCTGATCGGCGTGCTGTACCTCGAGAACAATTTGGCGTCCCATGTGTTCACGCCCGCCCGGATCTCGGTGCTTGAGCTGCTCTCGTCGCAGGCGGCGATCTCGCTGGAGAATGCGCGGCTCTATGCGGACCTGCTCGCGGAAAACCGCGACCGGAAGCGTGCCGAGGAGGCGCTGCGAGATGCGCAGGAGGAGCTCGCCCGCGCGGCGCGGCTCACGACCATGGGCGAGCTCACGGCTTCGATTGCCCATGAGATCAATCAGCCGCTCGCCGCGATCGTGAGCAACGGCAGCGCTGGGTTGCGCTGGCTGAACCGGGGGGCGCCCGACCTCGACGAAGCGCGGGAGGCCTTCACGCGCGTGGTGAACGACGGCCGGCGCGCGGCCGATGTGATCCGCGGGTTGCGGGCGCTCGCGACGAAATCCGGGTTGCAGCTCACGACGCTCGACATCGACGACACCATCCACGGAGTGCTGGCGCTCACACACAGCGATGTACAACGCCATTGCGTCGTGCTGCGCACGGATCTCGCCGCCAGCGAACATCCGGTGGTGGGCGATCGTGTGCAGTTACAGCAGGTGCTGCTGAACCTCATCCTGAACGCCATCGACGCCATGAAAGGGGTCAGGGACCGCGCCAGGGAGCTGGCGATATCGTCGGCGCTCACCGAGCCAGGCAGCGTCCTGGTCTCGGTCGAGGACAGCGGCCCGGGCTTGGACCCGGCCATCGCGCAGCGTATCTTCGAGCCCTTCGTTACGACGAAGCCCGACGGTCTCGGCATGGGGTTGTCGATCTGCCGCTCGATCATCGACGCCCACGGCGGGCGCTTGTGGGTGTTGCCGCGAACTCCGGAAGGTACGGTCTTCCGGTTCACGGTCCCCAAAGCGGTCGCAACGGGCGAAATCGTCAATGCGGTGCCTCGGAGCGCACTCGCCAACGGCTCCGCATGAAGGCAACCACGCTGTCGCGCGCTTGTGCGAGAACCGAGTCGGGATGTGCCGAGGGGCCCCGGAACGGTCCGAGATCCAGCAGCACCCGGCCGGTCCTCGCATCAGTGATTTCGACGAACACCTCAAGCCTTCCGGATTCCGGGTAGTAGGAGCCCGACACCACCGTGGCGGCGTGCGTCGAGTCAACCAGCACCCGGAGCCCATTCTCTAGCCCGCCGGTAATGCGCCGCTGGCTGCCCTGCCGTGATGCGCCCAGCACGAGATCGGAGTTGATGACGGTGAGCCCGGGAATCGTGGCGAGTCCGGCGGAAATCAAGTCGCTCACCAGCGCGCCGATCGCAGTGGCCGCAGTGTCCCCGGCCTCGTTTCGGAAATCGGCCACGACGATCCGGCTCGGGTCGAGCCGTGGCGACGCGGGCGACCGCGCTGCCAAACCGATGACGAGGGCCGTCAGGGCGACGAGCCCGCCGGCGATCCAGGCCCGGCGAGGTGACCTGATCGGCGCCTCGGGAGCCGGGCGGCCGCCGCTCAACTCTCGCTCCACGAGCTGGAGATCCGCGTCCATCGCTTCCGCAGAGTCGTATCGCTCCTGCGGATCCGGGGCCAGCGCGCGGGCGACGATCTGCTGAAGCAAGGATGGGACCCCCGGGCGCAGGGCAGCCACCCGCCTAAAGGCGCCGCTCAGTCGTTCCGTCATCAGTCCCGGCATCGTGGTGGCCTCGAAAGGCAGGCGCCCGGTCACCATCTCGTACAGCACCACGCCGAGGCTGAACAGGTCGGAGCGGCCGTCAACCACGGCAGCGGCCGTGAGCTGCTCGGGACTCATGTAGGCGGGCGTCCCGACGACCATACCGACCTGGGTGAGATGACCCGAGGCAAGGTCGTCCGCCCGAATGAGCCTCGCCAGTCCGAAATCCGCCAGGGCGACGTGGCCGCGCTCGAGGAGGATGTTCCCCGGCTTCACATCGCGGTGCACCAGGCCTTGGGCATGGGCGTAGGCCAGCGCCTCCGCGATCTCGCGCGCGTACCCCACGGCCTCCGGGATCAGCAGCGGCCCGCGCTCCAGCCGCGCCTGAAGCGTCTCCCCTTCGGCGAGCGGCATCAGGAAATAGGCGGTGCCGCCGCCGGTCGTGCCGGAGTCAATGAGGGGCACGATGTGAGGATGGCGGAGTCGCGCCGCCGCGCTGACCTCCCGGCTCCATCGCGCCAGCCCCTCCCGGTCCGCAGCCTCGACCTTCAGGACCTTGACCGCAAGCGAGCGCCCGTGCTTGGCGTCGAACGCGCGGTATACCACCGACATCGCCCCGCGTCCGATGACAGGCCCAAGCTCGAGCCCCCGCCTCGCGAGTTCCTGAGCCAGGTCTGCCGGGAGACCCTCCGTTCCGCCATGAACCCCGCGGGGGGCCGTCAACTCTGGCCCCAGTTCAAGCGCGCGCAACCAGCCGCCTCCCATGCCGACCGCCAGTTGCGCGACGTCCTGGTAGCATTGGGCGACCGCACGACCATCGGCATGGAGCACTCCCGTGGATCATGGTTGTTCCAAAGTGGGGCTCACGGCGTCACCTCGATCGTCGCCATCATCCCCTTGTCCTCGTGCGACAGCAGGTGGCAGTGATACACGAACCTGCCGACGATGACCGGATCGGTGAACGGGATGATCACCTTCACCTCGCCGTGCACCGGCACGTTGACGATGTCCTGATAGCCCTCGAACAGTTGGCGCACGCCGTTCACCTCGGTCACCTGGAAGGGCGTCTGGTGGATGTGGAAGTCGTGCAGCTCGCCCGACTCGTTCCGGACGGTCCATTCTTCGATCGCGCCGAGCTTGACGCGCGCGTCGGTGCGGTTCGGGTCGAAGGTGCGGCCGTCGACGAAGAATGTGTCGCCGTCGGCCGATTCGGAGAATACGATCGTGCGGCGACCCGTGATCTGGCCGCGTAGGTCGGCAACGGGGAGCAACCTCTTGGGAAGCGCGAGCGGTGAGACCGCGGCACCCCCCACACGCACGGTCGCGAGCACGGCCCCCGAGTAATGGTTGCCTTGCGGCCCGGTGTCGAAGCCGGCGGTCCGGAGCGCATACGTACCGGGGCCGGCCGCCTGCACGAGCACTTCCTCTCTCGCCCCCGGCGGGAGAAGGAGCTGCTCCTTTGGCACCAGACGGGCGAGGCGGTGACCGTCGCGTGCCATCTCGTAGAAGCGGTGACCGTCGAGCGTGAGCAGGTAATACAGGTCCGCTCCGACATTCCCAATGCGCCACAGCTCCGTCTCGCCGGGGCGGAGCGTAATCGTGGGATTGAGCATGCCGTTTTACCGTGCGCATAGCGTCGTCGCCGATCTCGCGATGCACGATTTGCCCGCCCCCGACCTGCGCGTCCTTCAACAGCAGTACGTGCTCAGTCACATCGCGCAGCTCCGGAAACGGATCGAGCAGCCCCTCGACGATGAGCGCGCCGGACATGCCGTTTCTCACCTGCTCATCGGAGCGGCCGTGGGGATGCGGGTGGTACCAATACAGTCCCGGTGGGTGGGTGGGAAGGATGCGGATCTCGTAGTCCTGCGCGCGGCCGGGCGCGATGTGCAGGAAGACGTTGTCGGAGGTACCGAGCGGCGAGACAGCCAACCCGTGCATGTGGAGGTTCGTGGTCTCGTCGAGCGCATTGCTGAGCCGCAGCCGGACCACGTCGCCCGGCTGCACGCGTAGTGTCGGCGGGAGATAGCTCCCGTTGTACACCTGCGCGATAACCCGCCTGCCCGCGACCTGCGTCGCAACCCGTGCGGCGGTGAGCGTCAGGTCCAACACGCCGTCGCGGCTCGCCAGGACAGCCGGGTCGCGAAACGTCTCACGCCGGACCGGGCCGGCATCATGCGCTTCGAGGGCGGCGAGGAGCAGCGCCAATGGGACGGTTGCCCGCACCTTCATGGCGCTCGGGCGACGCCCGCCAGCCGTTCCATCGCTCGGACGACCACAGAGAAGTCCTCGTCACTGTGCGCGGCCAGCTGCCGGGCGTGCTCCGCGGCGGCCACCTGCACGGCTGCCGCCGTCGCCGGCATCGGGACCGACAACTCCATGGCCGTCTCCACGATCAACCCGAAGTCCTTGAACATCAGCCGCAGCGCGAACGCCGCGGGGTACTCGTCCTTGCGAACGTTCTCGAGCTTGGACTTCTGACTGGGCGAGACCACCGCGGTTTCGCCCAGCACCTGCAGGAACCGCTCCCGCGGCAGCCCGGCTTTCACACCCAGCGCGACGGCCTCCGCCAGCGCCTGGACGCCCAACCCGAGCAGCGTGTTGACACACAGCTTCATGGTCGCGCCGGCGCCGCTGGGCCCGAGGTAGAACGTCTTGCTGCCCAGCACGGCGAGGATCGGCTGGCACTTCTGGTACATGTCTTCCTCGCCCCCCACGAAGATCACGAGCTGTCCCTGCTCCGCTTGCGCAGTGCTGCCGGAGACGGGAGCGTCGAGCACGGAGACGCCCTTGCTGCGAGCCGCTTCGTGCAGACGGCGCGAGGTGCGTGGGTTCACGGTGCTCAGCTCGACAACGATCGTGCCGGCCCGGATGCCAGCCAGCGCACCGTCGGGTCCGAACATCACCTGCTCGAGCGCAACGTCGTTCGCGACGCTCGAGCACACGACGTCGACGGCGGCCGCGAGCTCCCGCGGCGTTGCCGCGACCTTCGCACCGTGTTGCTCCAAGGGCCGCGTCCGCTCCCCGGTCCGGTTGTACACGACCACCTCGTGCTGAGCCGCGAGCAACCGGCCCGCCATGCGGCTGCCCATCGCTCCCAATCCAATGAAGCCCACACGCATCGTCTCACCCCAGCCATTGTGGATTCTGGTACGTCCCATCGAAATGATGGGTCGTCTTGTACAGCTCGTACTTCCCGTCGCGCGCGGCGTGCGCCGTCCGGCCGAGCAGCGCTTCCACTGCTTCCTCGCTCAGCGGGCGAAAGCTGCGTGCCGCGTGCAGTGCCTGCTCGAGCA
>WNFE01002308.1_pt1 | contig 14047 bp, 14 predicted proteins | sample 5400451 | NCBI WGS metagenome assembly WNFE01 (sample SAMN13153344, study PRJNA577476) | soil metagenome | isolation source: 200 cm saprolite under Douglas fir tree site 2 hole 2 | place: USA:California | collected 2015-04-18 | reverse complement strand
CGATAATGATGTGTATCTCCCGCCACATCACAGCGACGAACAAACGAGAGTCCCAGATCGGCAGGATCAGGGACCACAACCCAACCAGGTTGACCTGATGACAGCAGCAGTTCAACTGCTGGTAGAGATTGCCGGGCCTGAACCGGTGCATATCGAGATGTCGGCGCGTGGCCCCAAGAAATACTATGACGTGCATCGGCCCCTGGAAGCACAAGATGCCCGTGCACACCTGCAGGGTTGGAAAACCAAAGGGGGCTGGATACGCCGTCCAGATGGTATGACTCGCGCTTTAGCCTATGACGCCGATACTGAGGAAGGGTGGGAGGAACTCAAGACAGCGGCGCGGTTCATCACCTATGGCGAGTATATGGCGCTGCTGGAGCCGTCGCCGGTTGGACGCGGCGGGCATTTGTGGGTACTCTACAGCAACCTGGTGAAAGCGCGGGATGCTCAGCGCCACGTCTGCCAGTATGCCCCGATGCTTGGCAAGGTCAAGGAGTTCTGGCCTGGCAGCCCGAATAAGGTACGACTACCAGGCGGGAAATATGTCAAGCCGGGCTTTGCCGAGTGGTGTAAGCTCTATGACGCACATGGCAAGCTACTAGCGTCCAATGGAGTTGAGGTTGCACAGGCTCTGCTCACTTTCCAGAACCCAGCTGAAATGGTCCCAGAGTATCCTCCGGACCCAGAACCAAGCCCTGTAAAAGGGCCTGGTGGCTCGACATCTATGCCAGTTGCCCCAGCTGGTGACATCCCTGGCATAGAGAACCAGCCGTGTACCAGACAAGAGAACAGCGCTCGACAAGCTCAACCCTGGGTCGATCAGCGCTGGCAAGAACAGTATGGCCGCTATCTCTGGTTTCAATTCACCCCGGCACAACTGGCAGAGTGGTATAACGCTCGTCACACAGTACAGGATATACTCCCTCCAGCAAGAAACGGTATGGGCCTGGCATCATGGCGCGGGGAGCGTACTGCCAGTGTCGGGTATACCAAAGACGGGGAAGGTTGGGTTGACTTTGGCACGAGTACAAAGCGGTTAGACGGCAACCGAGACGGCGGTGATGCTTTGGAATTAGCGACTCGCATCACCAATGAGTCAAAGCCGGAGGTGATGCGCCAAGCGGCCAGGGCATTAGTGAGCGAGGCGCGCGAGGCAATGGAGAGCGCGGCTAGGGACAGCCAGCTACCGCCAGGGTGGGTACAGACATTTATGAGCCCGGCAGGATGGAAACGATACGAGCAACTGCGTCAGGAATACGGTCGCCAGGGCGCTGTCCCTGGCGATCCATCTACACCAAGCGCGGCGTTTCAGGCCCAGGAGCGCGATACCCGTGCTGCAGATGATGAAAAGACGCACGCCGGGGGAGTAGTTGGTTCTTGTGCTCAAAGTCCGGTGCAAGCCACTCCTTATGCAATGCAGGTGCATGATACCCCGGAAGCACTAGCGGCTGAAATTGGTGCAGAAATTGGTGAGCCTTGCACGCGATGTGGGTGTACCTTGCACTATCAATCCGGGCCATATGTGATGTGCCACCAGTGTCATCCCCGCCCATTGAGGTTGGGCGGATTGAACGATGAGCAATGGGCCAGGTTAAGAGGATTATTCCCACGTACAATACGCATAGGACTATAATGCAAAGCCATGAACGAACCCAGGTGGTCTCCGCATCTGGAAGTATTCTATGAAGGGAGCTTAACCACCTCTACCTGCTTGCCTTCTGGTCTGTTCATGAGAAAGATTCTGACCCCAATCTGGCGGCTGAGTCTCCACAAGGTGCCGTGAATGTTATCAGCAACGTCTGATGTGAACAAAAGAACGGCGAGAGCATGAACCACCTCTTCATCAGTGACGAGCGTGCCTAACGTATCCGCGATACGCCGGCGCACAAGCGAGTCCACTTGTTTGTTGGCAAGCAGCCCCAGCAGTTGTGGGATTATGGAACGTTCGCCCAACGTGCCTAACGCCCCCGCGATACCATTGCGCACACGCGAGTTCACCTGCTCGTTGGCAAGCAGACCCAGCAGTTGTGAGGTTATGGAACGATCGCCCAACGCGCCTAATGCCCCCGCGATATTATAGCGCACAAACGAGTCCACTTGCTGGTAGTGGCATAAGTGAGAAGGAGATGGTAGACTGGGAGAGAGCCAATTCCAAATGAACATGAGAAGTCTTCAATGGTCACGATCACCCTTCATTGTCCCCACTGTGGAAGCGATGCGCTGGTGCGCGATGGGCATGCCCCCAACGGGAAACAGAAGTATCGTTGTCATGCCTGTGGACGTCGCAGCCGCGAGAATCCGACGCCCATTGCCTATTCAGAAGCCCGTTGCGAGGAGATCCTGCATGCCTATCAAGAGCGCAGCAGTTTGCGTGGCCTTACGCGCACGTTTGGCGTATCTCGCGCCACCGTGTCCACCTGGCTCAAAAAAAACTACGATGGCAAACCTGATCTGCAGATGGTAAACTGAAGAAGCCTTTCATCCTGTGATAGAATAGAGGAGGAAAAATAGCCGCCTCCTCGCGCTCTCTTGGCGGAGGGGCTTGTCTCTCAGCTTTCCCGCATCTCAGAGTTCCACCGTTGGTGCTCTGTTTCGGCCTCTATGCACGAGCCACCTCAGGACAGCGCTAGGTCCCTATGTTCAGCTCATTTTGACGATTGAGGAAAAGGAGTTGCGTTGCATGCATTTCATCTGCACATCGCCCGTGTTAGCAGATTACCTGTGTGAACACGAGGTCGTCGACTATGCTCACCCACTCATTCAAGAAACGATCCACCATTTGCGCGTCCCTGAGGCTTCGCCCATCGAACAAATCAGCGCCACCTTTGCCTTTGTGCGCGATACTATCCCCCACTCCTGGGATATCCAATGTAAACAAATTACACGTAAAGCCTCGGAAGTATTACAACAGAAAACCGGGATGTGCTATGCCAAAGCGCATCTTCTTGCGGCTTTATTGCGCGCGCAGGACATCCCTACAGGATTTTGCTACCAGCGTTTAATGAGAGGCGACACGCCGGAGTCGGGCTATGTCATTCATGGCCTGAATGCTGTTTACGTCCCATCCATCCAAAAATGGGTCCGTCTAGACGCGCGCGGCAACAAACCAGGAGTGCAGACAGAATTCTCATTGGAAGGTGAGCGGCTCGCATATTCCGTGCATCCAGCGCTGGGCGAGATCGACTATTCCACCATCTACGCTCAGCCGCATCCTGCAACGGTCAAGGTTTTGCAGGAGCAAACCGACTGCCTGTATATGCTGCGGCATTGTCTCCCAGACCGATTGTAGTGTACTCAGTTGCTCTCGATGTCTGACATTCACAGTGGAATGGCACGAACACAATCCTGATGAAATCTTTTCCGCAGTGGAAGGAACAGGATGGTCTTTCCGCAGAAGCGAGAAGAGGGGGCGCTTCAAACACCCTCCGCATTCCCCTGGAGTGTGCCAGACCCCACACATGAGGAGGTTTCTGATGGCAAGAAGAAGCGCCCGTCCCCCTGCGGTCCATCAGGTGACGCTCGATGTGCTTGAGACGACGTGCCGAGCGTGCGGAAGCCGGATGCGCATGGGCCACCACAGCCATCGAACGGTCACCACGCTGCAGGGAGTCACACGGCTCACCCTCAACGTGTATCGCTGCCGTAATCAAGCTTGTTCGCGTTTCCATCAGCCCACACGACCAGAAGAAGAGGGCAGATGGGCTCTGCCACATGGAGAGTTTGGGTTGGATGTGATTGCGTTGGTTGGGACGTTGCGCTATCGCGAGCTTCGGAGCCTCCCCCAGATCCATGAAGAACTGCTCAGGCGAGGTCTTCATCTGGCGCAGCGGACAGTAACCGATCAGCTCTACCGCTCTGAAGAATTGGTGGCGTTGCATCTCGCCGATTCCAGACGGCTCAAGAAACGATTGGCGGAACAGAAGCAGGTGATTCTGGCTCTCGATGGGGGGCCTCCCGGATGTGGGGCACGAAGTGTTATGGGTGGTGCGCGACTGCTGTTCTGGTGAGGTACTGGTCGCCCGCAGTCTGCTGGGAGCAACGGAGAACGATCTGGTTCCCTTGCTTGAAGAGGCGGCTCGGATCTGCCGGGAACTGGAGATCCCGATTAGAGGAGTGGTCACCGATGGGCAGCGTTCGGTCCGCAAGGCCGTGGCCAGCGCCCTGCCGGGTATTCCCCACCAGCTCTGTCACTTTCATTAGCCTCGGTGAGGCAGCCAAGCCAATTGCTGCCGCTGACCTGCATGCGAAGAAAGAACTGAAGAAACAGGTGCGTGGGGTGCGCCCGATTGAGCGGGCGTTGGAAAAACGCACCGATGAGGAAGCTGAGGCCATCTGTGGCTATTGTCTGGCGGTCAGGAGTGCCTTGACCGATGATGGGCGACCGCCTCTGGATGCCGATGGATTACAGTTCAAGGAGCGCCTTCAGGAGATTTCTGACTCGATTGCCCGCGTCGAGCAAAAAAGGGGCTTCCTGCCGAACTCAGCCGCCTCCACCACGTGGTACGAGCAGGACTGACGGTAACTGACAGCCTCTTCCCTGCCATCCACCAAGCGTATGGGTGGGTACATCAGGCAGCCCACCTGCTTGCCAATGCCGATCAGCGCGATGTCGAGACGCTGAAACAGGACTATCAGCGGCTCTTGTCCACGATGGCTCAACAGCAAGAGCAGCTCGGAGCCTTGGCCCCCGCGGTCGAGCATTTCCGGAAAGTCACGGCCAGCTATTGGGAGGGTCTGTTTGTCTGCTACCAAGTGGACGGTCTGCCTCGCACCAACAATGACTTGGAGCACTTCTTTGGTACCGCCCGGCACATTGAGCGGCGGTGCACTGGACGCAAACGGGCCTCACCCACGCTCGTGGTGCGCGGCTCAGTGCGCGTCGTTGCCGCTGGCGCCAGCCGCATCCTTTCCGTGTCAGCAGCAGAGTTGTGCCCTTCCGATCTGGCTGCTTGGCGGGTCTTGCGTCAAACGCTCGACTATCGCTGTGAGGGTCGTCGCAAGCAGCTCCGTTTTCGCCGCGACCCTCAGACCTATCTCACCTCATTGGAGGAGCTACTTTGCAGATCAGGTTTGCCGTCGTAGAAAAAAATAGCTCAGCTTCCCCCCTTACATACTACCCTGCTCGCCCCCGATCCAGAGGATCCCACGTCCACGACGCTGGAACTAGACGAACTGTGGTCGTTTGTGCTCAAAAAAGCCCACGACTCCTGGATTTGGATTGCCTTGTGCCGCAAGACGCGTCAAGTGGTGGCTTATGCGGTTGGGGATCGGAGCAAAAAGACGTGTCAATGCTTGTGGGAGGCCATTCCAGACAGCTATCGTACTGGTCACTGCTTCACGGATTTCTGGGCAACGTATCAGGCGGTCATCCCGGAGGAGCAGCACACAGCCGTGGGCAAAGAGACGGGAGAAACCGCCCACGTGGAGCGCTGGAATAACACCTTGCGGCAGCGTCTGGCCCGTTTTGTCCGCATGACGTTATCGTTTTCCAAGTCCGTGGTGATGCACGAGGCTTGCTTGCTTCTGTTTCTCCATCGCTATAACGTAGACCGGGCTATCCTTCTCAAGTGAGCCACTACCCAACGGACGAATAGTAGCCCTGCTGGGGTTCTTGTGTGACAAAACTTGTGCCGCCTTTTTGACGGAAGGTGGCAGGGGGGAGTCCTGTGTGCCGATGGAAGAGCGTTGTGAAGTAACGAACGTCAGAGTAACCGGTCGTTTGCGCAATCTCTTTAATGGAGAGATTGCGTTCTAGAAGCAGTTGCGCGGCTGTTTCCAAACGCAATGCGCTCAGGTAATCCATGATGCTCCTGCCCATGATTTTGTGGAAGAGCCTGCTGCTATGCCGCTCGCTTAGATACACCTGGGTTGCCACGTCGCGAATAGCAATGGGGCGAGCATAGTTATCGCGGAGATAGCGCACCATGATCTGTACGGCAGTTTCCTCTGAACTGCTCACCTGCGCTTGGGTGTGCCCTTGTCGGGGTGGAAGAGTGACCACTGCACGCGCGGTGTCCAGGAGGAGTTTAGAAGTCAGGGCCGTGATGGCCTGGAGATAGCCTGGCTCTCTCTGGACAGCCTCCTCAGTGAGAAGCTCAAGCGTCCGTTGCATTGCTGGAGTATGGTCGCTGACCCAGCACTGTGAGGTGAGAAATGCAGTAAGGAGCGAGTCACTGTCAGCGCTCTCTGGCAAGCGATCTGGACGCTGCGTGAGCGTGTAGGACCAGAAGTAGATACCAAGCGGAGTGCTTTCTGAAGAGATAATTTCATGGGTTTCACCAGGTTTGGCTACAAGGACCTGCCCTTTGTGGACCTGGTAATCCTCGTTATTGATGCGAAACAGCCCCTGTCCCTCAAAAGCATAACAGATCTCAAAAAATGAATGGGTGTGCAGATAGTTTCTCCACCAGCGTGGCTCCGCGAGGCCCCAACCCAAGATTTCGCTGCGGAAACTTCCTAGCCGGAGAGAAAGAGTCAGTTGATTAAGATTGGTGAAATGCTGTTGTGGGACAGTAGGCTGTACGCTCACTCTATACCTTTCCCAATGACGGCTATTGTTGTGCCAGGGGGTCAATGCCACGTAGCATCATTCCCTGTCCACGCGAAAGATGTACTTGCTCCGTTGGAGGATCGCTGGGATCGCGCATCTGGATCAGGAGCGTTGTGCGCGCCTCGTTGCTGACATTGACGCCAGAGCCATGGATGGTCAAATAGCTAAAGAAGAGAACGTCACCGGCTTCAGCCGCACAGGAGATAGCGCTTTCGAGCGGATACTGCTCGATCGGCAAGTGCCACCCTCCCTCAGCTAGATGTTCCAGCGGACCCCACTTGTGGCTCCCCGGTACGGCTCGGACACAGCCCTTCTCATCCGGCGCGTTGTCGAAGTGAAGAATGGCTGCGATCACACTGTGGTTCTTATGAGGGAAGAAAGGATAATCCTGATGCATGGGAAATGGAGATCCCTTCTCAGGTGGCTTGATAAACATTTTATTGTGGTGAAGTTGCACGTTTGGACTCCCAATGATCTCTGCCGCAATCCCGGTAATGCGCTCATCAGAGAGCAACCGACTGAAAGCAGCAGAGTAAAATTGGACATCATGGCAATGCAGGATCTTCGTCTCTTTGACCGTCCCGGCAACCATCTGCGCACTTCCCCAAGTGGCGTCCATATTTTGGTGGGCGGACAATCTCGTCGCCAGTGCATGGCATTCTGCCCGGTATGCAGCCGCCTCTTCTTTGTTGAGTAGCCCCTTCACGAGAAGGTAGCCATTTCCCTGATAAAATGCAACCTGCTCTGTTGTGAGCATCTTAGACCTCCTCTATGGAGAATAGACGAAACGTTGGGACCTAGAGAAAGACTATCTGGAAAAAGCTCGGCAGGCAATGTGAAGAACGGACGGTATTGTTTGTAAAACGGCCATACCTCTCAGGTGTTGGAACTGTTAGGTTAGCAACGCAGACAAAAAGTTTCTTGCCGCATCCCGTTACCTTGCGGTAGGCCTGGGTAAGCCGCCAGAGGCAGAACACATGAGCAAAAGAGCACGAAAAGCGTCCTTTAATGGGCATTTGTTTCCAACGGCTTTTGCAAATGCTGGGGAGGCATTGCCCTCCAGGGAGGACGATCAAGTCCTTCATAGCGATCAAAAATAATAGGCGGCTGCGCCTGCTGACGCGCCTGCGTATCTAAAAAAGCGTCAGAGAAGGGGCTGCGACTCGCCAGAAGCTGAAACTCAAAATGATGTGTCCCCTGGTCTGTGTAAGAATCACGTCCCGTCAGGAAAACATCGCTTGCCCATCCGTCGTCGACACTGGCCGCTCTGGGGCTGCGCAAGAGCGTCCATTGCCAGGTATTTTCCGTATTCAGGCTTACGCTAAAAGCATCATTGGTAATCAAAGCTACTTCGTACCCCTGTAACAGGGTCACCTTCGACCAGCGCTGCAGCGGCCACTCCACTGGCCTGCCCGCCGCATCTCTCTGGCGCTCAACCGCCCCCAGTGCTTGCCCGTCGCGCCAGGAAATAGGAGCTACCCCTAGATGCACCGGCATTTGTAGCAGCGCTAACTGGTCGGAGAAGTTCAAGTCCAGCGCGATATTCACGCAGGGGGTGTCGCGCGCGAGCGAAAGGGTCCACCGCACCCGCGATTGGCCCAGCCAGCCATCCAGTCGGAGGCGAGCCCGCAAGGGTCCAGCCTCTTCGATAGCCCACTGCTCTGGCTTTGAAGAGAAGAGACTCGTCACCGGTTGGGTGAAGGCATCGGTATCCATCACCCAGGTATCGGTGCCATCCTGACGCAAGTGCAAGCCTATGCCTCCCAACCCGAGTAGTGGGTGCCCGTCCAGCCATACCTGCTCTATCCCGCGCTGATTCACGGCCAGGCGTAGACGATTGTTCGCCAGATGTCGCGGTGTTACCTCCAGATCAGTAACAAGAGAGGAGGCCGATGGGGGCCTATCAGTGCACAGCAGCAGTTGTCGGGCATCTCGCGCTTTCACCGTCAAAGGAAAGATGATACGATGAGTCATCAAATGGGCAGCCGCCTGGACCCGCTGAAAAGGAATGGGCTGCCCCGTCAGATCACTCAGCCAGCGTTCTCCCCAGGCATCGAAATCAAGCGATGGTTCCGCCTCAACCAGACCCTCCCACACTTCTTCGTCGGCGTTCATCACCACAATTCGTTGTTCGTTGATAGGTGGGAGAGTCTGTCGCGCCCAGCACCGCGTCGCTTCATAGAGGATTTCTTCGCCACCGATGCGGGCGCGGCCTTGCATGGCCCGCACTGACTCATATGCCTGGCTAATGCATGCACCCGCCAGAATATCATGAAACTGGGTGAAAAGCAGGTCTTCCCAGGCGGCATCCAGTTTCTCCTGCAAGCGCTGACGTTCTTCAGGGTACGGGACAAACGACTCGATTACACGCTGGCCCTGGTCAAGCAAATGCTCAGTCCTGGTCTGCTGCTGCTTGATAGTGTGCATGACGCTGTAACAGCCAGGAAAGGTATGCTGCAACTCAAGCTGCGCATCTACCAGCGGCAGCCTATCCCAGCATGGGCGCACCGCCGTATAAAACTGTTCGGGCGTGCTGAAACGTAGCTCTATATCGGGGAACGCATGTAGATGGTCGCGGATATACTCGATGTGCGCCTTCGTAGGGCCACCGCCGTGATTGCCCACCCCATAGAAACACATGACATGTTCTAACCCTGGCGTTACGGCGCGCGATGCTGCCAGGATTTGCTCTTCGAGATCAGCGCCAAAGGTGACATACGCAGGGACGATGCGCATGCCCAACACTTCGCCACCGCCGGGGCCGCGCCAGCGAAACACGTTGCCAGGCAAGTCGACCTGGAGTGGTGTGGGCCGATGGAAGACATAGCCCACGCACCCGGCAGCCTGCAAGATGTCGGGCAAGGTGACTGGATGACCGAACGTATCGACGTTATAGGCAATGGTCGGGCGAATGCCAAAGCGGTCCAGAAAATAGCGCTGCCCATGCAGCAACTGGCGCTGCCACCCCTTTGCTGTCGGTAAATTAGCATCGGGCTGAATCACCTGCCCACCAGTAATGTGCCATTGCCCTTGCTCCACCAACTGGCGAATCCGCGCAAAGAGCGCGGGGTCCAGCCGCTCGACAAGCCGGTAGAGCCAGGCCTCTCCGCGCGTATAGAGAAACTCTGGATATTCATCGCAGCGGTCAGCAGCGGAACGAAAGGTGGCAAGTGCTTCGTCTGCGCCCTGCTGCCAGCCCCAGAGCCAGACTGGATCAAGATGCGCATTCCCAATCATGTGTATGGTCAGCATGCAATACGTCCCCGCAGAAAAAGAGAGGTTAGATTATGAAGTAGCAGCCAGACGTGCCTGGGACAAAGGAAGCAAGTATGGCGAGCTTGCTTCCTTTGTCCCAGGCCAGGAGGAAGGAACTCTAGCTTTGTGACGACTTCCATTTATCAAGCTGTCTCTGAATCTCCGAGATGACTTTTCCTACCCCCGCGTCGTTCAACTTGGAAAGGTAGGTCTGTAAGCCGCTGCTGGAATCAACACGTCCCATAATCAGCGGGTATCCATACTGCTGCTGGGCCAACTGTACCTGGGCCAACTCAGTTTTGACGTTCGTCGGATCGAAGGCGAAGCCCAGCGCCTGGGAGGGCGTGGCCGTTTGATTGTCCTTGAGGGAGAGCGGCCACGCACCTACAACATCCTCAGAGGAGTAGAAGTCGTTGAAGATATTGCCAAACATCCACGACGACGACGGGTTATAGCGATCATTGCTTGCCGTCACTCCTGTTGGGAAGCCAACCACGTTATTCTTCTGATCCGTCACCATGTAGTGCTTCCCTGCGATTCCACGACAGATCAAATGGTACACATCCAGGTCATTATTGAATGCCTCGATGACCTTCATTGCAGCCTGAGGATTTTTCGAGGTGCTGGAAATGTTATTCATCGTGGCGATGATGCCGCTGGTTGTCAGAATCAACGGCCCTAGCCCTTTGGCAACAAAGTCGTAGCCATAGGTCAGCTTCAACTGGCCGACGGAATCACGATGCACCACATCAATTTCCATGGCGTATTTGCCCGCGCGCCAGTTCGCCGTCACCTGATCGCCGGGAAGATCCACGGGATAGTAGCCTGCCTGGAACCACTGACGCGCCAATTGCACCTGATGAAAAAACTCAGGCAGTGTGGCAATGTTGACGACTTTCAAATTGGGATCATCAGCCTTGACGCCGAGGATGCCCGCATCAGTGGAAACGCCGTCCACAATCTCATAACCCACGTAGACTGAGCTATACGGCCCCCCCTTGTCGGTGATTTGTCCAATGCCAATGGGCGTGATGCCTGGTTCGCCAGCTTTGACTGCTGCCAGGAAAGGGGTAAGGTCAGCGAAAGTCGTCACGTTATCCAGGTTTAGCCCGTACTTCTGTGCCAGGTCTTTGCGCACGCGCGGTCCGATCGGGCGAGTCCAGGGCTGCTGATTCAGCACGCCGTAAATCTTGCCACTGACCCGCGTCGCATTCCACGCCTGGGCAGACATACTGGCAAAGGACTTGGGAGCATACTTGTGCAGCAAATCATCCAGCGGCAAGAGGGCGCCCTGTGCGACGTTGATGTAGTAGTTATTCGTCCACGGGACAGAGTAGACAATATCCTGCACATCGCCCGCTGCCACCGCCAGCTTTTGCTTCTGGTCGTAGGCTCCCGCATCAATCGGGTTGAGCTTCAGCGTCACGTTATACCGGGCGCTCAAAATCTTGTTGATGGCATCTTGCACCTGCTGGACATCCGGCACAGGGGTAAACGTGGGATAGGTATACGAGACCGCGACGGGGCCCGCGGTTGTTGTTGCTGCCGGGCCACACGCGGACAACAATGTCTCCGCCGCGGTACTCATGGCCCCTACGGCGAGAATGGTTTTCCCTCCCTCAGCCAGGAAACGCCGGCGGGATAATGACTTGGACATGGGTCAAATCCTTTCCCCAAATGGGTGTGCAATCGTTGCTACTGTACAGCTTTTAGAATAGCGCTACGAAAACGTCACCTAGTATCATCCAAAGAACCGTTTTGACGAATGGGGCAATCTCTTCTTTCCTGCTCCGACGAGATCACCTCCTTCCTGCCATGAGCCAGGGTGGTTTGTTAGTCACCTTTGACTCCTCCAAGGGTAATGCCGCTCACAAAGTACTTCTGCACCAGGAGGAAGGCGAGCGTAATGGGACCGACTGCCAGGACGGCGATGGCCATTTGTGCAGAGAGCGCCGGAACCTGGACGCCAAAGGCTTGCGAGCTCGTTTGCAAGATGGTAATATCGGTCGAAATCTGGTAGAGCAGGTATTGCAACGGCAGCAGCTTGGAATTATTGATAAACAGCAGCGCGAGATACCAGTCATTCCAGAACACCAGCGCGCAGAATAAGGCCACAGTAGCCAGAGCTGGCCGCGAGAGCGGTACAACGATGCGAAAGAAGATGCGCCATTCACCTGCCCCATCGATCCTGGCCGCGTCAATCAGTTCTCTGGGCAAACCCGCAAAGTAGGTACGCAGTAACAGCACATACCACGGCATGACCAGATAGGGGAGAATCAGCGCCGCGAGGGTATCCTTCAATTGCAAATAATGAGTCACCAGGATATACAAAGGCACCAGGCCCCCATTAAAGAGGAGGGTAAAAAACACGTAAAACGACAGCGGATTTCGCAAGAAAAAGTCCTTGCGCGAGAGCGAATAAGCCAGCAGAGCCATAACCAGCACCCCGACGCAGGTGCCAATAAGCGTCACCGTGATGGTCACGCCATAGGCAGTCAGGATCTGACTGGGATCTTGCAAGATGTATTGATAGGCAGCCGTCGTGAACGAGCGCGGAAACAGCGAATAGCCGAACTGGCTGATAGCGGTTTCCGAAGAGAATGAGGCCGAGATCATCAAGATCAGCGGCGCTAGAAACAGGAAACTCAGCACCAGTAAGAAGGCATGGATCACCAGGCGTGACGGGCGAATACGGCGCACGCTGTGTTGGGAGAATGCCCTCCCTCGCATGGTACCGGCACCAGATTGCTGCGTTGCAAGCAAGCGCATCATACATTTCTCCTTCCAGGTTTGGTCTGACACTGACTCCAGAAGAACGGACTTAGAACAGCGCGCGCTCAGGATCGGTGCGGCGCACCAGCCAGTTCGAGCCCAGAACCAGCACAAAGCCGACGATGGCCTGGAATGCGCCTGCGGCCGAAGCCATGCCGACATCGCCTAGCGCCGTCAGCGTGCGATAGACATACGTATCAATCACATCCGTGGTCGGGAAGAGTTGTGGCACATTCCGCGGGACCTGGTAGAAGAGACCAAAGTCTGCATAGAAGATTCTGCCAATCGAAAGGAGCACATTGATAATAATCAGTGGTTTGAGCAGAGGCAGCGTGATATACCAGATCTTCTGCCAGGTGGTGGCCCCATCAAGGCTCGCAGCTTCATAGTACTCCGGGTTAATGGCGATGATGCCCGCCAGGTAGACGATGCTCCAGAAGCCGGCATTTTTCCAGAGATTGACGAGGGTGAGAATCACCGGCCAGTATTGTGGCGAGGCATACCAGTTGATCACAGGCATCCCCAGACCCATGAGCAGATGATTCACCAGACCGTTGCTCGTGTTGAGTAATGCGAAGACAAAATAGTTGATGATCACATACGAAAAGAGATAGGGAAAGAACAGCGTTGATTGGTAAAATCCGGCCAACCACGTATTCGAATGACGCACCTCATGTAACAGGAGGGCGATCCCCAAAGACGCCACTAAAACCGTCACGATGAAAAGCGCATTCATGAAAAGGGTATTGAAGACAATACGCCGGGCATCATCAGTCTGGAAGAGATAGAAAAAATTCTGGAAACCCACCCAGGCGCTCCCCAAAATGCCTTGAGAGGCCCGATAGTCCTTGAAAGCAATGATGATGCCGAACATCGGCAGATACGCAAAAACAAAAAGGAGAAGCAGGCCAGGAATCGTCATGATGAGCAGAGTACGGTTCTGCTTCCAGAGACTGCCTCTTCTCCGTTGCGGATGCTTCTGTTGCAACCCAGGCTGGCTCGCCTCTTGAAGGTCACCGGATGAAGCGCTCCGCAACGCGACTGGTGGCGAAGGCGCCTCGTAATGCTCTTGCATACGCTGCTCTATCACCCCGACAGGTTTCGGCGATGGTGGAAAAGCTGGTCGTTCATATGCCATTAGAATGACTCCATCTTTCTCGGACCCGAAAATTGCGCTGGAATGTACCTCGTACCGTCGCGACAGGAACGACAAGAAAACAATGAGTCCTAAGGCAGGACATGAGGATGACAAGACATCATTTGTATGATGACGCCACACAACATGATCCTGTCGAAAAAGTGCCTGCTTTCTCCCAGCGACGCTGGGCTTTGCTCGCTTCTCCCACATCCTAGGGAAAAGAGGATGGGGTCTTTTCCAGGATCAGACACTCTCAGGGAACACTGATAGCTCAGTAGTTCGAGTTGACCCCAGGGTTTCGCTCGTGACCACGTTCATGGGAACTTTGA
>WNFE01003447.1_pt1 | contig 14052 bp, 18 predicted proteins | sample 5400451 | NCBI WGS metagenome assembly WNFE01 (sample SAMN13153344, study PRJNA577476) | soil metagenome | isolation source: 200 cm saprolite under Douglas fir tree site 2 hole 2 | place: USA:California | collected 2015-04-18 | reverse complement strand
CTGGAAGCTGCGCAGGCTGGGGCCACACTCGTGACCGAGAATGCCAGAGATTTCGCGCGCTGGAAATCTCTCCTTGCCTCCACCCGGAAGACTCTGAAACTATTTAACGCATCTAAGACTGAGTAGCGCAGAATCTGCAGAGCGAGTTGACGCCTCAAGCCTGGCGAGTAGAGTCTCTTGTTATTAAGACTGCACGTTTGCTGAGGTTTGCTCCTTACTGGCGTTGTTTCTTACTCGGCCGATTCTGAGTTCGGTTTCAAAGTGAACGTCCGCGACGCCTGCCAGCTTTTGCGCCAGTTCAGCACGCTTCTCTGCCTTTAGTGCTGAGGAGAGTCCAGAAACCGTCAGTTTGTCCCGTAGACCCTGTTCGTCGGAGTGTGCTCTGAACCATTCATCAAGGATCGAAACGGCATGGCGGTATGGGTAGAACTTCTTCTCCACAGGCACGAACTCAGCCAAGTGCTCATTCTGGTTCCCGTCACGGTAGTGGATCGGCCCCCGTTCCACCATGAGATCTTTGAGCACCTTGGTGTTCTGCTTTTCTGCTTCTTGGAGCCAGAGGGCAAAGCGGAGCCGCCTTTCAGCCGTCATCCGGGCGTAGGGATTTGTCTCTGCCACAGGGCAGTCATTCAAGAGAAGGGGGCACCAAGTGCAGTGCCTCCCTGGGGATGTCTTCGGTTTGCGGCTTCGATTCAGCCCGTGGAGTTTTCTTTGGCGCGCTCGTTCCCTCTGCGCCAATTCCTTGAGCCACGGCAGGTCCTTTCGCGTGTACTCAACAGAACGTGAGGCTCCATAGCGCACGAACTCTAAAACGAATTTCACTCTTTCCAGGGATGGATTGAGGCACATCAGGAGGAGCGGATAGAACTTCGATTGGAATGTGTCCGCGTCGATGACCTGGTAATAGCTCTTCCAATCGTCGATCTCAGCCTCGGTGAGCGAATGGATCATCGCCAGGTCGAGCGTTCCCTCGTATTCGGCGATTTGCCCCTCATCGTCCGGCTGCTCGATGGCAAGGAAGTTTGCATCAAGCGCAATGTGGAGTTCCGTGGCAAGGATCTTCTCCGGATCAAACGCGTGGTTGTCCCGAAACTTCTCCAGGACTTCCCGTGCCTCGGCACCAGCGCCCTTCATCAAGGCGTCGAATACTTCGAGGTCCGTGACGCGCCTCGTTCTGACGAGGTGGTTGATGTACCTTGCCAGGACTTGGTGGATTTCAATCCCTCGTGCTGCAGGTTCCGATTCCCCCAACCTTGTGCCCTGGACATGCTTGCAAACGTAGAGGGTCTCACACGCCATGCCGCGATTGGCTCAAGGGTGGAATCGATTTCTGTTTCCGTTCAATCTCATGCATGGGTAACGCCTTCATCCTCTCGGCCTCCTCTTTCCGTCGTACGACTGACCTTTGAAGAACTTAGGTCGGTTCCCTCTCGCGGGCTCGACGTATCGAAAAGCTTGCCCATCGAACGAATCGCAGAGAGATAGGGATTGGGCAAAACCACGACTGGGCGTACTATTCGCTTCATCCAGTCCCGATGGGACTTCCTGGGAGGCGCAGCTATGCCGGTTACAGTGAAAAACATTTCGCTTTGGCGGAAAGAAGTTGAGAACCAAGTTGGGACGCTTGCGCATACGCTGGAGCCGGTTACAAAGGCTGGGGCAAACTTGCACGTGCTGATGGGGTATCGCTACCCGGGCGAAGGAACAAGGGCCGCAATTGAGTTTTATCCTATCGCGGGCAAGAAGGTGACTGCCGCGGCTTCAGAAGGGGATCAATATGACTTTCTTTGTTGCTCAGGCGGTTGGTCGAAGATTCTCGGCCGTGCTCGGGTTCGAGTCAGAAGCCGACGCCAAGACAGCGAGACCGCTCATCAAGAAGGCGACGGCGAGCAAGAAGAAGTGAAGGGAGATAAACGAAGATTATTGGCCCAAATGTGGAGCGGAAGTTTTAAAACGAATGTTTTTATTGGCCTGCAAAGGTCAAATTCCTAACAACGAAGGAGACACCCATGCCGACAGCGAGCGAGAGCCATACACCGCTACGTCTCACGTGCCAAGGCTCGCCGAAATCTAAGACCAGGGATACGTGTGTCGAAAATTTTGGTTCCTTATGGGTCTGAAGAATAAGAAGGGGGTTGTTCAACCTGTAGCCTCTATCCAGAGTTCAGAACCAATTCTTACCATTGAACAGGTTGCCGACCGTCTGCAGCTCAAGACTTCAACAATCTATGAACTGACTCGCCGTCGCAATAGGCGCCCGCTCCCGGTTCTTCGTGCCGGAAAATTTCTCCGCTTTCGTTGGTCGGAAATCGAAGCCTGGCTGGTTCAACGAGAGTAGATCACGATTATTTCGTCTCCCAGTCTTTCATCCTGTGGTTCACTCCGAACAACCGCAAAAACCGCCTACTGAATCTCGAGGTGGAAGACGTCCACGATCACGTTGGTTTTGCGATTCAGCAAAACGACGTGTCCCGCAATCAACACGTGCGCGCATTCAGGAGGTGGCGGTGGTAGCCTTCGCTCGAGTTCTTCAGGACAGGGTTGGAGCCGTTTCTGGAGTCCCGGCGGGAGCGTGCCGCGCCTTACGAGTTGCTTCTCCAATCCAGGGGGCAGCCGATCTCTCTTGGCAAGTCCGGGCGGAAGATTACTCTGGTGGTCCTCATACCAGCCACGGATAACCTCACGGTCGTGGTCCTTATAGAATTGTTCACCTTGGTCGTCATCATCTCCGTGCTTACCGTGTCCCTTTCCGTGCCCGTGGCCTTGGGCTAGCGCGAAATTGCCGGTAAGCATGAGGATTCCCATCGCGCAGGTAAACATCCATTTTGTCGATTTCATTCTGCACTCCAATCTGAGAGGGCAGCTACCAGAGTAGCTGGAAACTGACGGCACAACAATTTGTTAACCACGCGAATGTGTCGTGCCAGCGACTTTTGGAAGGCCGATTGCGGATAACTTTGCCTACTTTCACCACGGCTTTGCCCCCCTCGGTCACCTCGCGCCATTCGGTTTTCACTTAGGACAAGACCGCCACCTAGCCGGTTGTCGTACAATGCTGACGGCGCAAGAATCGAGCAGATGTTTGGGAGCCGTGCCATGAGAAAAATCGGAGTTTCTATCGTCGCCATTTTCCTGGCTTGTCCCACTTTCTCAGCGAGTGAAAGCAGGGAACAAAAGCGCCTTGCAGCATGTGGCCAAGTGTTCAAGGAAATTATGGACATCCCCGACGGCATTCCGAAGGATCTGCTCAACAAGGCCGAATGCGTCATTGTGATTCCCTCGGTTCTGAAGTTCGCAATCGGCATCGGAGGCGACTTCGGCCGAGGAGCGATCACCTGCCGAACCGGCCGGCACTTTACTGGACATTGGAGCGCTCCCGCACTGTTCGCGCTCGAAGGTGCAAACATCGGTTTGCAGTTGGGCGGGCAGGCTACGGATTTTGTTCTGTTGGTCATGAATCCCAAAGGGGCGAACTCAATATTGAGCAGCAAGGTGAAGCTCGGAGCCGACGCCTCCGCCGCGGCCGGGCCCAAGGGGCGTGCAGCGGCGGCGGATACCGACATTGTGATGAAGGCAGAAGTTCTCAGCTATTCCCGCTCACGCGGTTTATTCGCCGGCATCTCGCTCGAAGGCTCGACGCTCCGGTCTGATGGCAGTGCGAACAAGAAACTCTATGGCCGCGACCTCAGTGCTAAGGAGATTGTCCGCGAAGGCAAGGTCGGCGTCCCGGCCTCGGGCCGCGAATTGATCTCCTTGTTGAATAAGAAATCGCCGAAGAACGAGTCCGATCCCAAATCGCTGCAGGAATAGGCGCGCGCAAACACCGTATGATGTGTCAGGCCAGGAATTAGTCTTAAGTTCCGCCGCGCGCAATCGAGGAAAACGACACGAGAAATATCGCTTGTCATCGCGGCGGTCGATGGCGAAAACCGGGACGGCCGGAACATAGGCTGCCGAATCACGCCGGTCGCTCCCGAATCTGCTCTCTGCCGAACATACTCACTCAACTGTTGGTAGTGTCCTAATTTGTTATTTCATTCCGCGTGGTTACGAGAATGCTGCTCTATCCTGATAGTTCCATTGACACGGTGGAACGACGACGGCACAGTAAGCACAAGATGGGAGGGAGTTGGTCGATGGCAACGTGCCCCGCTTGCAATCACGATGTAGCCACCCCCTTTTTCCTTAACTTGGATGCCTGGAGGTGGCTCGTCTGCCCCCATTGCAAGGCAAGACTGGAAATGAAACCGCCGCGCTCTGTTGTACTAGGCCCTCTCATGGTACCCCTGATTGTGCTCGCCCGGCGGGGCCGCGTCTTCGAGGTCATTGCGTTCGTCTTTATGTTTGCAACCATCTTCCTTCTGCTACTGGAAAGCGTCCGCCCTAAAGTGCAGCTCCGGAAAAAGCCCCTGCCCAAGCCCACCATCCGGCTAAACATTGACGGTCCATCAAATTAGGACAGTACCCAACTGTTGAAAATCTTGACAGCCACAAAGCTGGACATTATGCTACGGGACCGCTGCAGATGTCCCCACTGGCGCGCGCTAATACACTCGAAACCGCGACCGTCGAGTAATGATGCGCTTGCGAGGTGAACATGTTGCCTGTCAAGCCTCTCCTCCTCCATTCAGCTCACGCCCGTGATCTCTGGACAGTTCCGAAGCGCTTCTGCCCCGCACTCTTGCTGCTAGCGATCTTGGTCCCTCGCTCTGTTGCGCAATCGGTGCCTCCGCCGCCTCAGGGCGCGCAGACAGACGCCGCCTTTGCCGATAGTTTCAAGTCAAACCATGTCACCAATGTGTTCGCGACCACGCAAAAGACCAGTTGCTACACGCCGGAAGTTCCCTACGCTGGCAATTTGGGCCCGACCAACGGTTACACCGGGGAGACCCCGTGCAACGGTAGCGCGAATACCGGCGAAGACCTCGGGCCTTACCAGACTCAGAACGTCGTGAACCTACCGCAACTGGTAAACAACCACAGTGAGTCGGACCTTCGAGTGGATCCAACCAACCCCAATCACTTGATCGGGCAGACCAAATGGTTCGTGAGCGCCGAGGGCTACAACCACTTGCTCGGCTTCTATGAATCGTTCGACGGCGGCAAGACCTGGTCGGTTCAGGGTCATATTCCCGGTTACGAAGGGTTTACCGACAACACCGATCCAGTGGGAGCTTTCGATGCCTTCGGCAACTACCATGCCCTGCTCCTGCCCTACCAATTCTCCTATGACAAATTTGGATTTCAGGTGTTCGCTAATGGCTCTTCCTTGCCCAATCCCGCGCTGCCCGGCGAAGCCATCTCTGCCGCTGCTCGGCCGCATGGAGCACTGGCCGCTACAGATTGGAATTTTACTCGCAACGGGGGCCTGGATTACTTGATGACGGCTCCCAATGCCCATTCTAATGACCCTGACAAGCAGTGGATCACGGTTGACGTCAGCCCTTCCAGCCCGCACTACAATCGAATTTATGCCATGTGGACGTTGTTCGCTTTCAATCCGAGCAGCGTGTTTGTTTCCTTCGCCGACGCAAAAGCCGATGGCAGCCACACCGACTGGTCTACACCCACGGTCCTTCCGACCATTAACGGCCATCCGTGGGACAGTTACATGCTCCCGCACGTCACGCCCGACGGAACCGTGTACACCACGGAAACCAACAATCCACAGCAGAAAGGGTTTCAGTTTGCCGATCTGTACGTGATCTCGTCGCGCGATGGGGGCGTGACTTGGCAGACGCCCTTGCTCGTGCACCACGACATCTTCGTTCCCACCTACCAGAACACGACCTTCCGCGAAGGCATTGTCAATACATTTGCCGTGGGGCACCACCTTATTAACGGCCACTATCCTTTATATGTGAGTTGGGAGGACGATGCCTCCGGCCTTTCCAATATCTACGTGACCTCCTCTACCGATAACGGCGTCACATGGTCCACTCCGATCGTGGTAAACGACAACGTTAATCCTGTGGACGAGCTACAACCGAATTTGAACGTCGCCGATAACGGCGTCACCGACACTGTAAGCGTAGCCTTCTACGACCGCCGCCTGTCATGTCCGGCAGCGGGAACTGCTGAAGCCATCGCCGCGGGGATTGGTCTCGATCCCGGCACCGGCGCCTCTCCTGGCACTCCTTACGGCCGTTCCAACTACTGCATCAATACCGCAATTCAGTTTTACTCCTCCACGCTCACGCCCATCGGGCAAAACATCCGCATGTCCCAACACACCTGGGACCCGCAACTCAACGCGCCGCACCCGCATTGCATCTGCAGTAGCGAGACTTTCATCGGCGATTACTTTGGGAACGCCTCCTCCGCATCCACCGAGTACACCACTTCGGTGAGCACTTTTGACGACAGCTCGAACCCAAACCACTATCAACAACAAGCGGTTGCCAACGTGCCAATTCCGAAACCGTAGCGGAGGGTCGTCGCGGAACCTGAGAGGCCAAAAATTAGAAAGTTTCCCGGGCCAAGGCCCCGATGACGATTACAGGGAAGGAGTTCTCATGAGCAGCCGCAATTCTGCGTGCAGCATTTTTCAGGCAATTTGTTTGACGGCAATGGGAATGCTGCCAGTTTCAGCCTTCGCAGACAATCCCTTGGTCATCCACGAGGTGAAGCACGATATTTCTCCTCCGCTGCGAAATCTGGCCCCGTCGGGCCAAGCGAGCACCGCCACGGACCAGCAACAAATCGTGGCGCGGCCAACCGGGACAGCACGCGCCAATTCTCAACCGGACCCGGTCGCTCAGCAGCCCACTGCTCCACTTTCGGGTTTAAGCACGGTCCTGAACTTTGACGGCCAGAGCGCGAACGACAATCGCAACTTGCTCGGGTTCGCTTTCGTGCCCCCCGACACGAACGGAGCAGTCGGAGCAACGCAATTCATGCAGATCGTCAACGTCACATACGCGGTGTACGACAAGAAGACCGGTGCGCTGGTACTGGGGCCGGCGCTCATTCACACCGTCTGGACGGGTTTCGGCGGGCCGTGCGAAGAAGCTGGCGACGGTGGCGACCCGGTCGTGCTCTACGATCAGTTGGCTGGCAGATGGCTCATAAGCCAGTTACAGTTCAACAGCACCTTCACCAGCAACCAGCAATGCATTGCCGTCTCCACGACATCGGATGCCACCGGCAGTTACAACCGGTACGTATTCGATTTTGGAGCTAACTTCCCGGATTATCCCAAGTTCGGAGTTTGGCCGGACGCCTACTACTACACGGCGAACACATTTGGCCCGAGGAGCTTCCTGGGAGCGCAAGCGTGCGCCTTTGATCGCGCCGCCATGCTGGCCGGGAGTTCCGCCAGCATGATCTGCTTCCAGAACCCGCCGAGCATCGCCAGCCTGTTGCCTTCCGATCTCGACGGGAACACCCTGCCACCAGCCGGCCAGCCCAACTTCTTTGTCGATATCGCCGACTCCGGTGATCTCAACATCTTCCAATTCCACGTGGATTTCGCGAATCCGGCCAATTCCACATTCACCGAGCCTGTCCTGATCCCCGTGGCACCCTTCACAGAGATCTGCGCCCGAGCCATCACACTGGCGTGCATCCCAGAGCCGCCTCCGGGAGAAAAAGTCGACGGGCTTGGTGACCGCCTGATGTTCCGTCTGGCCTATCGCAATTTAGGCGACCACGAATCCTTAGTGGTCAATCACACCATCAAGGGCGGCGCTTTGGCGGGAGTCCGGTGGTATGAAATTCGCAGTCCGGGGTCGTCGCCGTCCGTCTTCCAGCAAGGAACGGTAGTAGATCCGAACACCGACTTTTGGTTGGGAAGCATCGCCATGGACAAGGCGGGCAACATCGCACTCGGCTTCAGCGCCTCCAGCCATGATCTGAATCCAAGCGTGTTCCTGGTGGGACGTGCGCCGAGCGATCCTCTGGGAACTATGGCAGGGCCAACCGTCCTGGTGAACGGAGGTGGAGTCCAAGAACAGTCTTTCAAGCGGTGGGGGGATTACAGCAGCATGGCGATTGATCCGAGCGACGACTGCACCTTCTGGTACACGCAGGAATACTACAAGACTAGCGGCAGCTTTAACTGGAGCACCCGAATAATTGCATTCAAGTTCGACTCCTGTAAAGGGCGCGCGAAGTAGCAGCTTTGGGGGAGTGCTGGGGTTCCGCCGCGGCTGCTTGGGCAGCGCTTCGCTTTGGGCACGGCAAACCGACCGAGCAGGGTGTGAGGATAAGGGGGGCGAGAGTAGCGGTTCGCTCCTCACGGAAACGGTTTGAGCTCAGGATTCAGGAACTGGTCTCTTTTAGGTCATCCGAAGCTTGCTTGTTCGCCTTCTTTGTCTCGGCCTTGGCGTCGGCATTGGGAGCGAATCCTTTGATGGCCGTGCCAAGACTAACGGCGCCGCTGCCGGTTACTTTTGCCTTGAGCGCGTCGAAGCCGCCTGGAATGTCTAGATTCTTCGCTACGTGCGCCGCTGCGACGCACTGACCGATGTTCTTGAAGCCGCTGCATGCCGACTGTGCGTCCTGGCCGGTCAGCGTCTTGATCTTCCCTGCGATCGCGGTGTTATGGCTCAGGACGTCGCTCGGCGAACCGTGTGACACGTTGGTGGCATGTGCCGCAGCCCCGCCTGCGTGCGACCCGCTCATATCGGAGCCGCTTCCCGATCCGCGTCCCGAAGGTGGCCCCCCGGGGCTTGGATGCGAGCGCTGAGCGAAGGCTGGCGCGCCGAAGGCGACTGCTGTCGCTGCAACCAGAATCAGAGTCGAACGTTTCATGTTGCTCCTCCTCTTTTCGGGGCTGGCGGGGAAACGACCGGCTTGTTGCCTGTCTTGACCGAGGATTTCCTCTATGGTTTCTAGGATGCGTCGAACGTCCGCCAGGATGCATGGCATGGACGATATCGTTTCCAGTGAGCGCTGTGACGTTCGCCCGTTTTGCCCGCGTTAGAGTTTGAGTAGTTCGCAGCGGTAACAAAGAGGCGTCGTTTCCGCGTGCTGACATCTATCCGTTCGTATCGATCGGTATGGCGACCAGACGCCAGCTCACTTGCCCTGGCTTGCACTTCCACCGGTCATTATGCCTTGAACAGTCTTCCGTGGAAGGTAAGGGTGTGCCGCGTCCGGCAACGATTTCGAAACCACATGCCGCGCACTGATAGATGCCAGATTGTGGTGTGCTTGTCTCAGGGGGGAAGATTTTTTCAAAGAGCCTGCTTGCTGATTGTTGATAGGCCCCGATATCCCTCAGGTATGGCATGCTCACTCCCCATCTGACGAAGGAAATCCAGGTGGCTCTACTCACCCTCAGACCCGGTTAAGACAAAAGCTCATGAGGTCCACGATTCCAGAACTTTTCTATTACCTCTTAGATGGTTTGGGCTTCAGCGTCTTGATGTATGCGTAGCTCAACTCAAAATACTTCTGCAGCTCCTTCGTATTTCGCAACAATTTATCGGGCACGGTTACATATTCTTTCATGATGGTGCCATACGCTTCAAAGAGCTTCGTCGCGTATTTCTTCAGAAAATCTTCTCTTACATCCTTGGGAAGCCTGAGCGCCAATGAACCAGATGGATCCAGATACGTAAACATGTGCCCATTCAGCGAGGTATAAGCAGCGCCTTTCCGTTCGATCTTCGGATTGGTTTTGATGAGCCTGTCATAAAAATCCAGCTTGTCAGCCGGGATATTGTTCTTTTTCTGTGCGCTCACCGTTTTCCTCGAATCAGTAAATCATCAGTGCAAAAAGAGTGAAATTGATCCTGATGACCTCCGACAGTCCGATCTAGGCGGTTCAGTGCGCAGCAGCCAAAGCAGGTTTGTATATGAGTCCGATCACGATGCATACGATCATCCACTGGACAAGCGCGCTTGCGGCCAGCTCAAGCGCGAGTTTCCTGCCTATGTTAAGGGTCACATAGTTGGCACCTACGAACGTACACGCCACGAAGATACCGACCAGCACACCAAGCCGGGCGCCCTCCGCGGCGCCGGATCCCCCTTCGTAGCCCTTCGCGTACACCATCGCGATCACGAAGGTCGCAATCAGGGTGCAAGCGAACCCGAGGGGGATATAGCCCGGCATTGTTTCAGCCGACCGGTACACTGCGGAGTATGGAGAAAAGTCTTTTCTAATGAGCAGACCTTCCACGAGAAACCCATAGGCGTAATACACAACCGTGGCAGCAACTGCAGCAGTAGCGATTCGTCCGTAGTTCATGACGATCCTTTCGTAAAGTCAATTATCCGAAATTTTCTCTTTGACTTCGAAAACGGCAACGATTGTATACTCATCTCGCCTGCTCGTGACATTGTGAGACGGTTTTCATCGCGAGCACTCCCCGACGGTTGGCCAACAGAAATGTCCATCTTTGACAGAAACGCGCGCCGCGAGAACTGATTTCTCTTTCAGACGACTCTATCTCTTCGGTTTCAAAAAGACATCAGTAGTGGGACGATCGCTGCCGATCGCAGCACCGAGTTCTGATTGTTGCTGTGTCACATGGTCGCAAGACTGACCGTCGGACCGTAACCAGAATTCCGCCGGTGGCCTTTGCAGCCCAGCTGGTTAGCGATTCTATTCGAGATCGCGCCGGGCCTCATCCGCGTCCTCAGCCAAGTCAGTCAAAAATGCAAAGAACTCCTTCGATTGGCCGAGGAACAGTCCCATGGCCGTTAGAAACTTGAGGGCTCCCATGGCGGCACCCTTTGTGCCAGTGGGGCGAATAATGGAGCATGCCGGGAGCTTCCTGCTGAGAAATACGGTGGGTTCAGGCATGATCAGGTTGGTTTGGAAATCCTCACCGCCGAAAGGCGGCGCGTTAAGGTTGGGAAATACTAGCGTAGGGTCCTTGGGGTCGGTCAAAGCCGGGGCATTGCCGGCCTTGTCTTGCCACGTCTGAAAGTGCATGGCCTCGGTCGGGCCGATGCTGAGCACGACTCGCAAGACTTCCACATTGGTCACCCTTTGAGCCAACGATGGATATAGGCTGGTGCCGCCCTGCTCGATCGAGCCAAAGTGAAACCCGGCCGTGTTGGCAATTGCTTGAATGTGGTCGCTGGGAGTCAGGTCGTCATCGCTTCTGGGGATTGCCGGATGCTGGCCAACAGCCAAAGCCGGGATTGCTTGAGGGAATGTATCACCGAAATCAGGGTTTTTCGTACGACTGCGGTAGCGAGTCCACCACGTTGTGTCCACAGTGAGCTGCATGATGTTCGTTAGCCGCCCGATTTGCTGCGCTCCAGTGGCCTTGCTGCTTGGCAATGTGCGAAATCGCTCCAAGTCAACTGTATCCGCACCTTTTGAGGCGAGGTAGGCGTTGATGAACACTTCGTGAGTCAGCTCATCCTCGGTATTGTCGTGGATGTATTGGTCCATGTCGCCGTCAAGAACTTTAAGTGCGGCGGTGTAGAGAGGACTACCACTCCCTCCTGGGACTTCGTTGTCTTGGATTCCTCCGAGCTCGTTGTACTGTTGCCACAGATCGGTTTCGAGAATTTCGGCAGCAGCCAGAAACCTGAGAATGGAGGCGTCCCCCGGCGTAAGACGGCCTGATTTTTCTTCTGGTCCGTGGCTGACAGCCGAAAGCCGGGTTGCAAGGAGCCCGGCGCCCGCGGTTGCTGCTCCTGCTGCGAGGACCCCTCTCTTCAAGAATGTACGCCGATTCGCTTTGTGATTGGGTTTACTTCTACCTTCTTTCATGTTCATTCTCCCTCTATGACGTTTGTCTACTCCGTAGTCGTGACGAAATCCTTTTACGCCGTAGTTTCCTGCAAGAAGAAATTCGTGGAGTCCTGGTGGACCCCCGTGGTTCAGCGCGTGGCAAATGATTCCTGGAAGTTTGCGGGCCGGTGCGATGATGGCGCGGCCGGTTCCTCCAGCTGCGGATTCGCTCGTAGTCCCTCGCCAACCTTCCGCGCCCGCTTGTGAGGGATGATCCCGAGAAGAACCTCCGCGCGCACGTCCTTCCCTGATTCACGCTCTCCTCAGCGCTTGCGCACTTTTTTCGCGACAAGCTCTGGTGAAAGCGCGCCGTTTTTGAAAAGAAGCCCTCGCAGGGACACAGTGTTGCCGTCAGCCAAAGCGGTAACGTCTGAAACGCCTTCGAAGTCCGTATTGCTCGATGTTTGAACGTGGATGCTGCTAATGCCGGCGTTGGTGAACAGCGCTGGCAGAGTATCGACGCTAAAGTTGGGTGGCACGATCGAGCCGGCCTTCACGTTTGCTGTGAACTGAGTCATCCGTAGCCGCACGCGGTTAGCGGTCACCGCGACAGGCGGACCTGGATTTGCCGGACCTGTCAGCCGGATCTCGACCGTCTGACCCGGCAATAGCTGCGATGTATCCGTCGCTCCTTCGAAATCGCCCTGTAGCGCACTCGGTACCGATAGGCCGTCAGCCTTCACCTGTAATCCCGGATTGCTCAAAGTGACTACGACGGGGTTGCCAACGCTCACGTTGTTGACGCTTCTAAGTTCGTCGAGGACAACCATCTCGAAATGCGTCGCATCGTCGATTTTGAAGACGATGCCTTCGAGTTCGTCATCCTCGGCGTCGTCTTCGAACCCAATCTTCTTGGCCAGGAACGTTCCACCAGCCATGAGTTTTGCGTCCACCTCGACAACCTGATTGTTCTGCAAGCAGGTGAAATTGTTCGCAGCGCACGCCTCGAAGTCGAACTCCGTATTGTTGTCGGTTGTGATCGGAAAGTCGCCGCCCGAGGTATGCAGCGTGAACTTCTTGTTCATGGTATCGAGGTTTTGAACCGCTCCCCTCAAGTCATCCAGATCGTCCAGTTCACCGGCTGGCTTCATCGTAAGTTGCTGGACGCTGACTGCTCCGGCGAGACTGAAATCCACGCCCAAAGTAGCGCTGAGAATTGTGTTCGGGTTGACATCCACCTGGATGCCGGTCGGCGAGTTCGCCATGATGATAATGCCCGACCCTGGAAAATTAACCGTTGAGGTAAGCGTTCCCGTTGGTTTGATTTCGCATACGGCTCCAGCAGCGCAGCCGGCCAGCGCGGCTCCCGTGTCGTTCTTGAAAGTGAGTTCGGGGTTGGCAAACGTCAGGGTGAGGCTCGTGAACGTCCCCGCGGGCACAGTGGCTGTGCTAAGAAGCGCCGATTCTGTTTCGAGTTGCTTTACTTCAATCTGGGTTGGCCCTTTGCCGCCCAGCAGATCCACGCTGCCCGGATTTAGCATGGCCCCCGTTACGCTTACTTCGAACGATAACAGCGTCACGCCCGCTGACGGCGTGTCCGGTAACGGTGATCGTGGCAGTGGAACTTTTCGAGGTGTCGTTGACCGAGGTCGCAGTGAGTGTGACGGTGGCAGGATTGGGAACGGAGGCTGGTGCATTGTAGGTGACAGCACTTGAGGTCATGTTGGAGAGCGAACCGCAGGCGGCCCCGCTGCAACCTGCGCCGGAGAGGGCCCAGGTGACTCCTCTGCTCAAGTAGTTATTCATGACTGTAGCAGTGAAATTTTTCGTTCCGGTGCCAGCCGGCACGCTGGCGCGGCGCTCGTCGGTGAGATGGTCACGGAAGTTGGTGTTGGTGGCGGCTGAGAAGGCGCGTTATAACTGCCGCAGCCCACAAGGCCGAGAAGGCCCGCAGACAAGGTCAATCCAGACAAAATACAGCGCGATATCAAACCGATTATGTGCCGTGGCATGTTCTAACGCCTCCCGCCCGAATCGGTGATGCAACCCGACCCGTTTGATTCGATTGCCTGCTGCCAAATACCCCGAGAAGAGAAGTTAGGCAATTCACGAAAAGCGATTGTCATAGGATTGTCGGGGAGATGTAAAAAGAAAGGAAAAAGCGTGAAAAATCTTGGTACTAGTACATTCTTCTGAGCGTCGCCCGGAAGAGCGAAACCACAGCGGAACCAAGGACAGGAGCTTAAAGTCTCCTTATCGGTTCGGCGGCGTGTCTATCGATATAAACTCTCTCAGTAAGGATGGTACAAAGACTCGGGCTGGTCAGGTGTACTCGTCTAAGCCAAGATCGGCGGTAGTGCTCCGAGAAGGATTCGCCACAGATGAATTCCTGCTGCTTATAAGGGAGGTCG
>WNFE01002305.1_pt1 | contig 14058 bp, 10 predicted proteins | sample 5400451 | NCBI WGS metagenome assembly WNFE01 (sample SAMN13153344, study PRJNA577476) | soil metagenome | isolation source: 200 cm saprolite under Douglas fir tree site 2 hole 2 | place: USA:California | collected 2015-04-18 | reverse complement strand
AGTTCGGTCCATGCCGATACCTTCGTGGTCCGCGCGATGCCACTGTCCCCAGCCGTTGTGCTCGGACGATTCAATTCCCGGCCCGTAGTGGCTGCCCAGAATGTCGGTCAGGGTTTGCGAGCCCAGTGGACCGGTGTAGTTCTCATAGGTGTGCCAGGACGCAAGCAGCATGCCGGTAGTTGTCTTCACCACCACCGGATCGTCGGCAAACGTCAGACGCGTCCAGTCTTCTGCGATCGTTTCCGCGCTCAGATTGGGATCCCATGCCAGGCGCCCGAATCCGTAGAGGTTGGCCAAGGCCAGCGGATGGCCGAGCCAGTTCTCATTCATCCCAACATTGGCCACGCCAACGAATGCCCCTGCCGACCGCCCAAACACTTTACCCGCCACCAATTGTTTGACGGGGGTCCTCTCCCCATTCACGCGCAGGTCGAAGTCCAGGATCTCTTTCCACATCGTGGGAAGAAAAACCAAGTGCCGCTGCTGTCCGGTGTACTCCTGCGTGATTTGCAATTCGATGCCTTCGTTAGTCTTCTCCAGCCCGCCGAACAGCGGCGACACCGGTTCGCGCGCCTGGAAGTCAATGGGACCGTACTTGATTTGGACGATAACGTTGTCGTCGAACTTCCCGTCGAGCGGATGGAAGATGTCGTAGGCGGCCCGGGCGCGATCGTTCTTTAAGTTTCGCCAATCCAGATGATGGTCGTAAACGAAGGCGCGATAAAAAAGAACTCCCCCATGCGGCTTGAGTGCGCGGGCGATGACGTTGGCGGCATCGGCAGGCGTGCGGCCGTAAGAGGATGGACCGGCACGCCCTTCGGAGTCTGCCTTCACCACGAATCCACCGAAGTCCGGGATCTGCCGGTAAATCTGGTCGACCTTAGTGCGCCACCATGCGATGACTGGAGGCTCCATCGGATCAAAGCTGTCTAAATTTCCCAAGACCTTGGGACTACTCAGATCGACAGACACGCCCAGTTGCACCCCCCAGGGACGAAACGCATCCGCGATACGGGCAAGTTGTGGAAGAAAACTATCGTCAATAATTCTTGGATCGGCATTCACGTTGTTGACCGTGCAGCCGGTGACGCCAATCGACGCAAGCAAACGGGCGTATTCACCGGCACGGGTCAAATCGGGGCGGACGCTTCCCTTCTCGAAAAAGATGGAAGGGCCAGCGTATCCGCGCTCGATGGTGCCGTTCAGGTTGTCCCATTGATCCACCCAGCGAGTGGCAGCGTAGGGCTGCTGCAGTTCGTTAAGAGGCGAAACATTTTCACCGCGCGCCATTTTGCTCAGAAACGCGAACACGCCGTAAAGGACGCCGCGCTCAGTCGGTGAGGTAACGATAAGGCAGTCGAAGCCGCGAACTTGCGTGGTAAGCAGCCAAAAACCATCTGGCCCGATGGGATGAGGCGGCACCAATTCCGGCGCGGCAGTGTGGATCTCCGCCAGGGTTCCCAGAATAATCGCCTTCTCCTGGAAGTTTTTCCCCGCGCCCAGGGTCTTGCCAGTCATTGCTTTGACGCCGCGAATCATCTCTCCCTGCGCCGACCTCAGCACCGCCGAGTCTCCCAGAACAACCAGATTCGCAGGAAGCGATTCGTATTTTGCCCGCTGCGCGCCTTCCAGGCGCGCATAACGCAACCATGCGTCGCGGCTGGCCTCGGCTTGCGCGCCTTCACGGCCCCCGCCGAGCAGGAGGATTGCGAAAAGTACGCTGTGCAGGCGACGCATCCTGAGTTCAGGGAACATTCCAGGTAAGACTCGGGCGTAGATTTCAGCGCGGCGGGGTCAGGCGCCTGCGCTCCGCTCCGGCGGATGCGAGGCGCTACTGCGCGTCATAACTTTGTTCGCCGCCCACAGTCACGAAATCCCGGTCCCTCATCCCAGAACCGCCGCAATCGCCGGATACATCCGGCGATACGCGGCGTAACTTATATTCATTCGCTCCACCACCGCGGGTCGCGGAGCCACACGTTGGGCGACTTTTACGACCTGGTTGCAGGCGGCGTCAACCGAACTCCACACTCCGGCTCCCACCCCGGCGAGGATTGCCGCTCCATAGGCCGCGCCTTCCTCGGCTTCGAGGATTTCGACTTCGCGTCCATACACATCTGCCTGGATCTGCCGCCACAAGGGAGACCTCGCCCCGCCGCCGCCCAGACGAATGTTCTTTACCGGAACGCCCATCTCCGCAAAAAGCGTAAACGAGTCCCGCAAACTGAAAGCCACTCCTTCAAGAATAGCGCGAACGACATGCCCGCTGGTGTGCGAAGCAGTAAGGCCAATCAAAGCAGCGCGCGCATTCGGATCAAGATGTGGAGTGCGCTCTCCCATCAAGTAGGGAGCCCACAGCAGACCGTCGGATCCGGGCGGGACAGCAGCGGCCTCGGCGGTAAGACGATCGTAAGGATCGCGTCTATTTTCGCGTCCACCCGCGTCGAAGCGATCGCGAAACCATCGCAGTGAGAGACCCGCAGCCTGGGTCACTCCCATCACGTGCCAGCGCCCCGGCACGGCATGACAAAAAGTGTGCAGCCTTCCTTTGGGATCGAGAGACGGACGATCCGTCGCCGCGAAGACAACTCCAGAGGTCCCGATGGTTGCACTCACGGCTCCGGGCGCCACGATTCCCATGCCCACCGCGCCGGCAGCCTGGTCTCCGGCTCCGGCCACGACTGGCGTGCCTGGCTGAAGACCAGCAGCCGCTGCGCCGGCCGCGGAAACTTTCCCGCAGATTTCGGGGGACTCGAACAACTGCGGAAGAAGCGAGTCGTCTATCCCGGAAGCCTGCAGCACTTCATCGGACCAGCGGCGGTGCGCAACATCCAGCATCAACGTGCCGGATGCGTCTGCCATGTCGGTGGCTTTCCCGCCGGTGAGGCGGAAGCGGACGTAATCCTTGGGTAGCATCACCGAACGGACACGCTTCCAGTTCTCCGGCTCGTTCTCCCGTACCCACAGGAACTTGGTCAAGGTGAAATTAGGCAGGGCAGGATTGCAGGTAAGGCGGATGAGCGCGTCGGCCCCGATCTTTTGGGTGAGGTCGCGGCACTGTTTTTCGGTGCGCACATCGCACCAGATGAGTGCGGGACGAACCACTTCGTCCGACGCATCCAGCATCACCGCGCCGTGCATCTGCCCGGAGAACCCGACGCAGGCAATCTGATCGGCGCGCAAGGCGGCGCCAGCGAGTGCTTTCCGCACTGCGATCCCGCAGGCACGCCACCAGTCTTCGGGGTGCTGTTCCGCCCAACCAATCTCAGGCGAGGCGAAAGGCTCGTGCTCCTCAGTAGCCGATGCGACGATCCGGCCACTCTCGCCGACGATTACAGCGCGAGTACCGCCGGTGCCAACGTCAACTCCGAGAACGTGCTTTTGCATACGGTTCAGATCCGCTGCGTGGCGAAAGCGTCCGAGGCAAGTGGCGTGATCTTAAACGCGAGCCATGAAAAAAAGTCTTGGTAACACGGCAAAGTTGGGGGAAGAGCACAAAAGTGAACCAACGTTTAAGATGTGTTCTGACTGCTCCAGAATTCACGGCTATCAAGTCGTGTACGTTAACGGCGGTGCCATACTAAAACAGGCCGACGCGAGATTGCAAGCTCTTCCAGCGAGATGAGACGCACCGGAAGCAGAAAGAACGTACGGGGCGGACGCCTCGTACGCCCGGCCAGCCAGCTCGCCTAATCTGCCGGACTAATCATGGACAGCTCCAAGCATCGCGGGATCGAATCCGCTTTGATCAATCGCGAGAAATCGATCTTCCCGGCAAGGAGACTTGGAGCGCGCGGGGGTTTCATGCGCCCCTGCTTTGTAGTTTATAGAAGACTTGGTGGACCTGGTCGGGATCGAACCGACGACCTCTTCCATGCCATGGAAGCGCGCTCCCAGCTGCGCCACAGGCCCACATAAGAAAGCCACGAACGCTTCCGAGGGGGTTAGACCAAAGTAATTCTCGCCTACTGGCTATCGATAGTCAAACCCATCGGCCAGCAACCGCATCTCTTGAGAGTCGTACATTTTGCGAAAGCCGGGAAACTTAGTATGCTGATTTACGCTTGCGGCGACTATAAATGAAACGACACCTTCTTTCCCGTTTGCGATACTTGTCGCTTTTGCCCCTCTGTCTGGCGGTCAGCGCCCAGATAGCTTCTTCTAACCAGCCTGCATCGGAACCTGCAAACCAGGGGCCGGTGTCATATTCATCCGTCAACCAGCTGAACGCGCTGCTCTCGCAGTTGGAACAATCCTCGCAGGCGGCGCAGCTGGACCTGGCCAAATTGCGCGTCGAAAAATGGAAGACGGACTCAGGGACCAAGCGGCAGGCGCAAGGAAACGTGGAATCCATTCAGCGGAACCTGCAAACCGCTCTGCCGGAGATTATTGCGGAGCTGAGGGCGTCACCCGAAAATCTCACTTCCACTTTCAAGCTCTATCGCAATCTGGATGCGCTTTATGACGTGTTCGAATCGGTGGCGGAATCGGCGGGAGCGTTCGGTTCCAAAGACGAATTTCAGGGTTTGGAAAACGATGTCAGTGCGTTTGAGAAATCGCGGCGCGCTTTTGCCGAGCGTATGGAGACTCTGGCGGGAGCCAAGGAAACCGAAGTGACCCGCTTGCGCGCGGCGCTGCAGAGTGCGCAGGCCAGCGCTCCTGCGACGCCGCCAAAGAAAATTGTGGTCGACGACACCGCGCCCGTGAAGAAGCCTGCCAAGAAGAAAGCCCCGCCCAAGCCCAACCCGACCGCCTCGGACGCGCCGGCCCCTAAGCCGTAGTAGGGATCAGTTAGATACTTGCAACGAACAACGCGGCGATGGCGTCCGAGAAAAGGTGGTAGCGCATGAACATCCTTCTTTTCGGAGCGACGGGCATGGTCGGTCAGGGTGTTCTGCGGGAATGCCTGCTGGACCCTGGCGTACGCCTGGTTCAGAGCATTGGACGAAGCGCTTCCGGAGTCCAGCATGCAAAGCTGCGGGAGATCGTGCATGCGGATCTGTGGGACTACTCTTCCATCGAGATCTCTTTGTCCGGCTTCGATGCTTGCTTCTTTTGCCTGGGCGTATCGTCTGCCGGGATGAAGGAAGACGCCTACGCGCGGGTGACATATGGGATTACGATGGCGGCAGCGAACACCCTCTCTCGGCTCGATCCCCAGATGACCTTCATCTACGTCTCCGGGGCCGGTACTGACAGTTCGGAACAGGGACGAAGCATGTGGGCGCGAGTCAAGGGCAAGACGGAAAACGCGCTTCTGCGTTTGCCATTCAAAGCAGCGTATATGTTCCGCCCGGGCATCATTGAACCGATGCATGGCATACGCTCCAAAACAGCTTCATACCGTCTGCTTTACGGGTTGAGCAGACCGCTGCTGCCCCTGCTCCGTTGGGCGTTCCCGAATGCGGTCCTGACCACGGAGGAGATTGGCAGAGCCATGCTGATCGCCTCCAGAGAGGGCGCTCCGCAGCGAATCCTCGAGACCAGGGACATACGGTCGCTTCTCCTGACGGCGGGAAAGTGAAGGTGGAGTCCTGTGCAGGAACCTTCGCGCGAAGGCCTTACCCATAAGACATTGACACCATTGCACTTCCTTGCGTGGAACTCTGGCTCACACCGCGGGGTCTATAGATGTAGATCAGAGTGTGTGGTTTGGACTTGAGCCAGATTTACTTTTGGGCGGTTGGGGCCGAAAGAACCTATAATGGGGGGTGACGCCGTGACCTTCATGGCGGGAGCAACCACCTTGGGTGATCTTGCAGGCGCGATAGGAATCCGGGTCCAGGAATCGGCGATTGTGGCCGAACTGAAAGCGGGCTCGGAAGAAGCGTACGCCTGGTTAATAGGCGAATTCCACCAACCCATCTACAGTCTGGTATATCGCATTGTGACCGATCCGGCGGATGCGGCCGATACGACCCAGGAAGTCTTTCTGAAAGTGTTCCGGGGGATGAAACATTTTCACGGCGAGTCCAGCTTGAAGACCTGGATTTACCGCATCGCGGTGCACGAGGCGTCCAACCGGCGGCGCTGGTGGTTCCGGCACAAGTCGAAGGAAACTTCGATCGAGCCGACCCAGGACGACAGCGGGTTAGGCCTCTCGGGCATGCGGGATACGCTGGTGGACGAACGTGAGTCGCCGTTCGATAGCGCGGTTCACGAGGAAATCCGGGTGCGAGTTGAGGAGGAATTGCGGCAGGTCACTGAGCCCTACCGCACCACGGTTATCTTGCGCGATCTGGAAGAAATGTCGTACGAAGAGATTGCGGAGATCACCGGGGTTTCTCTGGGAACCGTGAAGTCACGACTGACCCGGGGCCGGGAGGCGCTACGGCGGCGCCTGACGAGTTACGTCATGGAAAATGGAGATCAACTCGGTTTGCGACCCCCGGATTCGAGAACTCGCGAGGAACGCGCTGAAGGATCGGAGCCGAGTTGTGGAGTGTCTGCCATTGAGGTGACACGATGACCTGCGCCCAAGCCAGACCGTTGTTCTCGCCCTACCTCGACGGGGCCGTTACCGGCGCGCAGATGATCGATCTCAGCGGCCACCTTGAAACCTGCGATCGCTGCAGGCAGCAGTACGTTTCTCTGCGGCGCACGCAGCAGCTGCTGGCCCAGGTAGGCCGCAGGAAAGCGCCGGCTGATCTGGCATTGAACCTGCGAATCGCGATTTCGCAGGAGGTGGCGCAATCCAATCGCCGGTATCTGGACGGCGTTGTGATGCGCCTCCAGAATGCGCTGGATATCTTCATGGTACCGGCGACCGCGGGCCTGGCGGCGGCGGTGGTGATCTTTGTGGTCCTGATGGGATTTCTGGCCCCTTTGCAGGCGGACAACTCGGATGTCCCCCTGATGCTGCATACCGCTCCGCAGCTGCAACAGTCAGCCTTCGGCACGGCCCTGGATTCCATCAACGACGATTCCCTGGTGATTGAGGCCTACGTGGATTCGAAGGGTCGAGTGCAGGATTACCGCATTCTTTCCGATTCCAAGGAAGATGACGCATTACTGCCGCAAGTGAAGAAAAACATGCTCATTTTCACCACCTTCACGACCTTCCGTCCAGCACTCTCCATGGGCAGGCCAACCACGGGGCGGGCGGTACTTTCTTTCTCGCGAGTCAGCGTGAAGGGTTAAGCATCTCCGGCCGAAGGCCTCCGTTTGGAGCCTCGCTGCCTGAAAGAGTTCCGAATAAAAAGCTGCAACAACGCACATTGATTTCTCCGACGGGCAACCCTTACACTTGGTTAGATCGTAGCCCGCATTCCGGCCAGCCTGCAGGAGGTTTCCCTGAGTCGTAGTTTTAGACGCTCGCTTTACGCGGCCTTGTTTGCCCTGCTGGCGGAGCTCTCGCCGGCACAGAGCCAGAGCAGTGTAGCGCTGGACACCAGCGAGACTCTCTTCACCGTCTTAACTGCCATCAACACCTGCGGATACGATCAGGAACTGGGGGTCTCCGACCCGTTGCGAACGCGCGTCCGCTCCGAGGTGGCCCGGGCCCGTCAGAGCTCACAAGAAGCCAAGGACGCGAGCGAGGCGATGTGCAAGTACTACGAAGAACACAGGCAGCCGGACAATTCAAGAACGCTGGCCCAATTCGTGTCGCTCGCGCTTTACCTGAACCCGCCGCCCACACTGACTGCGAAGGCAAAAGAGGCAGACCTGCCTCCCGATATCGCGCCCGTGCTGGGCATCCTGCCTCTGCTGCAGAAGTTCTATGAGACCGCGGGCTTGCATTCTATCTGGGAAGGAGATCACGAAGCTTTCTCCAGGTTGACCGAGCGCTATCACCAGCCCCTGGCCAAGATGTTGTTCGACACGGAAATCTATCTGAAACTGCCGTCGGCGGAACGCCTGGGACGGGAATTCACGGTTTACATCGACCCGATGGGTGCTCCCGGACAAACCAATGCCCGGAATTATGGATCGGATTATTATGTTGTGATTTCGCCGGGCACCGGGTCCTCGCTCAAGATGCAGCAGATCCGGCACACTTATTTGCACTATCTGCTGGATCCGCTGGCCATGAAGTATCCGGGTGCAATGAAGCGTGTCGAGCCGCTGCTGGCTTCGGTCAAGACCGCGCCGATGGACCAGAGTTTCAAAAGCGACGCTTCCCTGCTGGTGACGGAATGTTTCATCCGGGCGATCGAGGCGCGTACCACGGGATCGGCCAAAGCGCCGGAGACCGAGCGCGCACAGGCCATCCTGAATTCGTCGCAGCAGGGCTTCGTTCTGACCGAGTATTTTTACGAAGCGTTGATTAAATTTGAGAAGGATCCGGCTGGTCTTCGCAATGCGTACGGCGATCTGGTGAGCAACATTGATCTGAGAAAAGAGCAAAAACGCGCGGCCCAGATCACGTTTGCCAGCAGCTCCGATCCGGAGTTGTTGCACCTTTCCCGTCCCCTCGAAGGCAAGCTGTTGGTGGCCGCCGAGCAGCGGCTTACGGCAGGGGACGCGGACAGCGCGCAAAAGCTGGCCCAGCAGGCGCTGGAAGAAAAGAGCGAAGACCCCGGGCGTGCGCTGTTTATTCTGGCGGAAGTGGCCACCCACAATTCGGACATCCAAAGCGCGCGCAATTATTTCGAGCGGGCCCTGGAAGTGGCGCATGAGCCGAAGGTGGTGGCCTGGTCCCATATTTATCTGGGAAGAATTTTCGATTTGCAGGAAGATCGAGAGGCGGCGCTGGACCACTACCGGGCGGCCGTGAATGCGGGTTCCGCATTGCCCGAAGCCAAAGCCGCTGCCGAGTTGGGTTTGCAGCAACCGTACGAGCCCACCCGCCATCCACAGTAGGGCACGGGCGCAACACCAGGGATTGATGAATTGGACTTTGCCCAAGGAGAGATCATGAAGCGAGCAGCGATACTAGTCGTGATATTGGCTCTGGGTACGTTGGCATCGGCACAATACCAGACGCCGCCAGCTCAATCCGGCAGTACGCAGCCGGGCCCCGCGGCCACACCACCTCCACCCCAGGTGGGGAAACGGCCACCCCAGGCCAAGACCCAGGCTGAATTCGACGCCTACAAAGTAGTGGCGGCCAACACTGACCCCGCAGCCATGGAAAAGGCAACGGACGATTTCGCCACCAAGTTCCCCGACAGCGAGTTGCGAATCCTGCTCTACCGAAACGTAATGCATAGCTATCAGACCGCCAACAAGGCCGAGCAGATGATGGAAATGGGGCGCAAGGTACTAAAGATCGACCCCGATGATCCTGAGGCTTTGGTGGGCGTGGCGCAGGTTCTGGCCGAGCGCACCCGCGATACGGACCTGGATAAGGACCAGCGCCTGGACGAAGGCATGAAACTGGCCCAGCACGCGGTCGAAACCACCGACACCGACATCACCGTGCCGCCGGGTACTCCGCAAGAAAAAATCGACGAGTACAAGGGGTTCCTGCGCTCCAACGCCTACTATGTTTTAGGCACGATCCAGTACACCAGAGAGAAGTACTCGGACGCGGAAGGTTACTTTCACAAGTCACTCGATGCGTACCCATCCCAGCCTGATCCCCTGGCGGTATTGCGCCTGGCGCTGTCACTGGACAAGCAGGAAAAATATCCTGAAGCCCTGAAGTTCGCCAATCAGGCGGTACAGATGACGGATAGCAGCCAAGGCTCAACCCTGTCCACCCTGGCCCGCAACGAACGCGACCGGCTGGTTCAGCTGACTGGCGGCACTCCAGCCAAGCCGCCTGCCAGCGCGCAGAATCCTGCGCCTAAGAATTGACCCGCGCGGGCCCAGAATAGCGCTGCGTGAAGCGAAGCTGTGGTGGATATGGCGTTCTCGGTCGCAGAGTCGGCCGCGCACTCCGATCGTGTCCGGCGGGTGTCGACCGCGAGTCGCGGATTTTTGCGGCGCGACCGCAATGACTCAACCAACCATGAAGTCACGTGACATTGCGATGCTGCAAGCGGCTCTGGGATACCTCTTCCAGAGGACCGAGTTGCTGCAGCAGGCCTTGACCCATAGCTCCCCGGCGCGCGAGTTGGAAGCGCTGCAGACGGTCGGCGGCCCGCGCGTCGAAGATAACGAGCAACTGGAGTTCCTGGGAGCCGCCGTGCTCGGGTTTGTGACCACAGAAGAATTGTTCAACCGGTTCCCCAGCTTTCGGGAAGGAGAGCTTTCCAAGCTTCGAGCCCACCTGGTGAGCGAAAAGCACCTAATCAACGTGGCCCAGGAACTGGAGTTAGGACACTACCTGAGCCTGGGACGGGGCGAGGAGAAAAGCGGAGGCCGCAATAAAACCGCTCTCCTGGTGGATGCTCTGGAGGCGGTGCTGGCCGCCATTTACATGGACGGAGGACTGGAGGCGGCACGGCGATTCGTGTTGCGATCGATCGTCACCCCGGAGCTCGACCGGATTGCGTCCAATGGCAGCAGTTTGCCGGTGACGGACTACAAATCGGCATTACAGGAAAAATTGCAGGCCAGCGGAAGACTCCAGCCATCTTATGTGCTGGTGAAGGAGCGCGGCCCGGAACACAGCAAGACGTTCACGGTCGAAGCGCGATTGCAACCTCTGGATACCAACGGCAAAGCCGAGTTCGTGGGCCGGGCCGATGGTTCCACAAAGAAGAATGCGGAGCAAGATGCCGCCCGCCAGGTGCTTGAATATCTTGGCACTACGCCCGCAGAGCCGAACGGACGGACCAAACGCGGCAGCAATGAGAGCGTGCAATGAACCCGGGGCAGATGAGCCTGGGGCAGAGAAACCTGGGACGAACGAACCTGGGACAGCAGCAGTAATGGAAAAACCTGCGCAGACCGACACCCTGAGCTCTCTGCAATCCTTGCTGGTCACGGTGGTGATTGCCGTCTTCGTCATCACCTTTATCGTGCAGGCCTTTCAGATTCCTTCCGAATCCATGGAAAACACGCTGCTGATCGGAGACTACCTCCTGGTCGACAAACTGCGTTATGGGGGAGGAGGGTTCTGGGATTATTTCATGCCTTACCGGCGAGTGCGCCGGGGAGACATTGTTGTTTTCCGTTATCCCGTACATCCCACCCAGCATTTTGTGAAGCGCGTGGTAGGCGTGCCAGGTGACCGCGTGCGCCTCATCAACCGGCAGGTGTACATCAATGGCAACTTTCTGCAGGAGCCTTACGTCCGCTACAGTTCCGGTGTGCACGACGTTTTCCGCGACGAGTTTCCGCGGCTAAACATTCCGGTTCCGGGTCTCGAAGGAAACTGGTGGCTGCAGATGAAGAAGCTGGTCGAGGACGGCGAGCTGATCATTCCGGAAGGAAATTACTTCGTGCTGGGCGATAACCGCGACGAGAGCCTGGACAGCCGCTACTGGGGCTTTGTGCCCCAGGAAAACGTAATCGGGCGGCCCCTGCTGATCTACTGGTCGGTCCGGAACGCGGATCAGGATATGCCGATTGCGCCCACGCCGGGTGATAAACTCGTTCACTTCGCCTATGCCGCCACGCATTTGTTTCAGATGACACGCTGGGACCGCACTTTTCGCGTGGTGCATTAGAGGAACACCGTAAGGGACAGGAAAAGATTCAGTGGCCAGAAAAGAAAGCGTGAAAGAGAGCGTCAAGGAAGAAAAACCGCGCGAAACCACGGTCGAGTTTCTAGCCTCGCTGGCGGCGGTGCTGGTGACTGGCCTGTTCATCATCACCTTCGTGCTGCAGGCTTTTGAAATTCCGTCGAGTTCCATGGAAAACACGCTGCTCATCGGCGATCATGTCTTCGTGAACCGGGTGCAGTTCGCTCCCGCTACGCGTTGGACCGGCCCTCTGATGCCCTACCGTGACATACGGCGGGGAGACATCGTCGTTTTTCTGTCGCCCGCGGAGCCCGGCCTTTACGTGGTAAAGCGGATCATCGGCATCCCCGGAGACCGCATCCATTTGCGCAATGCTGTGGTGTTTCGCAACGGGGAGAAACTGGATGAACCCTACGTCATCCATAATAGCGATGAAGGGCCCAACGATTATCGCGACGACTTTCCGGCCGTGCCACCGTCCGATTACAACCGCCTGTTCCCGGCCTGGCAGGAATCTCTGTCCCAATACATTCAGGGCGATGACATCGTTGTGCCTCCGGACAGCTATTTCGGTATGGGCGACAACCGGGATGTGAGTTACGACAGCCGTTACTGGGGATTCATCCCGAAGGAAAACGTGATCGGAAGGCCCATGTTCATCTACTGGTCGTTCGAGACGCCGCCCAACCAATATATGCACACCGCCATCGGAGAGCGGGTTGGGTTTCTGGCGCACGTGGTTTTGCATTTTTTTGACGAGACCCGATGGCGACGGACATTGAGGGCAGTACGGTGAAATTTCTCCGTTCCAGGCGCGGCAGGGTGGTCGCGAGTATCGTTCTGGTGCTGGCGCTGTTTCTGGCGCGTCCCGGGGCGCAAAGACTGCGCACCCGGATCGTTCGCTCCATCAGCCTGGCCTTGGGACGACAAGTGGACGTGGGCTCGGTCACTCTTCGCTTTCTGCCTCAGCCCGGCTTCGATCTGCGAAATTTTGTCGTGCATGAAGATCCCGCGTTCGGCGCTGAGCCGGTGTTGCAATCGTCAGATGTGGTCGCGATCGTGCGTGTGAGCTCGCTTCTGCGTGGACGGCTGGAAATCGCCCGGCTCCGCCTCAGCGAACCCAGTCTCAATCTGGTGCGGAACAGCGAAGGCCACTGGAATCTTGAGAATCTGCTCGAACGCGCTGCCCGGACGCCGGTGGCGCCCACCGCCAAGGCGAGAAGCGAAGTCCGGCCGGGCTTTCCTTACATTGAGGCCGATCGCGGACGAATCAACCTTAAGTTTGGGCAGGAAAAAAAGCCCTACACTCTGACCGAAGCCAACTTCGCTCTCTGGCAAGACTCGGAAAATAGCTGGGGCGTGCGGCTGAATGCGCAACCGACGCGGACCGATTTCAATCTCAGCGACACCGGCCAGCTTGAGGTTGACGGTTCCTGGCAGCGGGCCGCCGACCTCCACGAAACGCCGGTGAACTTCACGTTGCAGTGGGACGGGGCGCAACTGGGTCAAGTGACGAAGCTGACCTGGGGCCAGGACAAGGGATGGAGAGGCGCCGTCAGGTTCTCTGCCGCGCTCGCGGGAAGCCCAAAGGATCTTACGGTGAATGCGGAAGCCTCCATTCAGGACTTCCGTCGCTATGACATCGCCGGCGGGAAGGCCTCGCGATTGGAGGCACGATGCAGCGCCCACTACAGCTCCAGGGACCACGCTCTCTCCCAGCTTGCCTGCGACGCCCCGGTTGGCGAGGGCACAATCAAGGTGAACGGGAGCGTGGCCGCTCTGTCCGGTGTCCGCGCTTACGATTTGACCATGGTCGCCCAGAGCGTGCCGGTGCAGCCGCTAGTGGAATTCGCGCGCCGGGTGAAGAAGAACGTGCCCGCCGACATTGTGGCTGCCGGCAATCTGGATGCCAAGGTCACGCTGCGGCGTGGGGCCGCAGGGACGGGTATCGGGCCGATCTGGCAGGGCGGCGGAGAAATACAAGGTCTGAACGTGCGGTCGCCTCTTACCAATACCAGACTCGCACTCGACAAGATTCCGTTTGGAGTTTCCTCGGACGCCAGTCTTCAACCGAAACCTAAGACTGACCGAAATCGAGCCGGCGCGGTGGGGCTAAACACCGAGCCCCATGTGGACATTGGCCCCTTTGCTCTGGCACTGGGCCGGCCCGGCAACGCTACGGTGCGCGGCCAGGTTTCGCGTTCCGGCTACAGCCTTCTGGTCCAGGGAGACGCCGAAGTGCAGCGGCTCCTCGAGGTATCCCGAACCGTAGGACTGCCTGCGCCTCAGACTACCGCCAGCGGAGAGGCCCATATCAGTCTTCAGGTTGGCGGCAACTGGGCCGGATTTGCGGCTCCCGCGGTGACCGGCACTGCGGTCCTGCACGCGGTTCGCGCGCGTGTGCGGGGTTTGACTGAGCCGCTGGAAATCGCGTCTGCAACTATCTCTCTGACGCCGAACACGGCGGATGTTCAGAAGCTGACTGCGTCGGCCGCCGGCAACACTTGGCGGGGCTCGCTCACAATTCCGAGACAATGCGATA
>WNFE01002304.1_pt1 | contig 14059 bp, 13 predicted proteins | sample 5400451 | NCBI WGS metagenome assembly WNFE01 (sample SAMN13153344, study PRJNA577476) | soil metagenome | isolation source: 200 cm saprolite under Douglas fir tree site 2 hole 2 | place: USA:California | collected 2015-04-18 | reverse complement strand
GGTACGCCGGCTACGAGTTCCACCGCGTCTACCACGCCATCCACGATTACTGCGTCGTTGACCTCAGCGCCTTCTACTACGACGTGCTGAAAGACCGCCTTTACACCAAAGCCGCCAGGAGCAAGTCGCGCCGCTCCGCGCAAACCGCCGTCTGGAAAATTACCAGCGCGCTCGTCCGCCTCGCTGCGCCCATCCTCGTCTTCACCTCCGAAGAAATCTGGAAGTACTTGCCCAAACCTTCCGGCTACCCCGAAAGCGTCCACATGACCGTCTTTCCCAACGCTGCGGAGTTTGAGACTGGCATGACAGCTAAGCAAAGGGAAGAATGGAATCAGATCCTTCTCGTCCGTGAAGAGGCCTTAAAGGCTCTGGAGGTCGCTCGCAACGAGAAGAAAATCTCGAGCAGTTTGGAAGCTCGTGTGATTTTACACGCGAGCTACTCCCTCGCGGACCTACTTGAGAAATACGCGGGTATCCTTGCGGCCGTACTCATTGTTTCGCAGGTTCAACTTGGAGGTTTGATGGAGCCTCCAATTTTCACGCCCGTAACGATTCCAGGATTTCAAGTCTCGGTTGTACGCGCTCTAGGCAAGAAATGCGAACGCTGCTGGAACTACTCCACGCACGTCGGCGAAAACAAGCGCTATCCTACCGTCTGCGAGCGCTGCTCCGAAGCTCTCGGCGAAATCGAGAGCGACAGCTCTGCCAGCGTCGCGGTGACGTGACATGCTCATTCGCCGCGGATCGAGCCCCTTTTGGAGTGCGGCGCCTCGGAGCCGCTTTTGCGCCTTACCCAACGCTAGTTCCTTTACCTCCTTTACTTCCTTTACCTCCCTTACCTTATGATTCTCCCTCCCCGCCTCCGCTGGCTCTGGCTCACCCTCGCCATCGTCCTCGCTGACCGCGCCACCAAGGCTTGGTTCGAAACGCAAACTACCGAATATTGGCGCCACGAAGTCGTCCGTCACTTCATCTACCTCGTCCACACGCGCAATCCCGGCATTGCCTTCAGCCTTTTCGCGGACTCTACTTCGCCCTGGGTACGTATCCTTCTCATCGCGGGCTCGCTCGTCGTCATCGGCGTGCTGGCCTGGCTCCTCGTCGCTGGCCAGAGCATCGGCGCTCTGAACGCCGCGGGAATCGCCCTCCTGCTCGGCGGCGCCACCGGCAATGTCACTGACCGTATCCTTCACGGCGCCGTCACCGACTTCCTCGAAGTCTGGATCGGCACTTATCGCTGGCCCGCCTTCAACGTCGCCGATTCCGCCATCACCATCGGCGCCGCCCTCATCATCCTCGACCTCCTCTTCGGCGAAAAACGTCAGTAGCCTTCCTCATAACGCCACCCAAGCAAGCGGAAACAAAAATCCCACGTTTGTAGCCGTCCTCTTCAGAGGGCGGGCATTGTCGCCACAACCCTCCACTTTCACCAATGAGGCAGCAACAGTTCATCAGGATCTCCGGAGAAATCGATCTTGTCAGGAATGACGGGGCATGGGCCTGCCCGCGCATAGAATTGGAAACTAGACCACTGCCATTCATCCGGCCGCGAAACGAGGCCTGCCTCGACTGGATTCCGGTGGATGTATCCGAGCTTGTCGCCGAAATCGTGCGCACGTCGGCAGATAAAGTCGAAATAACTTCGTTGCCAGATGGCGCCTGGTATTTGTCGCCCTTGGGCGATGGCGTAGCCTCTCCTCGATTTCAAGTCACGCATCACTCGAGTCAGCGGCACCTTTCGTGGCCACAGCAGGAGATGGGCGTGATCGGGCATCACAGCGTATCCAAACACCATGAACCCGAGCGGTGTCCGAAGGCCATCGAGAATTTCCAGCACCACGGAACGCTCGTGCGGAGACAGCAGGGGCACGCCTCGCTCGACATTAAAAGTCACGAAGAAAATACGGTCCAACTGCTCGATACGTCGAAGGCGAGTCATTGGGCGCGATTCTACACCGGCCCTCCCATTGTCCGCGGGTCTTGCTACCTTGTAGCCGCCCACTTCAGAGGGCGGGCCTTTCTCTCGCATCACCGGCATGCGTGGTGTGGAATACGTGCCAAAATAAAGCGGAAAAACCCCGCGGTCTGAAGACCGCGGCTACAGAGCAATGATCTCTTCCGCCTGTAGCCGCCCACTTCAGAGGGCGGTCCTTCCTATTGTTTTGTCTCCCAACCATGCTGCTAGAATCCTTCCGTGCCTCCCGTAATCTCTCATCAACTCGAGGTCGCAGACTCTGGCGCGGGCCAGCGTCTCGATCGCTTTCTGGCGACGCAATTGCCGGACCTCAGCCGCACGCGTATTCAGGAATTGATCGAAGCCGGCCTCGTCCTCGCCAATGGCCGCCCCGTCAAGGGCGCGCAAAAACTGCGCGGCGGTGAACGCATTACCGTCGACGCCCAGCCCCGCCCTCCACTCCGCGCCGAACCCGAATCCATCCCGCTCGACATTCTCTACGAAGACGCCGACGTCATCGCCGTCAACAAGCCCGCGGGCATGACTGTTCACGCTGGCGCGGGAAGCTCCCGCGGCACCCTTGTCAACGCGCTTCTCGGCCGCGGCCAATCGCTCTCCCAGGGCGGCGATACGCTCCGCCCCGGCATCGTCCACCGCCTCGACAAGGAAACCTCTGGGGTCATCCTCGTCGCAAAGAACGACTCCGCTCACGCCATTCTTTCCGAGGCTTTCCGTCAGCGCGCCATCAAAAAAACCTACATCGCCCTTGTCCACGGCCTATTCAAGAGCGAACACGGCCGCATTGACCTTGCCATCGGCCGCGACCCCAAGCGCCGAACCCGCATGACCGCCCATCATCGCAACCGCGGCGCCAGCGCCCGCGTCAATGCCCGCGAAGCCCTCACCGACTGGCGCACCCTCGCCGAAATCGACAGCACCACACTCGTCGAAGTCCAACTCCACACCGGCCGCACGCATCAAATCCGCGTGCACTTCTCCGCCGTCAAACATCCCGTTGTCGGCGACACACTCTACGGCGCGCCTTCGCAACACCGCGTTGAAAAACTCACGCTCCCGCCCCTCGGCCGGAATTTTCTTCACGCCGCCAGGCTCGGCTTCGCACACCCTCGCACTGACGCTTGGATCGAAGTCCGCGCCTCGATTCCGGGCGAATTGCAAGAGTTCCTAAAAAGTTTATCCATCGCTTCGGGCGCGGACTCCCGCCGAATTGACGCTGTGCTTGCATCCTACCTATAATCGATGCTAATGCGACGGGGACTCATTTCCATTTTTCTTGTAGTTGCGCTGCTCCTGACCGCCGTCAGCGATCGCGCTCAACAGCCGCCCCAGCCCGCGCCTCCCACGCAGACGCCGCCGTCACCCGGCCAACAGCAACCGCCGCAGCAAAGCCCGCAAAGAATTATCCAGGTGGTGAACCTCGTTGACGTGCTTTTTACCGTCCTGAACCGCCGCAACAAGCTCGTCCCCGACCTCGAAAAGCATGATTTCAAGATTTTCGACGGAAAGACTCAGCAGGAGATCCGCTACTTCAGCAGGCAGACCGATCTTCCGCTCCGCATCGGCATGCTCATCGACACCTCCAACAGCATTCGCGACCGCATCAAGTTCGAGCAGGACGCTTCGACGAATTTCCTCTTCAGCGTCTTACGCCGCGGACGGGACGAGGCCTTCGCCATGACTTTCGATGACGAGCCCCAAATCATCCAGTCATTTACCGGCGACGCCGGCCAGCTCCGCGATCGCATCCTCCAGACCCGCGCCGGCGGCGGCACCGCCGTCTACGACGCGATTTACGATGCCTGCGAAAAACAACTCAGCCACCCGCCCCGGCCGCCTGGCGACCAGCCCGACGTCGTTCGCCGCGTCATGATTCTTATCAGCGACGGCGATGACAATCTCTCGAACCACACGCGCTCCGAGGCCATCGAAATGGCCCAGCGCACCAGTGTGGTCATCTACTCCATCAGCACCAGCACCCAGTGGATTCAACTTTCACAGACCGATCCCTTGAAGCTTGCCGACCGCAAAACGCACCTTACCGAGGGCGACAAAATTCTCCAGGAGCTTGCTGAGGAGACGGGTGGGCGCGCCTTCTTCCCCTATCACGTGGATGATCTCGATCAATCGTTCCAGGACATCGGCGATGAGCTACGCAATCAATACTCGATCGCGTACATCCCCACAAATTACGTTCTCGACGGCCGCTACCACAAAATCCGCATCGAGATCCCCGAGCACAAGGGCTATCAGGTCCGCGCCCGCCACGGCTACTACGCCCGCGCCAATCGCGACTCGACGACTCCCCAGCCCGCTCCCTCGGGCCCCTCCACTCCCTGATTTTCACAGCTTCCTTGGTTTCGGCGTAAAGGCCAGAGGCGGGGTGGCTCTGGTCCACGTCCTGATAGGCGATCTTCCTATCCTCAACGGAATGCAGATCCAGGACCAGCTTGTGGTCAGTGCGTGGCCCCTATGCAGCAGTGAAGATCCGGATGCCTTTTCCAGCTTCAGCCCTTCGGCGCGTAATACCCTTTGCGCGCCAGCACGCGCAGATCATGGTTGGCTGTTTCGATCTTGATCTTCCGGAATTTGCCGTCCCGCGCCGGGTTCGTCGGATAGTACCCAAGCGTATATTGGCTCCGCAGTTCCTGCGAGATTTGGTCGAAGGCTTCTTCGAGATGCTTCTCCGAATTCACTACGATCATCCGCCCGCCGGTTTCATCGGTGATTTTCTTGGCGACGCCTGCGTTCGCTCCTTCGCGGGGATCGTAAACCAACAAAATGTGCACGACCGTATCCGTCCGCTGCGCCGCCTCGATGGCTTCCTCCACGCGGACCTTGCTTCCATTGTCCACCGCGTCCGTGAGGACCACGATCGCTTTCCGGCCTGCCTCCGACGACAGCTTGTCATTGCACGCCAGATACAGGGCATCGTAGAAATCCGTCCCGATCGCGCCGCGCGTCGGAATCGTTCCGGGAGTAATCATCGGCCCGCCGGCATTGATCCTCGCCTTGTGAATTGCGCGGTCCAGGATCGAGCGGTCGTCCGTAAAATCGGAGAGCAGGTCCACGTCCAGGTCGAAGGAAATCACCATCGCTTCGTCGCCCTTGCGCATCACCCGGTTCAGGAAGCGCGTCGCTCCCTCCTGAATCGACCCCAGCATGTACTGCTCGCTGCCTGAAGTATCCAGGAGCAACCCTAGCGTAATCGGCAGCGTCACTTCTTTTGAGAAGAACGCGATCTTCTGGTCCTGGTTGTCTTCCGCGACCTTGAAGTCGTCTTGCTTCAGGTCGGTGACGATTCGCTTGCTCTTGTCGCGCACCGTCACAAACAGATTGACCAGGTTCACCTGCGTCTTGATCACCGGCGCCTGCCCCGTCGGCTCCTGCGGCAATGCGGGGATCGCCAGTGCCGTGGCGAGACCCCAAGTCATGCACAGTGCCACGAATTTCTTGAGATAAGACATGTATACTTTCCTTGACGAGAGATGCCCGGCTGGAAATTGTCCGCTGGGTTGCTTCCGCCACTTTAGGATGCCGCCAAATGGCGCGAGGGATGCGTGCTGCATGCCGCAAGCGGCCGTCCAGACCTGCTCCGAGAGGAAGTTTGGCCTTGGGATGATGAAAAGTCTATCGAAAATCACGAGAGTGGCGGCCGCACTTCCCTTCACGATCCCCGCCGTCTGGCTAGCCGCGCGGGCTGCCTCGCGGTTTCCTGCCGCACCCCAGGCGTCTTCCAGCCAGTCGCCCTCTCCGCCATTGAGCGAGGCGCAAACCAAAATCATGGTGAATTCCAACCTGGTCGTACTGCCCGTCACTGTCAAGGATGGCGCAGGCCGCCTCGTTCCCGATCTCCAAAGGAGTGAATTCCGCATCTTCGAGGACGACGTGGAGCAAAATATCGACGTCTTCACCGCCGAGGCTTTCCCGCTCTCGATGGTCGTGCTTATCGACAATGACCTCAAGTCCAGGGACGCCACACAGGTGGAAGGCAGCCTCGACGCCATCGTTGGCGGCATGAGCAACAGCGACGAAGCCTTTATCTGCCGGTTCGATCAGTATTTTCACGAAGGCAAAGGTTTTACCAACGACCAGGACAAGCTTTTGACGGAGCTCAAGCGGACTCACCTGGACAGCGAACCCTCTGTGGCTCCGCAGGGCTCCCCCTCCAACGAGCCGACCATCAATGGCCATTCCGTCACCGGAGGCCCCTCGATTGCCAGGGCCACGCTGGCTCTCAAAGGCCAATCCACGAAAGCCTTGGACGACGCGGTGTTTTCCGCCGCTCAGCTCCTGAAAGACCGCGGCCGCAACCGCCGCAGAATCATTTTCCTTATCTCCGACGGCCAGAACGGCGGGAAAAAGGTCAATACCAACAGCTACGACAACACCGTGAAAGAGCTCCTCAGCCACGGCATCTCTGTATTCGGCGTAGGCGTTGGCAGCGCCATTTTCGACCGCAGGTTTGAAAGGCTTTCCAAGTACGCCCACGATACCGGCGGCGACGTCTACTACGCCGCGAAGCGCGAATCCATGGAGGAGCTGTACTCCCGCGTCACCGAGGAGGCCCGCAACGAATACACTCTCGCCTATATGCCCCGCAACACCGACCGTGCGAAGGAGTACCACTCCGTCGAGGTTCGCGTGAAGCGGGAGGGCCTCAGCATCCTCACTCGTGGCGGCTATTACTCCGGCCCGGTCTCCCGATAGTGTGAAATTTTCGAGTCTAGTGCTGAATTCTCTTGACTCCCGCACGCCTTGCTCGTATAGGAAGCCTCGTGGCGTGGCCGGCGGAAGCGCCGTTCATCGCCGCTGAACGAGGAGGGGAGTATTCATGAAGAAGAAGGGGAAAAAGGAAGACAAGAAGGGCCCGAAAAAAGGGAAGTAAACGGGTTTAGACAAGATTCGGATGACCAGGACGCTGCTCACGCGGCGGCGTCCTGTGGTCTCTATGGGACGAATCGTTGCCGTTCAAAGTCTGTCGCCTGACTGACGGCCTCGGCGCGGTGAATCGGCGCCCTCTAACTGCTGAGCGACTCTTCGTGTGCCGGGCAAATCGGTTTGTAGGCGCAACTGCGGCAGACAAAACCGGGCTTGGCGGGAAATTGCCCGGCGCGGATTTGGCCGGCGGCTTCCAGCACAATTCCTTGCGCCTCGTCGAGCTGTTTTTCGTCCCGCGTTGTGGCCAAAATCTGGTTGTTCTGCAGATAATGAAACGCCAGCCGCACCGGGTTCAGCTCAAGAATCTCTTTCGCCGCCAGCGCGTAGATGCTCAATTGCAGATCCTTGCGCGCTTCGGCTTCTTTTTTTGGCTTCCCGGTTTTGTAGTCAACGATTTCTACGTCCTTGCGGCCCAGCGAATTGATCTGGTCGATGCGCCCCGCGATGATGACGCCGTTCTCGAGCGGCAGCTCAAAACCCTTTTCCTGTTCCAAAACCTTCGGCGGCGCTTCGATCATCGCCGCATGAAACATTCGCAATTGCTCGATCCCGTCTTTCTTGTATTCCGCTTCCTGGTAGTCGTCCTCGAAGCCTGCGGAGCTCCACTCGGTCTCAAAAATCCGCGCCACTTCTTCGAAAGAAAGCTTCACGCTCTTCCGAAGCTGTTCGATGAATCGCTTGATCGTGGTGTGTATCACGCTGCCGAAACTCAGCGTGGCGCGCGGCCCCTCTTTCAGCGACCACAAATACCGGAAGAAGTACCGTTGCGGACACTTCCGGTAATTCTCCACCGCCGACGCGCTCAGCTTCAGCGGCTCCGGCGACGGTGGATGAAAAACTTCCGCCCATCCTGCAATCCTCGAGAAAATCTTCGGCGGTCCCGAGGAAGCAGGGAAGAGCGAAGCGTCCTCCGTTCCGCCATTTGTTTTTTCCGCATCCTTAGGATCCGCGGGTCTCAGCTTTGGCGCAATCTGCAAAACGTCGCGTTTTTTCACCGAGGGATCCATCAAGATGTCCTCGATGAACACCGGCACTTTTCCCTTCTTCTCCGCCACGGTGGTGATGGTCAGCCGCCGCTCGGCCCGCGTCAGCGCCACGTAAAAAAGCCGCCGCTCTTCCTGAATGTGAAATTGTCCGGCGGGCAATTCTTCTTTCATGAGTGCAGTCGGAAATTCAAAGAGCGGCGAGCGTTCCGTCGCTGGAAATGCCCGGCTGTTCACGCGCAGCAGAAAAACATGCGGAAATTCCAGGCCCTTCGCGGCGTGCACGGTCATGAGCTGCACGGCGTCGCCCGGAGCATCATCTTCAAGGCTCAGCGTTCCACCGGCCTGTTCGTAGTAGTCCAGGTATTCGAGAAATTCCGCCAGGCCTCGCGTCTCGCTTTTCGGCTCCCACTCTTTCGCAAACTCGCCGAGCCGCTTCACGTACTTCTGGTCCCGCGCGCTCGCGCGCTGCGCAATCTCGAGCCACTCGATCAAATCGGAGAGAATTTCTCGCGCTGTTCTTCGCTTGAGCGTTTTCCGCTGCGTGGCGAGATATTCGAGCAGCTCGCTCAAAGCCGAATGCGACGCGTCGAACGGCAGCTCCGATTGCGGCGCTTGCAAGACGTCGTACAGCGCCGTCCCGCGCTTCTTCGCCGCGCGCTCCGCCAGGCGCACGAGATCAGCCGCTTCCAGATGCCACGCCGGCGCGGCGAGAACACGAGCGCACGCGATGTCGTCATACGGTTTCGCAATCAGCCGCAGATACGCCAGCGCGTCGCGGACAAGTGGATGCTCGAGAATCGAAAGATTTGAGATGACAAACGGAATCTTGCGCCGCGACAACTCTTCCACGAGATGATCGCGGTGCGCATGCTGGCGGTACAGCACCGCGAAATCCCGCCACGGGCGCCCGGCGCCGTGCAGCCGCTGCAATTCATCGGCGACCCAGCGCGCTTCGTCTTCTGCCGCGAAAAGCTCCGCAATGCGGATGCGCTCGCCTTCCGGCTTCGTCGCGCAGAGAACTTTCTTCGGAAAATCTGCGCTCACTTCGTTTTGCGCGATCACCTGCGTGGCCACGCGCAAAATATTCGGCGTCGAGCGATAATTTTCCGTCAGCGTCACGCGAAGCTTTGCCGAATCTTGTCCGGTCTTCCACCCGGCAAAGCGCTCGAGAAAGAGTTTGAAGCTCCCGAAGGACGCGCCGCGAAAGCGATAGATGGCCTGGTCATTGTCGCCCACGACCACGATGTTCCGCGGCTCCGCCGAGAGCAAGTGCAACAGCTCCAGCTGCGCGATGTTGGTGTCCTGAAATTCGTCGACGAGAATGTGGCGGAACCGTTTCTGCAGACGAGCGCGCAGCTCGTGATCTTTTTGCAGCAGCGCAACGGCTTCGGCGATTAAGCCGTTTATGGCCACCGCGCGCTTCTCGCGCAGCAGCTCTTCGCTCGCGCGGTAGGCGCGCGCAATTTCCTGCTGCAGCGCGACGTGTTCCGCGCGCTCGTTGTAAGTATCTTCGTCGAGCGCGGCGCGTTCCGCTTCCAGCTGCCGAGCGAGGCCGTCGGCGTAGCGCTGGTAGTCCTCGCTCGAAACCAGTTCATCCTGACAGCGCGAGAAAAAGGCGATGAAATCACTCAGAAATTGTCCCGGTTCAGCGAGCCGGCGGAATTTCTCCAGCCTCAGCTGCCGCAAATTCCGCCGCAGCAAAATCCAATGATCCACTTGTTCGAGCGCGACGCGGTCCGGCGCGACTTCTTTTAGCAGCGTCTCGCAAAACGAATGAAACGTGGCCAGAATGACGCCATTTCCGCGTTCGCCGCTGGCTTGGAACACACGCGACTTCATTTCGCCCGCGGCCTTTTTCGTAAATGTCAGCGCGAGAATGTTTTCGCCGGAGAGTGATTCATCGGATTGCAGCAAGTGGCGGATCCGCTCGGTGATGACACGGGTTTTGCCCGTCCCCGCGCCGGCAATGACGAGAAGCGGCCCCTCGCCGTGCGTGCTCGCGCGCCGCTGCGCATCGTTCAGCTTGAGCGCGAATTCATCGCGCGGCTCGAGATCGAACAGTGTCGCCATTAACTAGGAAGGTTAGCGGATTTCACGGGGAAGAGGAAACGAAGCGGACAGGCGCAGAAACCAAACGGAATTGCAATCACTTTTCGAGGATTCAGCGCTCCGCCTTGCGCCCTGCCGCTACGTCTGCCGCAAACTGCGCGGATTTTCCGCGCGGGACGCTCAGCGATTCCCACTTGCCGGTGGCTTTCACCGTGAAATGTTTAGCCAGAAAGACAATCTGCCCCGCGTGATACGAGTAGTGCGCGACCTGGCGAGTGATGGCCTGCATCACGGAGTGCGACGTCGCGCGGATGGTCACCGTTTTGGTGAGGTCTGCATCGCTCAGCGGCTCGAGCGCGTCGAAGACGTATTTCCAGCCGCGCTCCCACAGGTCCAGCAACTCGGCGCGTGTCTTCGGCGGATTCTCGAACTCCGTGTCGCGGTTCCGGTCCGGCTTTTCGCCATCCGTGGTGAGAAAGTCTCTCCAACGCGAACGCATGTTGCCCACCGTGTGCTTGACGATGATGGCGACGGAATTCGATTCGGCATCGAGAGCCGTGAACAAGCCGTCGTCGGGGCACTGCTCGATGGCGCGCTCGCTCAACTTTTTGTAGTAGCGGAACACGTCGATGGAATCCTGCAAGTAGGAGGTGGTCAATTGGTGGGGCATCAGGGGAATTCTCGCGCCGGAGGAAGGAGAAGGCAAGGGAGGGATGAGGATGCGAAAGTCTTTGCTTTTTCTTCGCCCCTGTGTTAATTTCCCGGTCGCCGTTTTCGAGATACTCTGCGGAGTAACGCCGCTGAAGGCTTTTGAAGCAAAGGAGAAGCACTCATGACTATCGGACAATCGATGCTGCCTGAGTTCGATCAGGAGATGCAAAACACGCGAAAGATCCTGGAGCGCGTGCCAGACGACAAGTGGAGTTGGAAGCCCCACGAAAAGTCCGGCACCGTGGGCTGGCTCGCCGGCCACGTCGCCATGCTCCCGGGATGGGCCACTATCACCATTCAAACCGAGCAGCTCGATTACGCGCCGGTAGGTGGTCCAGCATTCCAGTTGCCCAAGATGGAAAACAGGAAAGATCTACTGGCCGTGTTCGACAAGAACGCCGCCGAGGCCCGCGCGGCCCTCGCCGGCGTGAGCGATCCCGAGATGATGAAGGGCTGGACGCTTCTCGCCGGTGGCAAAACGATTTTCACCATTCCGCGGGTCGCGTGCATCCGCGGCTTCGTGATGAACCACCTCATCCATCACCGCGCGCAGCTGGGAGTTTATTTCCGCCTGCTCGGCGTTCCTGTCCCTGGTCTATACGGACCCTCTGCGGACGAAGCCACGCCCGCTTCCACTGGGGCCGCGGCAAACTGAGACCTTTCTGGGGAAGGGCGGACTTTCCTCCGCCCTTCGCGCGTTTTGTGTCGCAGCCTCCTCGTCCGTATCCCTGTATAATGGGAATTCGCACTCCCCGGAGGCGCACCATGGAAACTCCCGTCATTCTCTCCGCTGTTCGCACGCCCATCGGAAAATTCCAGGGCGGTCTCGCAGGATTTTCTGCGCCGGAACTTGGCGGCAAGATCGTTGCGGAAGCGATTCGCCGCGCGGGGATCGAATCCAAGCAGGTGGACGAAGCCATCCTCGGCAACGTTGTGCAAGCCGGGCTCGGTCAGAATCCCGCGCGCCAGGCGGCGCTCAAAGGAGGCTGCGATCCGCGCGTTGCTGCGATGACCATCAACAAAGTGTGCGGCTCCGGACTGAAAGCGGTCGCGCTAGCCGCGCAGGCCGTTCAGTTGGGTGAATCCGAGATTGTCGCAGCCGGCGGCATGGAGTCGATGTCCAATTGTCCGTATCTTCTCCCGCAGGCGCGAACCGGGTATCGGCTCGGTGATGGAAAGCTAATCGATTCGATGATTCATGACGGGCTGTGGGACGCGTACGAAGATTTTCATATGGGCATGACAGGCGAGTTGGTCGCTGAAAAATACAAAATCACGCGAGAAGAGCAGGACCGTTTTTCCGTGGAGAGCCATCAGAGAGCCGTGCGCGCGCGCAAGTCGTGCTTTTTCGAAGCGCAGATTTTGCCGATTGAAGTGCCGCAGAAAAAAGGCGACCCGATTGTGATCAAGTATGACGAATCGCCGCGGGAAGATAGTTCGATGGAGGCGCTGGGAAAGTTAAAGCCGGCATTCAAGAAAGATGGCACCGTGACTGCGGGCAACGCGCCCGGCACGAATGACGGCGCCGCCGCGCTCATCGTCACAAGCGAGCGGAACGCAACACGGCTCGGGAAGCAGCCGATTGCGCGCATCATTGCGCAAGCCGTGAGCGGCGTCGAGCCGAAGTGGGTGATGATGGCGCCCGTCGATGCGGTCGAAAAGCTCCTCGCCAAGACCGGCTGGGACCGCGACAAAGACGTCGACCTCGTCGAGCTGAACGAAGCCTTTGCCGTCGCAGCGATTGCCGTGACGCGGCAGCTTCGCCTCAATCCGGAAAAAGTGAATGTGAACGGCGGCGCCGTGGCCCTGGGCCATCCCATCGGCGCGAGCGGCGCGCGGATTCTCGTTACCCTTCTCTATGAGCTGCAGCGCCGTAACCTCAAGCGCGGCATCGCTGCCCTCTGCCTCGGCGGCGGCAACGCCGTGGCCCTTGCCGTTGAACGGTACTAAAGCGCAGCCTCTGTCAAAAGTAACATCTGTAGATTGACAACGAGGGCAGACCGGCTACTCATGTTCTTCCCAGCCCTCTACGTCGGACTTTGCCGGGACGTCTTGGGCCAGCAATTTGTCCGCAGCCTCCGCGTCTTCTTTGCGGACCAAAAGCTTGATACCGCCGACCAGGTTCGAGTAGAACCAATCCAGCCTGACAATATTGTCATCGAGCAGGAAGCTCTCTATGCCAGCCGAGTCCAGAATGCTTTTTGCGATTGAGGCCTCGGGCAGATCTCGGTATCGCCGAATCATCACAGGTCTCGGAGGCTCAGGCTGGCTGGTGACCGCAGGCTCTGTTATTTCCGGGAATGGTGCCATTCCCCTTCTCGACATCTCGGATCGTAGAGCCTCTCTCGCCACCTCAGTCAAAGATCCGGCCTCAACCGCAGTTTTCTCCAGCTCTCCATCTTCCATGCCAACATACAATTTGGCCAGCCGCTTTCGTTCCTTGTCCCAATCAATTTGCCCCATGGCCCGGCATGATACGCCTCAGAAGCGGACGTCGCCAGAAGAGAAAAGCCAGATCATTTGGCTCCGTTTATCATCCATAAGCTGGCGGGAGTTTAGCTCGAACTCTTGGCTACAATCTCAACTTCGGGTTCCGGCCTTCCCAACTCATAGGCGCAGTAAGGACAGAACCTGTCGGTTTCCACCACTTCGCGTTTGCACTGGGGGCAGGAGGGATGGAGATTGCACTTGCAGTTGGGACAAAAATTGAAGCGTGCGCCCACGGTTTTCCCGCACTGCGGGCAGGAGTAAGGCATCGGTTCGCGCATCAAGAAATAGATGACGAAACCGATGATCAGCCAGCCCGGAGAAAGGATCAGCACCAAAAGTGTCCACAGCGCGGAATTCATACCGCGGCGTTTGGAATCGCGGTTGACGTAAGCGACCATGAAAATGAGTCCCGCGAGTATCAGGGAGACCGCCGTAACGATCCCGGCCAGCGCCAGCGACGCGAGCGCCGGACTGTATCGCAGCTCCGGCGGAAACATGTCATTCCCGTAAGGGTTGTGCCTTGCCGCCAGATTCACGAGGATGGCGATCACCAGCGCAATCACGTAAAGGAGGGCCACCAGCACCATCAGCCAACGCGGAATGATGCGAAATTCATCCCAGAAGCGAAGGTTTTCCTTTTTTCGCCGGAGCCGGATGAGGCGCATCCGCTCGTTAAACGAATCGCTGACCTTTTGTTGATAGTCCGTCATGATCTTTCCTTTTTTAGAACCCCCTCGTTACTTTCCTTGGGGCGTCCAGTCGCTTTCCGCTGTCTGCTTGGCGTTTTCAAGCAGCATAATCGCGGCGGCGACCAGCGCCGGGATAGTCCACCAAAGGCCAAAGCCGATCTGCCAAACGATTTTGGGCGCGCCGGTGATCTGACCCAGCCATTCGAATGCCTTCCAAACGT
>WNFE01002302.1_pt1 | contig 14065 bp, 9 predicted proteins | sample 5400451 | NCBI WGS metagenome assembly WNFE01 (sample SAMN13153344, study PRJNA577476) | soil metagenome | isolation source: 200 cm saprolite under Douglas fir tree site 2 hole 2 | place: USA:California | collected 2015-04-18 | reverse complement strand
TTCGCGACGGACGTTCCCGTCTTCAGCGTGCCCGAATACACCCGCAGAAAGGTGAGCTGACCCGCGAACGGATCTGTCATAATCTTGAAGGCTAAGGCTGCAAACGGCTCACTATCTGACGGACGTCGCTTCACTTCCTGTCCGGTATTCGGATCAATCCCGGTCACCGATTCGACATCAAGTGGGGACGGAAGGAAATCCACAACTCCATCCAACAGTTGCTGGACACCCTTGTTCTTGAAAGCCGATCCGCACAGAATAGGAGTCATCTTCATCGAAATCACGCCAGCCCGAATGGCTCGGCGGATCTCCTCTTCCGTTAAGGGCTGACCATTGAGATACTTCTCCATTGCTTTTTCGTCGAATTCAGCGACCGCATCCACCATTTTGCCGCGGTATTCCTTGGCTCGGTCGAGCAGATCAGCCGGAATTTCATCGATTTTATACTTGGCGCCAAGCGTCTCGTCGTCATACACATAGGCCTTCATGGTCACGAGATCGATCGACCCCCTGAATTCAGACTCTCGGCCGATAGGGATTTGAATCGGAACAGGGTTTGCACCCAGCCGATCGATCATCGTCTGGACGCTGGCATAAAAATCTGCGCCGATTCGGTCCATCTTGTTCATGAACGCGATCCTCGGCACACTATACTTATCCGCCTGCCGCCAGACCGTCTCAGATTGCGGCTCAACTCCTTGCACGGAGTCAAACACCGCCACAGCCCCGTCGAGCACCCGAAGCGACCGCTCGACCTCAATCGTAAAATCGACATGCCCTGGGGTATCGATGATATTAACGCGATGGTCTCGCCAGAAACAGGTCGTCGCAGCAGCCGTAATCGTAATGCCGCGTTCCCTCTCCTGCTCCATCCAATCCATCGTCGCCGCGCCTTCGTGAACCTCACCCATCTTGTGTGAGATCCCGGTGTAGTAGAGAATACGCTCGGTTGTCGTCGTCTTACCGGCATCAATGTGAGCCATGATGCCGATGTTCCGAGTTTGTTCTAATGGTGATTGACGCGCCACGTACTTCCCTAAAAATATATATGCCGCAACCCGAGCCAGTGAAACGCTGCGACTTACAAGTACCCGCGTGAGCGGATCGCAGCACGGCCGAGCTGCAGCACAGAACGACGCTACCAGCGATAGTGCGCGAATGCCTTATTGGCTTCCGCCATCCGATGCACGTCTTCCCGCTTCTTAACCGCCGCCCCCGTATTGTTCGATGCGTCCAGCAACTCAGCCGCGAGCTTCTCTCGCATGCTCTTACCGCCGCGAGAACGCGAATACTCCGCCAACCATCGGAGAGCCAGCGACATCCGGCGAGCCGGACGAATTTCTACCGGTACCTGATACGAGGCACCACCCACCCGACGGGACTTCACCTCAACGACCGGCTTCACATTATCAATCGCCGTCCGGAACACCTTGAGTGGATCGTTGCCGGTCTTCTCCTGAATGACATCGAAGGCTCCATAGCAAATGCGCTCGGCCGTACTCTTCTTTCCACCCGACATCAGGATATTCAAAAACTTCCCGACGAGCTTATCCCGATATCGCACATCAGGGAGAGGGTCGCGGTGGTCTAAAAATCTAGTCCTTGGCATGCGTCATTCACTCTCTCGTTACCAACTATATTAATCGTCTTACTTGGGACGCTTCGCTCCATACTTCGAACGACTCTGCTTTCGATCCGTCACACCGACTGCATCAAGGGCACCTCTGACGATGTGATAGCGCACACCAGGCAGGTCCTTGACACGGCCACCACGCACGAGCACGATGGAGTGCTCCTGGAGATTGTGGCCGACACCAGGGATGTATGTCGTGACTTCCATCCCATTCGTCAACCGGACACGCGCAACTTTACGCAGCGCCGAGTTCGGCTTCTTTGGCGTTGAGGTATAGACACGAAGGCATACGCCACGCTTCTGCGGACAGGACTTGAGTGCGGGACTCTTCGTCTTCGCGTGCGCCAGCTGGCGACCTTTTCCGACTAACTGATTAATGGTTGGCATTAGTACTTCACTCTCATCTTCGGCACAGTTTGACCGCTTTCCTCAACCCTTCAAGGGCAAAGCCGGTCGATTGTAGTGAGCATTGATCGCGGTGTCAAGCCTTCTCCAGCACCGCATGCATTACGAGCGAGCAGGCTCTCCCGATCCCGTCGCGACGCCCTCGTGCGTAAGCGCCGCAGCATCTCCCTGACCAACAATCACGGGCTCAGGCTTGGGGCTAATGACAAAGGTATCCCGATACTCTTCGAAGCCGGTTCCAGCTGGAATCAAGCGACCGACAATGACATTTTCTTTCAGGCCCAACAGATTATCAACGCGCCCGTTGATCGCAGCTTCCGTCAAGACACGTGTGGTCTCCTGGAATGAGGCTGCCGAGATAAAGCTATCAGTAGTCAATGCTGCCTTGGTAATACCCAGCAATACCGGCTTCCCAAGACCCGGCTGCCCACCCTTAGCCAACACTCGCTCATTCTCCTCGTCAAATAACATCTTGCTGACTTGACTGCCGGGCAAGAATTCCGTATCGCCAGGATCTTCGATTCTGACCTTGCGCAGCATCTGTCGCACAATGATCTCGATGTGCTTGTCATTGATTGTCACACCTTGCAGCCGATAGACATCCTGCACTTCATCGACGAGATACTTTTGCAACTCGTTCGGGCCCAGCACATCGAGGATGTCGTGCGGATTGGCCGATCCATCCATCAACGGCTCACCGGCCCTGACCCAATCACCCTCATGCACGTTGACGTGCTTGCCCTTGGGTATGAAGTATTCTTTCACATCACCCATCTTATTATTGACCAGCACTTTGCGCATGCCCTTCACGAAACCATCGTACGACACTTCGCCATCGATCTCACTGATGACGGCCGTCTCCTTCGGCTTTCTGGCCTCGAACAACTCAGCCACGCGAGGCAGACCACCAGTAATATCTTTCGTCTTGGTCGTCTCCCGCGGAATCTTGGCCAACACATCACCGGGAGTGACCACTGCGCCTTTTTCGACGAAGATATGCGCCCCGACCGGGAGCAGATAGCGAGCCACGTTTGCCGCCGCTGCAACCTTGGCAGTCTTTCCACCCTCATCCTTGATCGACACGCGTGGACGCAACGTCGCGCCACTATGCTCAACGATGACCTTGCGGGAGAGGCCGGTGACTTCATCGAATTCTTCCTTCATGGAGACACCTTCGACGATGTCCCCATACGCCACCTTACCGCCGACCTCAGTGAGGATGGTCAGTGAGTACGGATCCCATTCGACCAATTTCTGGCCCACCTCAACGCGACCACCATTTTTCACCTTGATCTTAGCACCGTAGACGACCCCGTATTTCTCGCGCTCACGTCCAGTCTCATCGACAATGGCAATCTTGGCGTTCCGATTCATGACGACCCATTCACCCTCTTTATTCTGGACCGCAATCCCAGCGTTATGGAAGTCGGCATTCTTCTTGGCATCGAAGCTCATGAACTTGATGGTGCCGGCGTGCTTGGCTTCGGTCACCGTCTGCTCAACCACTTTACTCGCCGTTCCACCGATGTGGAACGTCCGCATGGTCAGCTGTGTTCCCGGCTCACCGATCGACTGTGCCGCGATGACACCAACGGGCTCGCCTTTTTCGACCAAGCGCCCGCGGGCCAAATCGCGCCCATAACACGATCGACAGACTCCACGGCGTGACTGACAGGTCAGCACCGAACGAATCTTGACGTGGTCGACCGCAGCTTCCACGATCGCCTTTGTCCTGTCCTCGTCAATCTCTTCATTGAACGACACAATGATCTCACCTGTCACTGGATCACGAATATCTTCTGCCGCCAACCGTCCCAACACCCGCTCTTCGATCGGCTGAATGATTTCGCCCCCCTCGACCAATGCGCTCACAATGATGCCATCGGTGGTGCCGCAATCGATTTCATTGATAATCACATCCTGTGCGATATCCACCAAGCGACGCGTGAGATAACCGGAGTTTGCAGTCTTCAACGCAGTGTCAGCCAACCCCTTACGGGCACCGTGCGTCGAAATGAAGTACTGCAACACCGTTAATCCTTCGCGGAAGTTGGCGGTAATCGGAGTCTCGATAATTTCACCGGACGGCTTCGCCATCAATCCGCGCATACCACCCAACTGACGGATCTGCTGCGAGCTTCCTCGAGCACCGGAATCCGCCATCATGAAGATCGGATTGAAGGACTCGGCCTTGCTCGGATCGCCACCCGCGCCCAATTCCTTCATCATTTCATTGGCAATCTGTTCAGTCACATGGGCCCAGATGTCGATCACCTTGTTATAGCGTTCGCCGTTGGTGATCAACCCCTCGGCATACTGCCGTTCGATCTCCGTGACCTCATGCTGAGCCTTCCCCAGCAATTCTTGCTTCTTGGTCGGAATATGCATGTTGTCGATGCAGATCGAGATACCGGCACGCGTGGCATACTCAAACCCCGTGTCCTTAACCTTATCGAGGAACGTGACGGTCTCACGGTGACCACACTGGCGATAGACGGTATCGATGAGCTTGGTCATTTCCTTCTTGGTCATGAGCTTATTCGCGTTGGCGAAAGGCAATCCTGGAGGGAGCACGTCCGACAAGATGACTCGCCCGACGGTGGTCTGAACGAGACTCCCCTCGATCCGCACCTTGATCCGCGCATGCTCTTCCAATTCTCGCGAATCAAACGCAATGCGCACTTCCTCCGGTGAGCCGAACACTTTCCCCTCCCCCTTGCATCCTGCACGTTCTTTGGTCAGCCAATAACAGCCGAGCACCATGTCCTGCGACGGCACCGCAATCGGCTTGCCGTTGGCGGGCGAGAGAATGTTATTGATCGACATCAGCAGCACGCGTGCCTCGACCTGCGCTTCGACCGACAGCGGAACGTGGACCGCCATCTGGTCACCGTCGAAGTCAGCGTTGAATGCGGCGCAAACCAGCGGATGCAGCCGGATGGCCTTGCCTTCAACCAACACGGGATCAAACGCCTGGATACCGAGACGGTGCAACGTCGGTGCACGGTTCAGCAACACAGGATGTTCGCGAATCACCTCGTCAAGCACGTCCCACACTTCCGGCCGTTCTTTTTCGACCAAGCGTTTGGCACTCTTGATCGTCGTCGCCGCGCCTCGCTCCTCCAGCTTGTGGAAGATAAAGGGCTTGAAGAGTTCGAGCGCCATCTTCTTGGGCAACCCGCATTGATGCAGCCGAAGCTCTGGTCCCACGACGATGACGGTTCGGCCCGAATAATCGACCCGTTTACCGAGCAGGTTTTGGCGAAAGCGTCCCTGCTTCCCCTTCAGCATATCGCTCAACGATTTGAGTGGCCGCTTGTTGGGTCCACGAATCGCACGGCCGCGACGACCGTTATCGAAGAGCGCATCGACCGCTTCTTGCAACATCCGCATTTCGTTTCGGATGATCACGCCCGGCGCCTTCAGCTCGATCAGCCGCTTCAGCCGATTATTCCGATTGATGACTCGGCGGTACAGATCGTTCAGATCCGATGTCGCAAAACGTCCGCCGTCCAGCGGTACGAGTGGGCGCAATTCCGGCGGTAACACCGGAATCACATCCATGATCATCCACTCAGGCATGTTTCCAGACTTGCGGAAGGCCTCGATGACTTTGAGTTGCTTCGCGTATTTCTTCTTCAGCGCTGCGGAGGCCGACGTCTTGGCCTTAGCCTTGATCTCATCCCATTTGGCATTGATGTCGATCTTGCGGAGCAACTCCCGAATGGCATCGGCACCGATACCGACTTTGTAGGAACCGGGGCTGTATCCAGAAGATTGGAGTTCGCGAAGCTTTTCCTCCGAAACCAGCTCCTTCTCCGTCAAATCTGTCGATCCTGGATCGACACAGACATAGCTCTCGAAATAGAGAATTCGCTCCAGCCCCTTGAGGCTCATATCGAGCAACGTCCCGATCCGGCTCGGCACGCCCTTGAGAAACCAAATGTGCGCCACCGGCGCCGCGAGTTCGATATGGCCCATGCGCTCTCGGCGGACTTTGGATTGAATGACTTCGACACCGCATTTGTCGCAGACAATGCCGCGGTGCTTCATGCGCTTGTACTTGCCGCAGTTGCACTCCCAATCCTTGATCGGGCCAAAAATCTTCGCGCAAAACAGTCCGTCTTTTTCCGGCTTAAACGACCGGTAATTGATGGTCTCAGGCTTCTTCACTTCGCCATAGGACCACGACCGAATTTTTTCAGGTGACGCGATCCTGATCCGCATCGAATCGAACGACACCGCATCCCGCGGCTTTTCAAATAATGTATAGACGCCTTCCAAGGTAGTGACCTCCTCTGAGCCGACTGCTATAGCCGACACACAAATGGGTTAGTCTTGCGACTTGACCAGCTCGACGTCGAGTCCCAAGCTCTGCAGCTCTTTGACCAAGACGTTAAACGACTCGGGCAATCCAGGCTCCAGAAACGGCTCACCCTTGACGATCGCCTCGTACATTCGCGATCGTCCCGGCACATCGTCCGATTTCACCGTCAAGAACTCTTGCAGCGTGGAAGCCGCACCATAGGCCTGCAATGCCCACACTTCCATTTCTCCCAACCGCTGGCCACCGAATTGGGCCTTGCCACCGAGCGGCTGCTGTGTGACGAGCGAATAGGGACCGATCGACCGTGCATGAATCTTGTCGTCCACCAAGTGGTGGAGCTTTAAGACATACATGTACCCGACCGTAACAGGGCTGCCGAACATCTCCCCGGTTCTGCCGTCCATCAGCATGGTTTGCCCGCTAGCCGGCAAGTTCGCCTTCTTGAGCAGTTCCTTAATCTCTGGCTCTGACGCACCGTCGAACACCGGGCTCGCCACCTTGATCCCCAATGCCCTAGCCGCCCAACCCAGGTGAGTTTCTAGAATCTGCCCGACGTTCATACGTGACGGTACGCCAAGTGGATTCAGCACAATTTCTACCGGCGTCCCATCCGGCAAGCACGGCATGTCTTCCTCGGGCAAGACCCGAGAGACCACACCTTTATTTCCATGCCGCCCGGCCATCTTGTCGCCGACCTGAATCTTGCGCTTCATCGACACATAGACCTTGACGAGCTTGATCACGCCGGGCGGAAGCTCATCGCCCCGCTTCAGACGCCCAACCTTTTCGTCATACAGCGTCTGAAGGATTTCGATCTGCTCTTTCGCCCGCCGCTCGACGTCTTCCAGCTCTTTCTGCTCGTCAGGATCGCTCAGAATGATGTAGCGGACAGTCTCATCCGGCAGCCGCTTGAGAATCTCTGCGGTCAGCTTGCCCTTCTTCTTCAGAATGACATCGCCGCTCTCAGGATCCATCAAGTCACGGCCGACCACCTTCCCCAGCAACAGTTTTCTGATCTTCTTCGTTTTTTCTTCGTCAATGATACGAAGCTCCTCGTGGTGATCACGCTGGAGCTTCATCGCATCTTCGCTTTCGATACTCTTGGATCGTTCGTCCTTATCGAGCCCCTTGCGCGAGAAGATTTTTACGTCAACGACGATGCCCTCGACGCCCGGCGGCACCGTTAACGATGTATCCTTCACATCGCCCGCTTTCTCACCGAAGATAGCCCGCAGCAGTTTTTCTTCCGGCGTGAGCTGTGTTTCGCCTTTCGGCGTCACCTTCCCGACCAGAATATTTCCAGGCTTCACCTCGGCCCCGATACGGATAATCCCGCTCTCGTCGAGATCGCGAAGCGCTTCTTCTCCGACGTTCGGGATGTCGCGAGTAATGTCTTCTTTCCCCAACTTGGTATCGCGGGCCTCCACCTCGAATTCCTCAATGTGAATCGAGGTGAACGCATCCTCCCGCACCAGTTTTTCACTCAATAGAATGGCGTCTTCAAAGTTGTATCCACCCCAGGGCATGAAGGCGACGAGAATATTCTTACCTAATGCCAGTTCGCCGTGATCGATGGCGGGACCATCAGCCAAGACCTGTCCCACTTTCACTGGCTGCCCAAGCCGCACCACTGGCGTCTGCGTGATGGTCGTGCTCTGATTCGATCGCTGGAACTTGATCAGATCGTACACGTCCAAGCCGGCATCATTCCTTTTCCGACCTTCTTTTGAGTCGGCACGCACGACGATCCTCGTGGCATCCACGCTTTCCACGACACCAGCACGCCGGGCCTGCACGACATAGCCCGAATCACGCGCGACCACGGTTTCCATTCCCGTACCGACTAACGGAGCCTCCGACTTGAGCAGCGGCACCGCTTGACGTTGCATGTTTGATCCCATCAAGGCACGGTTGGCGTCGTCGTGTTCCAAGAACGGCACCAAGGCCGTGGCCACGCTCACCACCTGTTTCGGCGACACGTCCATGTATTCGATCTTGTCTGAGGTGGCTGTTATAAAATCTCCGGCAGCTCGCGCCGAGATGGTTTCTGACACCAGACGACCAGAAGCATCCAGTTTCGAGTTCGCCTGCGCTATGATGTGCTTGTCCCCTTCGATCGCAGAAAGAAACTCGATTTCGTCAGTGACCCGCCCCTTCACCACTTTACGATAGGGCGCTTCGATAAACCCAAACTTGTTGATGCGCGCATAGGTCGCCAGCGACGTGATCAAGCCGATGTTCGGGCCTTCCGGCGTTTCGATCGGACAAATACGGCTATAGTGCGAAGGATGGACGTCGCGAACTTCGAACCCCGCTCGCTCCCTGGTTAACCCGCCGGGACCGAGCGCGGAAAGCCGCCGCTTGTGTGTAATTTCTGCAAGCGGATTCGTTTGGTCCATGAACTGAGACAACTGGCTGCTACTGAAGAACTCCTTCACGGCAGCGACAACGGGCTTCGCATTGATCAAATCGTGCGGCAGCACTGTTTCCATATCCAGTAGGTTCATCCGCTCCTTGATGCTGCGCTCCATGCGGACCAGCCCGAGTCGGAACTGGTTCTCCAACAACTCGCCGACCGAACGGACACGACGATTGCCTAGATGGTCGATGTCGTCGATTTCGCCCTTGCCCAGCTTCAAGTTCACGAGATAGCGGATCACCTCGACCATGTCCTGCGCCGTCAGCGTCCGCTGCTCCAACGGCAGATCAAGACCCAGTTTCTTGTTCAACTTCAGGCGCCCGACCGGTGAAAGATCGTACCGCTTGGAGTTTAAGAACAGATTGTCGAAGAGTGCTCGCGCCGTGTCGACTGAGGGCGTTTCTCCTGGCCGTAAGCGGCGATAGATCTCGACCATCGCCTCTTCCTTCGAGGCGGTCTTATCCATCTCCAGCGTATCCAGGATCACCGGCGTCGACGTGACCGTATCAAAATAGATCGCCTTAAATTCTTCGATGTCGCTCTCGAGTAGCGCCTCGACGATCTCAGCGGTGAGCCGCTGATTTCTTTCAGCTATCTTGCTCTTCTTTGAATCCACCAGTTCTGTCAGGACCGCGCGCCCGACCAACTCGCTCGGCGCAAGCGGGATTTCCTTTACGCCTGCCGCCTTGAGCTTCGCGATGAGCCCCTTCGTGAGCTTTGCCCCTTCCCGTACCAATGGTTCCTTGCCGCCCTTTTCTGACACTTCCGCCGAGCAGCGCAGACCATGATGAATCTCGGGGTCAAGCTTTCGCAGCATCTTGCCCTTGACGATCCGAATTTCCTCGACCGGGTAATACATCTTGAGCAAGTCGTCGCTTGAATACCCGAAGGCCTTCAGAAGAATAGTCGTCGGCATTTTCCGCCGACGGTCGATGCGCACATAGAGAATGTCGCGAGCATCGAACTCGAAATCCAGCCACGATCCGCGATAGGGAATGATCCTGGCGGAATACAACACCTTACCGCTAGAGTGCGTCCGGCCCTTATCGTGCGTAAAGGATGCACCGGGAGACCGATGCAACTGGCTTACCACCACACGTTCCGTGCCGTTGACAATGAAGGTTCCCCGCTCCGTCATGAGCGGGAGCTCGCCGACGTAGACTTCCTGCTCTCGGACGTCGAGCACCTTTTTCTTGGAGCCCTTATCTTCCTTGTCGAACACGACCAGGCGTACCCGGAGCTTCAGCGGAACGGCAAAGGTCATCCCCTGTTCAAGGCATTCCCGCTCATCGTACTTAGGGGTGCCGAGCGTGTAGCTCGTAAACTCCAAAACGGCCGTATTGTTGTAATCCGGAATCGGAAAGACGCTCGCCAGGGCTGCCTGGAGCCCATGATCTTTACGACGTTCCGGCTCAACCTCCCGCTGAAGGAATTCTTCATAGGAGCGCTTCTGGATCTCAATAAGATCAGGAATTTCGATGCTACTATGAATGCGAGAGTAGTCTTTCCGCTCGATGAACTCTTGCAGAGTCGTTTCGGACATTCTCCGGTCCTCCACTACAATGGTCAGGCTTGGGTACCCGCATATGGCAGGCACCCACAGATACTAGAGACTGGTCAAATCGAGGCTACTTGATCTCGACCTTGGCACCGCTTTCTTCGAGCTTCTTCTTCATAGTGTCGCATTCTTCCTTCGTGACACCAGTCTTCACGGGCTTTGGCGCACCTTCGACCAGATCCTTTGCTTCCTTCAAACCGAGGCTGGTGAGTTCGCGGACGACCTTAATGACTTGGATTTTCTTGTCCGCCGGAGCAGACACGAGCACGACGTCGAACGCTGTCTTCTCCTCGGCTGCTGCTGCTGCACCACTACCTGTTGCGGGAGCGGCAACGGCGACCGGTGCGGCAGCAGTAACGCCGAAGCGGGCCTCTAACCCCTTCACGAGTTCAGCCAAATCGAGCACACTCATCGTCTCAATGGCCTTGATCAACTCTTCCTGTGACAATTTTGCTGTTGTCGTTGACATGTCCCCTTCTCCTTTTCGTTTGTCCTGAATGGCTGCAATGACTCTCACAAATTTCGACAAGACTGCACTGAGCGTATACACCAGGCCACGCGCCGGTCCCTGCATGGCCGACAACAACATCGCAATGAGGACTTCCTTCTTCGGTAGCTTCGCGACAGCCGCCAATTCAGCCGGCTGTACCACCTTGCCCTCCAACACGCCGATGGTGATCTTAATCTTCTGTTCGCGCTTCTCCGCCAGAATAAAATCCCGAAGGATCTTGGCCGGGAGCACCGGATCGTCATAGCCGATCACCAACCCTGTTGGTCCCTTGAGGTACGTCTTCACCCCAGAAAGGATCGTACCCTCAGCAGCACGGGCAGCCAACGTATTCTTGACGACCTTGTATTCGGCTTTGGCACTTCGCAATAGCTTGCGAAGTTCCGTGACCTGGTTTACGGAGAGCCCGGCACTTTCGGTGACAATGGCAAGCCGTGCACGACCAAATGTCTCCATCAATTCCGCAACCGCCGTCGCTTTCTCGTCCCTATTCATAATCGAACCCGTCCCCTTCCGCGCGGCAACGCCCCGACTAACTCCATTCCTTGGCTAACGCAATGGCATCGAGCTTCACGCCAGGCCCCATCGTGCTCGAGAGAGTCGCACTCATCAGATAGCGTCCTTTGCACGAGGCAGGCTTTGCCTTGATCACCGCCTCAAGAACCGCAGCCGCGTTCTCATAGAGCTGCTCAGGCTTAAACGACACTTTCCCGACAGGCACTTGAACGATCCCGGCTTTTTCAACTTTGTACTCCACACGGCCTTTCCGAATTTCTGACACGGCCTTGCCGACATCAAAGGTGACGGTCCCGGTCTTCGGATTAGGCATGAGGCCACGGGGCCCCAGCGCCTTTCCGAGCTTCCCGACGGCCGCCATGAGATCCGGCGTCGAGATGGCACAATCGAAGTCCATCCATCCGCCCTTGATCTTCTCCATCAGGTCATCGGACCCGACATAATCAGCGCCGGCTTGCCGCGCTTCCTGCTCTTTCTCGCCCTTGGCAAAGACCAATACGCGAATCTTCTTCCCCGTGCCATGCGGCAGCGAGGTCGTGCCACGGACCATTTGGTCAGCCCGCTTCGGATCAACGCCCAGTCGAAGCGCCAGATCGACGGATTCATCGAACTTGGTGTAGGCCGACCGCTTCACCGCGTCGACCGCCTCGCGCAAAGCATAGGCCCGAGGCTCAAGCTTTTCTGCTGCCGCTCTCATCTTCTTTCCCATTGCGCTCCCTCTCTTTTTACAGCACTCGGCACAGAAGGCAGGCCTCACTCGTGCGCATTGTTTTCACCCGCCCGCGCCCCGAACGCGCCTGGACACGCTCTTAACCCAGGCGAGCACTGTTTCATCCTGCCTGTTCTGCGAGCACAGACGCCCATCCAATCCGCCTAGATTACCCTTGAACCACCACTCCCATGCTGCGGGCCGTGCCTTCAATGATCTTGATCGCCCCCTCGAGATTGACGGCATTGAGATCCGTCATTTTCTTTTGCGCGATCTCACGCAACTGCGCCTTTGTGATCTTCCCAACCTTGTCTTTCTGGGGAACACCTGATCCCTTAATGATTCCCGCCGCCTTCTTCAAAAGGTCGGACGCCGGCGGAGTTTTCATCAAAAAAGTAAACGACCTGTCCTTATAGATCGTAATGACCACCGGGATGATGCTATCACCCTCTTTTTGTGTTTTCGCGTTGAACTGTTTGCAAAATTCCATGATGTTGACGCCGTGCTGACCCAACGAAGGCCCGACCGGGGGAGCAGGGTTTGCTTTCCCAGCTGGAATCTGCAACTTAATCTGTGCCGATACTTCCTTCGCCATGTCCTACACTCCTACGCGCGTTCGACCATTTCGGAGGCTAAATCCGCTCCACTTGCAAAAACCCAAGCTCCACCGGAGTGGAGCGCCCAAAAATACTGACCAGGACTTTAAGCCGACCATGGTCCTGAGCCACCTCGTCCACCACACCATTAAATCCGAGAAACGGACCATCAATAATCCGCACATTATCCGTCTTGATGAATTTGACCTGTTCGCGTGGCCCGGATGCTCCCACATCAACCTGCTTCAATAGCGACTCTACCTCGTCCGTCGACAAGGGTGTAGGCTGCGCACCAGCGCCGACAAATCCCGTGACCTTCGGCGTCTCTTTGATCATCTGCAAGGTTTCATCGATGAGTGGGGACTCCAACTCCACAATCACATACCCGGGGAAAAACTTCCGTCGAGACGTTCGGCGCTTGCCATCCTTGATCTCAATCACATCCTCCGTCGGCACGAGTACCTGTCCCAGCTTTTCGACCAATCCCATTTGAGTGGCCCGTTCGAGCAAGCTGGTCTTCACCCGCCCCTCAAAGCCTGCGTAGGTATGAATGACGTACCAATTCTTTGACATGCCCTACCCTCGGATCATTGGTTGATATGCGCCACGCGGCGACTTTCACTTCCAGATACCTGACTCACAGAATCTTGCTCACTAGCCATACGAGAACCGAGTCGACGAACGACAGATACAGGGACATGATGATGCAAAAGACAATGACCACCGTCGTGGACCCGACCGTTTCGGCCCGAGTCGGAAACGACACTTTTTTCAACTCCCCGCGCACGTCACTGAAGAACTCTCGAATAGAATCCGTAAACTTCCTGAACATACGCACCTCACCTTCGCTCTTGATAGAGAGAGAACGTGCCTCTCCTCACCCCGTCCAACCTCCCCGCTCTCAATCCAGCCGCCCGTATTGAGCCTGACACATCCACTACGCAGCGATTGGCAGGGGCACTAGGATTTGAACCCAGACTCTCGGTTTTGGAGACCGATGTGCTACCATTGACACCATGCCCCTACGACGGCTGGCAACCCAGCCAGTGGCCGGCAGCCCAACTTACTTCACTTCCTTATGGGCAATGTGTTTCCGGCAGAACTTGCAGAACTTATTCCGCTCCAGCCGATCCGGATCGTTCTTCTTATTCTTCATGGTGGAATAGTTTCGTTGCTTGCAGATCGTGCATGCCAAATCAATGATCTCTCGCATCTCGATACTCCCATGCTGTCATGCGACAGCAGTCAGATTTATGCCAGAATTTCGGTGACGACGCCGGAGCCGACGGTCTTGCCGCCCTCGCGCACCGCGAACCGCAACCCTTGATCCATCGCGATGGGGCTAATCAGCTCGCCCGTGACACTCACATTGTCCCCCGGCATGACCATCTCCA
>WNFE01002301.1_pt1 | contig 14068 bp, 15 predicted proteins | sample 5400451 | NCBI WGS metagenome assembly WNFE01 (sample SAMN13153344, study PRJNA577476) | soil metagenome | isolation source: 200 cm saprolite under Douglas fir tree site 2 hole 2 | place: USA:California | collected 2015-04-18 | reverse complement strand
GAACAGCGACGGAGATCGTTGCCTGATGCACATCCAGCCCAATATACTTGGCTTCATTCATAAGGGCGCTCCTTGTTGTAGGCGTTGATGCGAACGATCAAAACCTACTCCAAACGGGCGCCCTTTTATAATGCGTTTATCAGGCACTACGCATTTTCTTGGCGATCACTCCTGTTCGTAGCGCGTAGCTGGGTGCATCGGCAATCGGCTAACCGCGGACCTATTGGAACTCCTTTGGCAAGAGTCCTTCTTCAGAAGCTTCAAGCCCCTTCCCTAGACCATCACATAGTCGTAGAAGCCACAATTCGTTTCATTCGGGCAGGCATTAATCTTCAACAGACGACTGTTCGGATGAAACTCCATTCGCTCCATCTTCTGGCCCCCGTGCTTTTCCAACCACTTAAAAGGAAGTCCAGCCACTCCAAATCCGTCGTAGACCCACCCCACTGATGGAATCGACGATGACGAACCCGTTGCAATCCGTTCACACCCCCAGCGTGGGATGGTGCAGTGACCGGTGAATTCCACATCAGAATCCGCGCCATTCCGAATCATGGTCCGGAAGGAGCGAAACTCCTTGGTGATGATGGGCCGTGCCGGCTCCCCTCGATAGATGTCCTTTACGGGGTAATCACTGAACTTGGGGCGCGGTTTCCCTACCTGGGAGGAAAATCCTTGAAGAAGCAGGCAGCACGCCAAAAGAATAGCCAGTCGCATGGCGAAGATTCTGGCACTTTTTCCTTGTCTCTACAAAAGAAGGCTCTAGCTATTGCGACAGGTGGACTAATCCCGATATGTTTGAATGAATAAGTCATGGACGAGCGCTTGGTGTAAAAAAGCTGAACTCAGCGACCCCGCTGATTCAGAAACAACCAAGGAGGCTCCTCAATGCAGAGTGTGTATTACGTTGGGCTCGATGTTCCTACCGGGGCGCAACCGTCCTCTTTTCCACAGCTTTTCCACACCCCTCCAGCACACCTAACTCCTTTGCATCCTTCCACTTTCCCCAAAGCTTATTCGCATGCACCCTCGTCATTGGAATCAACTGTAGATTACTATTGACAATGAGTAAATACAATGCTACCATTGCCTATGAGTTTGACGCTGATCCTTCTTCTCCCCTCTGCTCCTCCGATTCTCTCTGCCCTCCGGGATCGATTTCTTGCTCTCCTTCCAACATGCAAACCTTCCAGCTTGCGAACCTTCCCACCAGTTTTTCTTCTAACTCCTTTAGATTCCGCTCTTACGGACAGTTGCGCCTGTAAGTCCTTTAGAATCCGCTCTTACGAAAAAACATACGGGGGGCACCCCCCTCCCAATCAAACAAATGAAAACAATCGAGGACCAATATGCATCGCAGAACCGATAACTCCAGCACTGTCAACGTCACATCCCGCTGTCAGCACCGCACCGGCAATGGCCGCTGCCGCATGCCCGTTGCCGAGCCTTCCACCTCACTCTGCCTCGAGCACTCCCGCACCTCCAGGGACGCTGTCGCCGCTGAGATGCTCGGCTCCATCCGGCAGTTTGATTCCGCCGAGGCCGTCAATCTCTTTCTGAGCAACCTCCTCATCCAGCTCACCAACAATCGCATCGGGCGACGCGACGCTATCGCCCTCGCCTACATCTCCCAGTTACTCCTGAATAGCCTGCCCGCCCTGGACAGACAGCACGAGGCCGGGCAGAAGGACGCCGACCGCAGGCAATTGAATGCCGACTTGAAAGCCATGAGCGCCGTCTACGACGCCCACCTCGCCACGCGAGCCGCCAAAGCCCGTTTGACCCAAAAGGCTCCCGTTTCTCCTCCACCCCTGGAGCCGCAAGACCAACGCGCTCCGGTGCAGCCCCAGCCTTCGCAACCGGCAAAGGATTACGCGAGCGTGCGTACCTGACGCTCGGCACAGGCAAGATGCCGCCATAAATGGCGGCGCCGCACAAAGTAAGAGTAGGAAGGAAGGGTTAAAAGAAAAGGAATCCCGCTCTCTCCACCGAGCGGCTCGGGGAAAGAGCGGGACACTTGTGAAGCGGATTCGAGGCCGACGATCAGGAACCGGAGCTGGAGTCCTTGATGTCCTGGTCGGCCTGCTTCATGGCCTTCTGGGACTCGGACTTGGAGTCCGCGTCAGGCTTGAGAGCGGTGATGGACTGGCCGAGGCTCAGCTTCTTGGAGCTGGTGGTCGCCGGGCAGGTGGCCGTGGGGGAAGCCGCTTTGCCGGTCATGTCACACTTGAGGGCGTTGAAATCGAGCCCCGCCAAGTTGTGGGAGACATGGATGGCCGCGACGCACTGGCCGAGGTTCTTGAAGCCGTCGCAAGCCTGCTGAGGCGTGACGCCGTTCGGGAGCAGCTTCCCAAGATTGCCCGAGAGCTTGGTGTTGTTCATAAGGAGCTGATCGGGGGCCTTTTTTCCGGCATCCGTGGAGCCAGCGTTTGCAGAATTACCGGATCCGGAATGAGACGAGGCGTCGCTGTGGCCCGCGCCCATGCTTCCGGCGGCGGCACCGGGCGTAGAGCTCGGAGCGTGGCCGCCGCGTTGGGCATAGGCTGAGGAGCCGAGAAAGAACAGCGTTGCCATAGCTAGGAAAGGAACGAATAGACGTTTCATTGCTATTTTCCTCCTTGATTGTTGGACGGACTACCGAAGCTTTCCGAGGACTGTGCGCGAACCTGGAACGACAGGCCCAGAAACAGAACCATGAGGGAAAAAAGGATGCGCATGTGGTGCTTCTTCAACATTAAACCCGCCTCAGCACGTAAAGTTTCCATGAGCATGAACCGGATTACGATCGGGCTGAGATCCCGGAGTGGGTCGGGAGGTCGTCTATACCAATCTTAGAGGGCGGGGCGACGCCAAGGGTTGGCTGGCAACCCCTGCGTAGGGTACGAGTTAACTGTCCTATAGTACAGGACTTTCAACGAATTTGAGAAAGTCTTGCGCCAAGCCCTGAAGCTACAGGAAAGAGGACGCCGGGTCGCGTAAAAACCGCTCGGAGCGCTCCCATAGAAACCACCGGGCTGCAAGAGGCGTACAAAAAGGGGCGTCCCAAAAGAGTGGGCGAGATACAAAAACTACAAATGGCCGACGCCATGAAACACGGCGCAATGCGCTTCGAGTAAAAGAGCGCAGATTCGCAAAGGTGGCGAGAGTTGGGCTCGTGCTAGGATGGCGGGGATGGACACGAGAGGCCAAGTTCTGGGAGGAGCCGTTGTCATCCTGCTACTAAGCGGATTGGCAAAGGGCCAGGAAAAGCCGGAGGCTGCAAAACCGGCGATGAGCCATGGTGCGAACGCGGCGGAAAACCAGGCGCAAGCCGATGCTCCTTCGACAGTGGTCCTGCTGTGCCCGACGGTGAGGCTGCTCGAAACAGTGAGAGCGGAGCTGCCCGACACGCCGGAGGCAAAGCAGGGCGCGAATGTTCCCGGCCAGAAGCAAGGGAAAATAGCCGGTCAGGGCCCTCTGCGAATTATTGCGCGAAGGTCATTCTTTTATCCGGAGCTGGCGACGAGCCCGGGACCGCTGAGCGCGAAAGAAAAGTTCGAGCTCTTTTTGACGGAGAGCATTTCGCCGCCGCGAATCCTCAGCGCGGCGGCGGACGCCGGAATCAGCCAGGCGAGAGATTCGCTCTCCGGATATGGCCAGGGAAGCGAGGGGTACGGATTGAGGTTCGGTTCCTCGATGGCGACGGGAGCTTCGAGCCATTTTTTCGGAACGTTTCTGCTGCCATCGATGCTGAAGCAGGATCCGCGGTACTTCGTGAGAGGCACCGGCAGTTTTGCACAGCGTGTGGGATATGCGCTGCGGCGGACGGTCTTGACACGCAGCGATTCTGGAAAAGAAGTTTTCAACTGGTCTGGACTTCTGGGCCCGCTGGCGGGGGAGGGACTGGCGAACACGTATCTTCCCGCGGCGGAGCAGACGTCGGGAAAAACATTTCAGCGCTATGGGATTCGCGTGGGCTTCGGGGCCGCCAACAATTTGCTGAAGGAATACTGGCCGACAATTTTCAAGAACCTGGGGATGAGAAAGATCGCTCCGGGTTTGGGACCGGATCCTGCGACTCCGGGCAGCCCGCCGAAGCCCCCGTGAGCGCGCGAGAGGGGTCGCGAGGCCTTAAGGTTGCATGTTCGTTAAGGACTTCCGCCGAGTGCAGCCTCTCGACACAGTATCGGGAGAAGGTTGCGCGATGAATCTGTTTCCCATTTTCCTCCGCCTGGAGAAACGTTCCTGCCTCGTCGTGGGGGGCGGGCGCATCAGCGAAGGAAAAATCGAGGGGCTTCTTAGGGCCGGGGCCAGAGTGCGCGTCGTTGCGCCGGAGGCCACGGCGAAGATTCGCGCCTGGCATCGCGAAAAGAAAATCATCTGGCAGAAGCGTCCTTACCGGACGAACAACCTTTCGAAATCTTTTCTGGTAATCGCAGCCACAAATTCTCCGGAACTCCACCGGCGCATTTTCCGTAAAGCCCGTCAGCTCGGCGTTCTCTGCAACATCGTTGACGTTCCTGCCCTCTGTGATTTCTTCTATCCAGCCGTTGTCCGGCGCGGGCCGCTTCAGATTGCCATCTCGACGAGTGGCAAGAGCCCGGCCCTTGCAAAACGGCTCCGCCAACAATTGGAGGAAGAATTTCGGCCGGAGTACGAGGCGTGGCTGAACCAAATTGCGGGGGAGCGCGAGCGTGTTCGCGCCCTTTCACTCCCGCCCATGGAGCGGCTCCGCCGCCTGGAAGATCAAGTCACTGCAGCTGCGTTTAATTCTTTTCTGAAAAAGCATGCTCATCGTGATCCCCGCAGCCAGCGGACAAAAAGGCCAAAAAAATAGGCTCTTCTTTGCTCGATGTATTCAGAATTTGGATTCAAGCGCACCAAATTTCAACTAATCCGCCCTCAAGCCACAATGCTACTCTTTTCCGTGAGGCTGGCGCCGGGCTCTTCATCTCAAGACCGATCAGGCGTCCAGCAAGGAGAATCGTGCCGCGGAATTTTAGTTTACCGGGGAAGGTGTATTTAATCGGGGCGGGCCCAGGGCGCGCCGATCTGCTGACACTCCGTGCATTCGAAATTCTACGCCGCGCTGACGTCGTCCTCCACGATGACCTCGTTTTCTCCGAGGTGCTGCAGGTGATTCCCGCGAGCGCCGTTGTCCTGAATGTCGGAAAACGTTGCGGTCAAAAAAAGATCACGCAGGAGCAGATCCATGAGCGCATGATTGCCGAGGCGCGTCAAGGGCGGACGGTAGTGCGGCTGAAGGGAGGAGATCCGCTCATATTTGGCCGCGCACAAGACGAAATGCAAGCGCTGCGCCAAGCAGAAATCGAGTTTGAGGTCGTTCCGGGAATCACCGCAGCGCTGGCTGCGGCCGCCGCTGCGCAAATCCCGCTGACGGAACGAAGAAGCGCTTCGAAACTGCTGTTCGTCAGTAACCATCAGTGCGATGAAAAAGTACTTCGCAACTGGCGTTCGAACGTAGTCTCCGACACGACGCTCGTCTTCTACATGCCCGGCCGTGAGTTTTCCGAACTGGTCGAGGACCTTCGTGGAGGCGGGCTTGCTCCCGATACACCCTGTCTGCTGGTATCGAATGCGACCCTCCCGCAGCAGGAGCTGATTCGAACGACGCTTAGCGAGTTATCCGCAACGCTGGCTCCTCCCACACCCAGCCTGCTGATTGTCGGGAGCATGGTCGCCGAGGGTGCAGGTGCCGCCTGCCGGGGAACGCCGGGATTTGAAGAGATTTTGACGCTGCACGAAAATAAAAAAGGATTGGAGCTGGACAGAAAAGATGCCGCGGCGACAAGAGGCGCGGAGGCATCAGCCGAAACCAATCCCGTTATTTCGGTTTAGTCTGATCCGGCAGACGCGCCCTCGATTTGCCTTCCTCTTTTCTTGCTTACAAGCTCTTCGGACCGTTCCGCAGCTTCCTTGACGAGGAAGCCCATTTTCGGGTGTGAAGCCTCCAAGTCGACGGAGATACCGTAACCGCGCAACGTCTCCGAAGTTGACGGGCCGATGGAGGCGACCACGATTCGTTCAAACGCGCGGCGAAGTCCATTCCCCTTGCCCAGCTCCTCCGCAACCTGAAACAGGTGCGTGATCTGCACGCCCGTGGTGAAGAGCGCCAGGTCGATCTTCCCATCGGTGACAGAGTCCACCGCCTCCCGGAGAGGTCCGGTGTCTTGCGGCAAGGCCCATTGATAGACCGGCACACACTTGACTTCAGCACCGCGCTCCCGCAAGGCCGCGAGCAACTCCGTGCTAGGTTTTCCGTATTCCTGCAGGGCAATTCGCGCGCCGCGCAAATCTTTTCCGCTTCCGACGAGCACCTTAATCACCTCGCGCCAAGTATTCGGTTCAGGCGCAACGAGATTCGCCGACACATTCCACTCACGGAGCACCGCGAGCGGCTTCGGGCCGCGCGCAACGACTGTGACCTTTCGCAAGGCGTCCAGAAACGCACCGATGGGATAGACCGTCTGAACCACTTGGGCCAGCGCGCGTGTGCCGACTCCGGTCAGTAAAATTACGATGTCGAACTTTCCATCTAGGAATTCGGCTGCAAATTCAAGAGCTTCACGATTCGAATCAAGAGGGATTTCCCGCATCGCAGGAGCGAGGACCGGACGGCCACCGTAGGTCTCAATCAGCCGGCTCATCTCGCGGCCTCGACGACTTTCCAGCGTCAAAACCCGTAGTCCCTTAAAATTTTTCCCGGGCATCTGCGGATTTCCCGCTTCTTACAATACGCTGGACGCGCCTGAATTGCTTGCGGGCTGCTTCCGCTGCACCCAGCGGATCGGGCGGTCGCGGTGCACGCAGGGTTCCGCTTCGAGTTTTTCGGCTGCGGCCGTAAGGGGGAGCTGCAATTGCACCACGCCATCCTTCACGCGCGCAGGATAAGTGGTGACGCAGGCAACGGGGCTCGCGGGATTAGCCACACTTCCCGTCTCGAGATCTATCTTCCATGCGTGCAGCGGGCACACAACTGTTGTACCGGAGACGATTCCTTCGACCAGTGGGCCACCACGGTGAGGGCAACGGTTTTCGACAGCGAGGAAGCGGTCTCCGAGGTTGAAAATCGCAATCTGCCGCCCGCCGAGGACCGCGAGACGGCCTTCTCGCAGTGGAATGTTCTCGCAAGCCGTAACACAAAACCATTTTTTCTGGGCGTTCACGCGGTCACGTTCTCCATCGGCTGTATCTGAACGAATTGCGTCGGGTGCCTCGGCTGATCGCCCTCCAACCAGGCGTCGCGTGACAACGCTTTCGACTTCCGCAATCTCTCCCGAAGCCCCTGCTGCACGGCAAGCGGAGCGTAAATCGTCTCGCGTCGCACCTTTTCAATTCCAAAGCGCTCGACGAAATCGTAGGTACGTTCCAGGTAGTTGGCGTTTTCCCGGTAATACTGGAAAAACAGTGCGGCCGCTTGCAACGCTTCTTCCGTTGATTCCACCGTCACCAACAAATCCGCCTTTCGCACCTTTTTTCCCGCAGCGCCGCCTACGACAACCTGCCAGCTTCCCTCTTGCCCCACCAGTCCGATGTCCTTCACCGTCGCTTCCGCGCAATTCCGCGGACAACCAACCGCGCCCATCTTCAATTTGTGCGGCGTGTACAGATTCTCGAAACGCCGCTCCATTTCAATTCCCGCAGACGTGGAATCTTGCACGCCGAAGCGGCAGAAGTCCGTTCCCACGCAGGTCTTCACCATGCGCACACCTTTGGTGTACGCCTGCCCGGAGGGCATTCCTAGGTCGGCCCAAATCTTCGGCAAGTCCGACTTTTGCACGCCGAGAAGATCGATCCGCTGGCTCCCGGTGATCTTCACCATTGGCACTTTGTACTTTTCCGCGACGTCCGCGATGCGCCGCAGCTCCTCGGGAGACGTAACGCCGCCACGAATCCGCGGCACCACGGAAAAGGTGCCGTCTTTTTGAATGTTGGCGTGCACGCGGTCGTTGATGAAGCGCGCCGAGCGGTCTTCGGCATGCCCGCCGCACCACACCACGTCCATCATGTAGCTCAACGCCGGCTTGCAGACTTCGCATCCGATTCCATTGCCGTAGATGTCCAGGACTTCCTGCACTGAGCGGATGCGCTGGCTGCGCACAATTTCACGCAACTTCTCCTCCGGCAGGGAGACGCACTTGCAAAGCGACTTCCTATCTTCCACTTGCACGGTTGGCCCTGCGGCCTTCAGCAACTGCTGGCAAAGCTCGGTGCAGCTCCCGCAGCCCGTCGAAGCGCGCGTACACTCTTTCAACTGTCCCAGTGTGCTCAATGCCTTTTCACGAATCGCGTGAATGATCGCGCCTTTCGAAATGCCGTGGCAACCGCAGACCACCTTGCTGTCGGGCATCTCCGCAACGTCGAGCCCCGAATCCGCCGCGGGTTGGGGATAGAGCAACTGCCGCCGGAGGTTCGTCAGATCCGCGTGCGATTGCAGCCAGTCCATATATCGGTGGCTGTCCGACGTCTCTCCCACCAGAATCACCCCCGCCAGGCGGTTTTCTCGAAGCGTCAGCCGCTTGTAAATGCCGAGCGCCGGATCTTCGAATCGCACCACATCGCTGCCGGGCGCCGTTTCACCGAATTCTCCCGCCGAAAAAACATCCACGCCCATGATTTTGAGTTTTGCGGCTTGTATGGTGCCGTCATACACAGGGCCCTTGTTTCCAGTAATTGTGGCGGCCAGAACCTTGCCCTGCTCCAGCAGCGGCGCGACCAAACCGTAACACACGCCGTTGTGTTCCACGCACTCACCTACCGCAAAAACGTCCGGGTTAGACGTCTCCAGGTGATCGTTGACGACGATTCCGCGCCCCACCACCAGGCCCGCCTTCCGCCCCAACTCGGCATTTGGGCGAATCCCAGCGGCGATTACCACAAAATCGGCCTCGATGGATGTGCCGTCTTGAAACTCCACTCCTTCGGCTTTCTCTGCGCCAAGGATGGCCTTGGTGTTCCGGGTGAGGAGCACTTTCACACCCAGGCACTCCATCTTCGCCTTCAGGTAACTCCCACCTGTGAAGTCGAGCTGCCGCTCCATCAAACGGTCCATCAGATGCACGACCGTCACGTCACAACCCTGCACCTGCAGTCCTCTTGCGGCCTCGAGCCCGAGCAACCCGCCACCGATCACCACCGCCTTTGCTCCGCTCCGCGAGCAATCCAGCAGCGCGCGCGTGTCATCGAGATTTCGAAAGACATAGACGCCCTTTTTCGTTGAGCCCTCGATAGGCGGGATCAATGGCGAGCTGCCCGTTGCCAGGAGAAGTTTGTCAAAGGGGGTCACACTTCCGTCATCGCCCGTTACGGTCTTCGCCGCGGAATCCACGCCGGTGATGCGCACGCCGAGGCGGAGCCGGATGTTGTTCCGCTCGTACCACTCCAAGCTATTGAGGATGATCTCGTCCGATGTTTTTTCTCCGGCAAGCACCGAGGAAAGCAAAATCCTGTTGTAGTTGAGGTGCGTTTCGTCGCCAAACACCGTCACTTCAAATTTCGACGCGTACTTGAGGATCTGTTCGAGGCACCCGACTCCGGCCATCCCGTTGCCGACGACTACCAGCCTTTCCATCACATGCGCTCCTTGGGCTCCTTGCAGCGGCCGATTTAGCTCGCGGCCTCTTCGATGCGCACCCCCGGTGCGGGCGCTCCTTCGAGGGTCAGCGTCACGCTCGCGGCCTTCTTCGGCGCATTGGTCACATAGAGAGCCAAGCCCGTCAGCAGCGCGCCAGAAACAATGTTCCCCAGCGTCACCGGAATCTGATTCCACAGCCACCATTGGCTCAGCGAAACAGGGGCGCCAAAAAGCTTGCCAGCGGGAATCACAAACATGTTCACAATTGAGTGTTCGTAGCCGTGCGCGAAAAACGTCATGATCGGCAGCCACATCGCTACGATTTTTCCCACGGTGGAGCGCGACACCAGGGCCAGAACCGCTCCCAGCGTCACCATCCAATTGCACAACACGCCCTTGATGAACGCCGTTTCCCACCCGCGCAGACCGAGGGCCATGTAGCCGAGCGTTTTCTTTTGCGCGGCTTGTTTCAGCAGGTCGCCGATAGCGCCGCCGGCGCTCGCCCCGCAGTTCGTGATGGCCAGGTAAAACAAGACCGCATAAAACACGCTGCCCAACAGATTTCCTGCGTAAACCCAAGACCAGTTGCGAAGCAATTGCGAAAAAGAGACCTGACCTGCGGCTAGTCCCGCGGGAAGCAGCGCAAAATTTCCGGTAGCCAGCTCCAGCCCCAGAAGCACCAACATCACAAAGCCGACCGGAAAAAGAATGGCTCCGACAATGGGCGCCAAGCCTTGCGCAAGCACGATCATCACAAGGGACGTGGCGTACGCGAGAAGCGCGCCCGCGAGAAATCCCCTGAGCAGAAGATCGCGCACCGGGAGGTTGGCCTTCTTCACCGCCGCCTTCAGGGCATCTTGCAGAAACTCTGCGGGCTGTACGTAATCCAACTTTCACCTCCATTACCCCGCGACAGGAAAACTCTTCCGGTGAGAATCTAGCGCGGCACGTTCAGCGGGCGATCAGGATTCCATCCGACTGTTCTCGCAGATCCGCTTGCAGCGGCTTCTTCAGGACGGGCGATCCCAGGGTCCGCTTATTTGCCTCTATCCTGAGGAAGGTCCCACCGGCGCGCAAACGCATCGTTTGCATCCGCTGCATCGAAAAAATTGTGTCGAGATGGAAGGGAGAATCAGAGTGGGAATTGCTACAACGTTTTTACGACAAGCCGTGCTTCGGAGGGATCCAAATGTTCGGCGCAACCTTCGCAAATGGATATAAAATAAGAGGATAGCGTCCGTGGGGCTGTAGCTCAGATGGATAGAGCAACGGTTTCCTAAACCGTTTGTCGCGAGTTCGAATCTCGCCAGCCCCACCAGAAGCAGCGGTTAGTTGAGTTCTAAATGGCTAGATAACTTCGAATACGCTCCAGGATCATCCTTCCAACGGAAAGTGTTACTTCGAATGCCGCTCCTTTGCGGCGAGGCGTCCCGCGAGACGCTTGATCAGCGCAGAGACGAAAGTGATCAGAAGGGCGACGACGCTGCCGATCACCACTTCCACGGTGCGATCGATGGCGGTTTTGAAACTGGCAGAGCGTGAAGCTTCGAGGACGCCGGGAGTCATGACAATTGCGACGGTGACGGGCGCGACGCGCCAACTGCCGGGCGCTTTGATGAGCTGCGCGCTGATGAAAACGGAGACGCTGATGCCGAGAAGAATGGACAAAAAATTCGGGCCGAGGAAATAGAGCAAGGGAAAGGCAACGGCGCAACCGATGAGAGTGTTTACGATCCTGGTGTTGAAGGCCAGAAGCGCGGCGCTGAGCTCCGGTTCGGTCACGATGATGACGGAAATGACCGCCCAGAGCAGCTCGCTATGACCCCAGCGGTGAAAAATGAGCCAGAGAAGCGCGCATCCGGCCACGATGCGGAGCACGTATTGCCAACTGGAAGGCTGCGGCTGCGCGGCCTGGGGTGGAGTGGTCTGAGCTGCAGAGGCCATGTGTGACTCCTACGAAAGAGTGTCCCGCGGGCCGAGTGTAACGAAATTCGAGAGAAGATTGCGACTGGAACAATCCCTTTGCGGCGAAGCGTTCCTGAAAGGCATTGAACCTGGCCTCAGAAGTGTGAAAATGCTGTGGATGCAGCCCCGGATGTTTGGCTCCTTCGAGAAAATGAGAGCCGCAGAGCGGGACAGCGGATAAAATCGGCGCGAGGTGTCGAGATGGAAGAGGCCCTCGGAGTGCACCGGTTGCATTTCGCGTTCACGGTGACGTTTCACTACATTTTTCCCCAGCTGACAATGGGGCTGGCGCTGCTGCTGGTTTATTTGAAGACCAAGGCGCTGCGCACGGGCAATGAACATTACAACCGCGCGGCACGCTTTTGGGCGCGTATCTTCGGGATAAATTTCGCGCTTGGCGTGGTGACGGGAATCCCGATGGAATTCCAGTTCGGGACGAATTGGGCAGCGTTTTCAAAAGCCGCGGGCGGCGTGATCGGCCAGACGCTGGCGATGGAAGGAGTGTTTTCGTTTTTCCTGGAATCGAGCTTCTTGGGATTGTTCTTGTTCGGCGAGAAAAAACTCGGGCGCATGGGGCACTGGTGGGCGGGATTTCTGGTGTGGCTGGGGTCGTGGTTCTCCGGATACTTCATCGTGGCCACGGATGCGTGGATGCAGCACCCGGTAGGTTACCGGGTGGGCGCGAACGGCGTGATCGAATTGGCGAGTTTCTGGGCATTGCTGCTGAACAAATGGACGTTGTGGCAGTACGCGCACACCATGCTCGGCGCGGTGCAGACGGGTTGCTTCGTGATGGCGGGGGTCGGCGCGTTTTATCTGCTGACACGGCGTGATGAAGTGTATGGGCGAACGTTCGTAAAGGGCGGCGTGCTGGTGGGCGCGATCGCGGCACTGCTGCAACTCTTTCCGACCGGCGACATGCAAGGAAAACTGATCGCGGAGAATCAACCGGTGACGCTGGCGGCGATGGAAGGGTTGTTCGAAACACAAAAGGGCGCACCGCTTGCAATTCTCGGCCAGCCGGACGTCGAGAAGCGGAAGCTGGACAATCCACTGGTAGTGCCGTCGATGCTGAGTTTCCTGACGTACAAAAAGTGGAGCGCGAATGTGCGGGGTTTGGATGCGTTCTCGCAGGACACGTGGCCGGACCGAATCGCATTGCTCTACTACAGTTATCACGTGATGGTGGGGCTGGGGACGATTTTTATCGCGGTGATGGTGGTGGCGGCATTTTTGTATTGGCGCGGGAAGCTCTACGAGTCGCGGTGGATGCTGTGGATTGTGATGCTGTGTGTCCCGCTGCCGTACATCGCCAACACCGCGGGGTGGATGACAGCAGAGTTGGGCCGGCAGCCGTGGCTGATCTACGGCTTGATGCGCACAGCGAACGGCGCCTCGCCGCGAGTGAGCGCCGGCAATGCTTTGTTCACGCTAATCGGATTCATGGGCATGTACGCGATTCTCGCGATTCTATGGTTGTTCCTGGTGTACCGCGAAATCGAATTGGGCCCAGAGCCGGAAAAAGATTTGCGGCATGAAAAGAAAATCGCAATGGCGGCGGACTGAGGAGGACGAGATGGGAACAATCTGGTTCTGCCTCGTAGCGATCATGATTGTGATGTACGTGCTTTTGGATGGATTTGATTTGGGAGCGGGCGCGATTCATTTGGCGGTTGCGAAAACGGATGAAGAGCGCCGCCAGGTGCTGGCGAGCATTGGACCCGTTTGGGACGGAAACGAAGTGTGGCTCGTTGCGGCGGGCGGGACACTTTATTTTGCATTTCCTGCGTTGTACGCGAGCGGATTCAGCGGGTTTTATCTGCCTCTGATGATCGTATTGTGGCTGCTGATCCTGCGGGGGGCGTCGATCGAGTTCCGCAATCACATCAAGAGCGCGGTGTGGGACCCGCTGTGGGATTTTCTGTTTTGCGCTTCCAGTTTGCTCTTGGCTGTTTTTTACGGGGCGGCGCTGGCGAACGTGGTGCGCGGAGTCCCGCTGGATGCCAGCGGATATTTCTTCGAACCGCTGTGGACCAATTTCCGGCTGGGTGAAAAGACCGGCATCCTCGATTGGTACACGATTCTGATCGGGGTGCTGGCGCTGCTGGCGCTGGTGATGCACGGCGGCCTGTGGGTGCAGATGAAGACGCGGAGCAAGGTGAGCGAACGCGCAGGAAAATTTTCCGGGCGCGCGTGGTGGGGCGTGGTGGCGCTCACGGCAATCGTGACGGCGGTGTCTTTTCGCGTACAACCCCAGATCAAGGAAAACTTTACTGCCTGGCCTTGGGGTTTCGTTTTTCCGCTGCTGGCGGTGGCCGGCGCGGCCGGCGTGCAGTTTGAATTAAGAAGAAAGGACGAGCGGAAGGCTTTTTTTGCTTCCTGCGCGTATCTGGCGGGGATGCTGACGAGCGTGGTGTTCGGCGTTTACCCGATGGTGCTGCCGGCGCGTAATCCAGTTTATTCGCTGACAGTGAACGGCGCCAAGGCGGGAGACTATGGACTGAAGGTGGGCGCGATCTGGTGGACCAT
>WNFE01002298.1_pt1 | contig 14071 bp, 15 predicted proteins | sample 5400451 | NCBI WGS metagenome assembly WNFE01 (sample SAMN13153344, study PRJNA577476) | soil metagenome | isolation source: 200 cm saprolite under Douglas fir tree site 2 hole 2 | place: USA:California | collected 2015-04-18 | reverse complement strand
CGCCTCCCTCAGCTTTACGACCATTGCTCATGCGCTTGCGCTCGTTTACACCTCGCCCATCTGGGTGACCCTCTTCTCATCCTTTGTGCTGCGGGAGCCCCTGCCGCCACGCAAATATGCTGGTATCGGAGTAGCAGTAATTGGGGTAGCCATTATGGCCGGTTTCGAACCCCATTACACAGCCTGCTCGCTAAACGGCACCGGTCAATGCATGGTTTTAGGCGATGTCATAGCGCTGCTATCAGGACTTTGTTTAGCCATCTACTCTGTCGCGGGGCGTGGAGAACGTGACCGCCACCCTCTTTTCCGCTACACGACAAACGTCTATGGGCTTGCTGCACTATGGCTCCTGCCCGTCACCCTCTTTCTTGCATTTCAGCATACCTATCCACTGGCAGCGGTAGGCGCTGTAGTAGCCCTTGGAGTATTCCCACTCGGTTTAGGGCATACACTATATAACGCTGCCGTACGGCGAGTGCATGCGACATATGCCAATCTGATAGCTACCCAGGAAGTGACGGGCGGAATCATTTTGGGGGTTTTACTGCTGGGAGAGGTACCATCAATAACGACTATAGTTGGGGTGGTAGTGACGTTGGTGGGGATTATGGGGGTGCTGGTGTAATTATGTTATAGGGCAAATGATCTGATCCTTCCTCATCTATCTCTCGAATAAAGAAATCACGATTGTGTACTTGGCAAGTCAAACGGGAAAATTTGTGAAGAAAAATTCATGTTACCTTACCTGCTCATTTTCCGTTGTACCAAATGGGTAGACAAAATATAACATATATGTTATATTCGGTTGAGGAGGTATGTCGCATGCACCACAATAATTTTCGATGCCAATACCTTGATGCAGCTATAGGGAACATATGGCGTCTGGAAGGATGGCGCCTCCGTGGTTTCGAGAAGTGATACTCAATTCTTTCTCGAGCCTAAGTTTCAAAAAGCAGTCAAAGGCTTCGGACCCAGTTCTGCTGCAGAAGTGATAGCTGATGTAGAAGAGTTCGAGCGTGATTGGCAAAATGGTATGGAGGATGACCAATTATTTGCTCGGTACAACTTTAAACACTTGAAAGATGTACGTCGGCTATATGGGTTATTTCAAATACATGTAGGCCCAAACCGTAAGCACCTCAGTTACCGTGCTGTAGTGATGTTCTATGATGAGCAATTGTATGCCCGTTGGGTACACGCTTTTAAGAAAGAGGGCGATAGCGAACCTCAAGAGATCGAACACGCAGTAATGCGAGCAGATGAGTGCTGGGTCAAGATTACCAGGCTGAGGAGGACACGATAATGGAAAAACCTGAAGATACTTCAAGCGTGAAAACTACATCTGATTTCATAGTCGAAATGATGATGGATGAGAAGGATGGTGAGGAGTTCACTCGAGAATATCTCAAAGCTAAGTTCCTGTCCTCAGCAGTGCGCGCACTGTACAATGCTCGTCGCAAAGCTGGCCTCACGCAGGCACAAGTTGCAGAGCGGCTGAATACAAAGCAGGCAGCTATAGCACGGCTCGAGGCTGATACCGAGGGTTCCATGTCACTACGTCGCTATGTTGATTTTGCTCTAGCGTGTGGCATGGATCCACTCGATATAATACTTGAGCCAGTAGAATCTATTCGCGACTATGTAATACATAATCCTCAAGCACCTCGAGTTCAAGATCTCTACGAAAAGTGGCGTAAGCATATGTCTGAGCCTACAACAGTTTCTCAGCCTGCCCCAGTGCTCACTTTATCAGGTCAAGCTATAGTTGTTCCCTCACCAAACAACGTATCCATATACACACCAGAGAGTACGCCAACGGCGGATTCTGCCGAACGACATATAAAGGAAAACCGCGAACAAAACACGAATCAGGAAAGCTATTATTCACGGCGACAGTGGCATAGTGGAAGTACCATGAGCACGCCTTCAACTACTTCAGACCAAACAACGGTTCCAGCTGAGTCATGGGTTTAAAAGACTCATGAGAAATCCACTATAGATTGCGAGGTAACTACCCAGTATGCCTGAAGATATTACATTTATCACTGCCCGAAGGGCTTACGAGTTCCGTCCTGACGATTTACGATTATCCATGCTGGCCATCAAACCTGTTCAAGATGCAATCCAGGGAGTCTTCAGATTCCAATCATCTTCGATAGGCTCACCTTTGCCAACATTTGGAGAAATTCCAATCACCTATCCACCTGGCATTGTCTTTAATATGGGCGTGTGGGAATATCCAGAAAATCAATTTGTGCCGATTCGGTTCCTTCATTTCGAACCGCGTCGCATCGTAATTGACGTGGGGGGATCATCTGAAGCTATTACCCCAATCTTTGAGCGACTTCAACAATTTCTCACTGGACTAAAGGCACGAGATGGATCACCACCCATTGGTAAGCCAGAACGTATTCTAGACTACTCTGAGATCTCTGCCAGGTTTCCGTTTCCTTTGGACGCAATTGTCTCGCCACCTTTACGTCAATTACTCTCTAGAATCATCAAAGAACCGGTTCTTGTTCCAACGTTGGTTTCGCAATCATTCCAAGGTGGGCAAGTGCTTCCAGGAACTGCGAATATTGGCGACCATCATGCATTTACACTGGCCCCGCGTGCTGGTAATCGAATAGAGGATCATAAATACTTTAGTGGTGCACCTCTTGATACCGAAGCACATTTGAGCTACCTGAATGAGCTAGAGGCAGCTCTTACACCTTAATTGCTAAGATAACCCTTGCTTATTCTTACAGTAGGTTGCCAAATAGCGCTACCTTGAGCGTCCCAGTCTAGAAAGGATCCACAATCCACCCCTCCACTCCCTCGCACCCATCCGGTATCCCATACCCTCTATCCCTCTGCAACCACGCCCACCCACCCTGCACAGCACACAACACCGCATCCAACTCATCACCCATCGCATCCCCCACCAACCTCTCACCCATCTCCTCCATCTCCTCATCCAACTCAACCCTAAATCCATACCACCCCACCATCTCACTTGAACATAACCCACTGACCATTTCCCTCCGGGCCATCTCCCTATCGTTCGTCTGCTTACCACGTTCATCGCTCTTATAGCTATGCCTCCCAATCAATTTTCGTGCCACCAGAGCTGGATATCCCTCGACAATTATCCTACTATCTCCTGTCGGACGGCAGGGTAAAACACTTACACCTGATCTCCACAAACGCGTAGCCCCCTCAAAAAACATCTTCCCCACCGGGACACGATGCAGCATCATCGGACTGCACGCCCCGGCCAACGCATCAGTCGCCCTCAAGTGCTGCTTATCACCTGCTGGCCTGCTCTCTCGATAACGTTTCAGCCTCTCCTCGAACTCCTTCTTCCCCATAGATGCTATGATCTGCACGTAGCTCTCCCATGTTTCGAGCCAACCCAGATTTGAGATCAGCTTGCGAGGTTGGCCAAAGGGGAAATCGAGTGCTGCCAGCCACGGTCCATCCCAACCTAGAAACGCCTCAAAATCCTCAAAGCTGCTCAGTTTGACACAATTTTTTACGAATAAAACGTCTTTTTGCAGATCGCAAACTGCCAGAGTAATTGGCTTCCTGCGGCCAGGAGCACTGGTAAAGTCGAGGCCATAGATTTTCATAGGTTCATATTTTTTCTTGATGTGGCAAGTATCTCATAGCTGCGCCATGACACCCTTACTGATCGCACGTAAAGTAGCATAGACACCTTTGCCAGCCGAAGCGATGGCCTCAAAGCTGGGAACGCGGCGACGATTGAGGTAGCGTTCAAGCACCTGTAGGGGCAAGGCAGAGGGCAAATCACGCTTATTCCATTGAAAGACAAGGGGGAAATTGGCCAAATCTTTGCCGAAGCGACGTAAATTCATTTCAAGTTCGGCAATGCTCTGCACATTCTCCTCAAATTTTTCCGCCTGCGAATCCACGACGAAAACGATGCCATCCGCTCCATTCAGCACAGCCATGCGGGTACGCTCATAGAGAATCTGTCCGGGCACAGTATATAAATGAAATCTCGTTCTGAAGCCATGAACGGTTCCCAGGTCCAGGGGAAGGAAGTCAAAGAACAAAGTTCGCTCAGTTTCTGTCGCAATACTCAGCATCTCGCCGCGGGCAGATGGGTTGATGCTCTTAAACACATATTGCAGATTGGTTGTCTTCCCGCAGTATCCAATACCATAGTAGACGATCTTACAGTGTATCTCGTGGGAAGCAATATTGATGAGCGCCATGAGCAAGACACCCCTAATCGCGGAAGAGCAAGTCGATGGTATCCTCGACTGAGGAGCGGAATTCAATATTGAGAACAGAGGATTTCTGGTGAGTGGTCTCTGTTCTCACTCTCACTAAGATACGTCCCAGTTCATCTGAAGTTTTTTTCGAGAGGACTTTGACAAGGCCAATATGTGTAAGCTTGTCAAAGACTATCACCAGGAGCCATTGGTCCTCGACCATCGTTGTATAAATATTCTCGTGCACACCTTGCTGAAAAATTGTGCGAAAATCCTTCTCGCCAAGCAACTCGGCCACGTGACGTGAAGAAGAGAAAGCGCCGGCAAGCAAGGCTCCTAAGGAGGTAGCATTACGCTTTGTGCTCGTTCCTTGAGTGGAAATTACCTGGCCACTTTTGTCTAACAACATAACAGAAGTGGCGCTGGTATCATTCATAAGCTTATTTAATGTGCTGGAAATAGTAGCAAGTTCACGCTCTGAGATAATAAGGTTGGTCAGTTGTTCCATCTAGGCGCCGCCCTCTATACACACGTTCGGCAAAAATATCAACTACATTCGTCTATTATCTGTGATCTAAAGCAGTTGAAAACAATGCTGTGGCATCTACTCTGCGAGTCTTCCAACTGCAATGAGTCTATACTATACTAAATCGAGAGCTTCAAGAATTTCATTGCGACTCGCCTTGACCATGTGACGTACACGGGCAATACTGGAGGCATTATCGAAAAGAGTGACCACCAGCGCGAAGTCCCCAAGAGGATCAATACTCACTAATCCATGTTCATATTCCATGAGAGCACCAACTACGTTCCCACGTGAAATTTCCTGCCCCAGAGCTTCAGCCGTATTCAAGCCGGTTGTCATATAAGCGCCGACGGCCTCCATGTCTTCCTTGCCATCGCGGGTCAATCCTTCGATCAATAAACCATCACGTCCAACGAGGACAGCAAGCCGTACTCCTGGAATCGTCAAAAAGCGACTCAGCGTTTGCTTTAGATCAACCATACTTCCCTCCATACACAACGGGTAATACCGCTGTTGGGTTTGCCCGAACTCTCGCTATTCTACTCGATGCAGGTGAGTCACGCAACCTGGTGGGACATCTTGGCTAATAGCTATCTCTTTTTACACCATAATAATTAGGCGCCTCCTTGGTGATCATCACATCGTGCGGATGGCTTTCTCGCAGCCCTGCGTTCGTTATGCGCACAAAACGTGTATTTTCCTGCATTTCCGCGATGGTGGCACAGCCAGCATATCCCATAGACTGGCGCAAACCACCAACCATTTGATGAACGAGAGGTCCCAACATGCCTTTGTAAGCAACACGCCCCTCGATGCCCTCGGCAATCAGGCGCGACTCCTCGAGAGTATCACTCTGGAAGTAGCGGTCCTTGCTATAGCTGCGCTGTTTCATAGCAGCTACCGATCCCATACCCCGGTAATCCTTGAAGCGTTCACCTTGCGAGATGATGAGTTCACCTGGGCTTTCATCGACCCCTGCCAAAAGGCTACCCAACATGACGGTATTGGCGCCGGCGGCGATGGCTTTGGCGATATCGCCGGAATACTGAATGCCTCCATCGCCCACAACCGGTACGTTGTATTCCCTGGCCGCGCGAGCGCAATCATAGATAGCAGTAATTTGTGGCATACCAATGCCCGCGATGATTCTCGTTGTACAGATCGATTTGTGAACAATAGCATTATCGGCGATGAAGCTGTGGGTCGGACAATCAACCTCAATGTCATACACCGGCACTGCGATGCCAGGACGATCTGTGCCAAGCCGCTTCACAACCTGATACTTTGAAAGTAAACGCTGCTCATGTGAGACATTGAGACGAGAACTGTAGCTTATATGACACCGATCGGCAGATGTGTCCTTTAGACCTCCAGCACTCGCTTTCCTCGTTTCACAGTTAGGAAAACTCCCTTCCAAGAGGTAGCAGAGCACATTGAATAGCTCAACAAGCGGCTGCGAGGTGTTGCGGAAATTGAAGCGACCGTCCGCAGTTACACAGCCATCACTATCTATGAGACCATCGAAGAGTCCGCGCAGATAGCGCTGGTTAGCACTCATGTATCTTTCTGGTAGATGCTTTTCGTGGCGTTTGCCAAATTGAGCAAACAATCTTGCCCACTGGAGTGAGTACAGGTAAACTTCGGTTTTGCTCTTGTGCGGTGTTGGCACCACATCTATACCTGTCACCTCTTTCAGGCAGCGGGCAAGTTTCGCAGCAATCTCTTGTTCATGATACGCGAAATACCATGAAACTCGCCCCAGTATAGAGTTTCGCGAGGGAGCGATGAATGCATGACCATCGCCGAGAAACGCCCCGAAGACATACCCAAGCTCATAGGAATCTGCAATAGTTGTCTGGTAGCGCGCCAGTTGTTTCTCCTGCCGGATGGCGAACTCGCGCAGGTCGATCTCAAAGTCTTGTGGAAGCTCAAATGCGATATGCCTTGGGAGAAGCATAGTATCGCGCTCGCTTTCACCGATTTCTTTCCATCGAATCTTAGAGACACCGAAGCGCGTTGGATTCTCCAGAACGCTCACGTATCCTTTTGAAGCCACCGTAGCGGCACTGACTGTGGTGAGATCGCCGATAAGATAGCGGTGATCCGGCGTAACCTGTGTATGACGGTGAGAAGCAGTGTGTCGTAGCGTCATAACCTCGCGAATGCCGGTACACCAAGCATTGACGACGGTGACTGGCTCACCGTTCATATTGATAACGCGGTCGCCCGGCTGGATCTCCTCGATGTTCTTATAAGTGGAATTGGCCATCAGAACACGAGTTCCTGCTGCGAAACACCCAGCGCCAATTCCCGTCTTGATAGCATCGGCGCCAGCCTGGATGAGCGCCTCGGTTGCTTCAGCAGTCACAACATTACCCGCCATCAATTGCACTTGCTTGCCAAAACGGCCTTTCACATGTGCCACCATCTCGATCACCATACGTGAATGCGCGTGTGAGGTGTCGATCACCAGTACATCTACACCTTCTTCGACCAATGCTGCGCAGCGAGCATCTGTATCCGGTCCCACACCTACAGCAGCGCCCACACGTAGGCGTCCATATTCATCTTTGGCGGCAGTTGGATACAGGATCTTCTTCTGTATATCTTTCATAGTGATCAAGCCCTTGAGCATGGCATGCTCATCGACCACGGGCAGCTTCTCAATCTTGTAGCGATGCAGGCTATCGCGTGCCTGCTCTAACGTTGTACCAACGGGCACAGTGATCAAGTGATCCCGCGTCATCAGTTCAGCGATTGGACGATCCAGCCTCGTTTCGAAGCGGATATCACGGTTAGTTAGGATACCCACGAGCTTGCCGTTTTCGGTGATCGGAATACCGGAGATGTGGAAGCGCTGCATGACGGCCAGCGCCTCGCTCAACTGCATCATTGGCTCCAGTGTAATGGGATCCGTAATCATACCCGATTCGGACCGCTTTACTTTATCGACCTCTTGTGCCTGTTCTTCGATAGATAAATTACGATGAATAATACCGATCCCGCCTTCGCGAGCTAACGCAATCGCTAAACGACCTTCGGTGACAGTATCCATGGCCGCACTCAAGATAGGGATGTTAATGTCGATCGTGCGCGTCAAACGAGTCCGGGTAGAGACATCTCGGGGAAGTACTGATGAGGCAGCAGGTACGATCAAAACATCATCGAACGTGAGCCCTTCCATTGCGAATTTCTCGTCAAACGCGCTCGAGTTACGCCTTTGCGCCAGGGACATGATGGTGGCATCCTCCTTATTTAGAAAAACGCCCGGCGCACGCTACAGCATGAGCTGGGCCTCCCACCGGGATAACACGATGATCGCTCACACATCGCTGTCGATTGATGGTGGTGTGTATTGATCAATATTTCTTAATTCTTAATACTGTAACACCTGATAATAGGGAGCGTCAAATCGTATCAGGTAGGGTGTATGAATTCATTTACGGCGTGGGGAGAGAGTATTCTAGGTCGTTGTTACAACGCAAAAGAGAATGCTCCAATGGTTAATGCGGGATAGGAAACTGTTCCATCATCGTCAAGGACTTGCTTTATTAAAAAAGGCTCGTTGCCAAATTTCTCTAAACCTGCCTTATATGCTTCTGCATCTGTAGTAAATGCACCCGCAAAGTCCTCACCCTTGATAAGGACAAACTGACCCTTATAGAGCTTCAGATACTCTTGCTTATTTTTTTGATAGTATTCAAGTTCTGTCTGTAAGGGATTTTGTTCTTTCATAGCAACAATCTTACCACGCAAACGCTCAGAAAACAAGAATACCTGCTCGCTCTTGTCAACTTCATTGAACTGCTGTAACCTATAAAGAAGATAGCACGTGCAAATATTTTTCTTGCAATGAAGGAGAACAGCCGATGTCTGCTGATATGCAGACGACCCGAATGGCAAGCAAACAGGTACAAGAACCAGGCGCACCTGCGGATGAAGCCATCGTCGTTGAGAATTTTACGAAAAGTTACGGCTCCAATCGAGTCGTTGACCAGTTACACTTTACTATACACCGGGGAGAGATCTTCGCATTGCTTGGACCAAATGGTGCAGGCAAAACCACCACCATTGAAACACTCGAAGGCTATCGGACGCCCGACCAGGGCCGTGTGCGCGTGCTGGGGCTTGATCCGATCCATGAGTCGATGAAACTCAAACCACAAATTGGCGTCATGCTGCAACAGGACGGACTCTATCCGGGTCTTACTGCTCGCGAGGTGTTACAACTCTTTGCGGGCTATTACAGGCATCCACAGAACATCGATAGCCTGCTTGACCGAGTTGGCCTGGGCACAGCAGGGAAAACGCGCTGTCGCAGGCTCTCAGGAGGTCAGAAACGTCGCCTTGCCCTGGCTCTTGCGCTGATAGGCAACCCGCTGCTGGTCTTTCTGGATGAGCCAACCTCCGGCATGGACCCACAGGCACGGCTGGTCACATGGGAAATCATCCGTGATCTGAAACGCAATGGAGCAACTGTCTTATTGACCACACACTTGATGGACGAAGCTGAACGGCTGGCAGATCGCATAGCCATTATCGATCGCGGACAGCTCATTGCGCTAGATACACCAACCGGCTTGACAGGAGTACAAGACGCAACAGTCGTGCGCTTCATTGCTCCTGCAGGCTTGGATTGCACACAACTTGCAGCTTTACCCTCGGCGCATAAAGCCGAAGAGATCCGCCCCGGTAGTTATTTGATAGAGACAGATGCAGCTCCCGTACTCATAGCAGAATTGACCGCCTGGTTACGCGACCAGCATATTACGCTTACTGAACTGCGCGTGGGAAATGGGTCTCTCGAGGACTTGTTCCTACGCCTTACGGGAGCAGAGATAAGAGATTAGAGAGCAATGGCAATACACACGTTAGATCAACAAACCTATAACGAGAAAGCGGCACCCCTGGGTCGCCAGGTACTGGCACAGACACGCGTGGAGCTACTCATGACTCTGCGACGTGGCGAGAGTGTACTGATTACACTCGTTGTCCCGGTACTTCTCCTGGTATTTTTTGCGTCACTGAACATCATACCCGCAACCAGAGGAAAAGCGATAGATTTTCTCCTGCCTGGAATGCTGGCATTGGCAGTCATGGGCACCGGCATGGTTAGCCTGGGAATCGCTACTGCCTACGAACGTTACTATGGTGTACTGAAGCGTCTTGGTAGTTCCCCTTTACCGCGCAGTGGACTTATCATTGCCAAGGTGATCTCTGTTCTGGTCCTGGAATTGATTCAGGTCGTAGTTCTGCTTGCTGTCGCCATCATTTTTTACGGCTGGCAGCCAGGAGGTTCGCTGCTCTTAACTCTACTGGTACTCGCTATAGGCACGGTGACATTTGCCTCGTTGGGGCTTGCCATGGCCGGAGCATTACGAGCCGAAGTGACGCTGGCCGGAGCTAACGGGCTCTACCTGCTATTTCTGTTGCTCGGTGGCGGGATTTTACCACTGAGTCACCTCCCAGCGACCCTGGCTGCAATCGCGCAAATCCTTCCTGCCGCTGCACTGACGCAGGCTCTTCAGGCATCGATGTCCAATAACGCGGCTTTTCCGGGGTTTGCTCTGCTAACGTTAATAATCTGGGCTGCGCTGATTCTCCTGGTAGCCATCAGGACATTTCGATGGGAGTGAATCTCTACAGCACTCCATTGCCATTGCTCTGCGCAGGTAAAATCGAGCACCGCCATTCTTCCATCTCCGTTAAGTGAACTGACAATGAACTGGGGAACACTGGGCCTCTGGAGATAACCCTGCTTATCTGGCAACAACACAGAGATCCCGTCCAGGGCAGAGACATGCCAGATCCAATCGGTAAAGGTACCAAGCTGGCCCACAATGATTTTCACTTTAAAGCTTACTGTCTGGTCGCTCCGATTTAGATCCATGAGCAGGGGTATGATGGTGTCGTTCGCATTCCGAAACGGGTCATGGAAGGTGTAGTCCGTTTTAAAAGGATTGTCTGGTTGAGCATGCGCATAAGCGAAAGCCTCAATGCACAAATTGTATTTATAAGCACTGTTAGGTGTACGAGCAAGGTCAGTTTGAGGAGCGTGTGATACGGATGAGGGGTTAGCCAGGCGCAAACGCACTATCAGGAGGCCCGCCGCTACGACAATCATTACAAGAGCAAGTATCCCCCATCGTTTCATAAATTCACCTCCAGAAAAGTAGGGACGCGACGTGCTATGAAGACAGTGCTATTTTGACCGGGGCAGAGTGCTTGCAGCCGCTTCTTCTTCACCATAATTGCGGCGCGGAGGCCCCGGCGTTCACGCCTGGGGAGGAAGCGCCGCCTCGGTTTACACGTAGGCATAGCCATCCTTGCGATGGATGGGAGTACAGTACCGCGCGTGAATTCCCTCGACCATGCCGAAAGGACGCCCGGTCAGTTTGAAGTAGCCGTCGGTTTTAATCGCAACTCGCCCCTGATACGTCCCGATTTTCTTCCCTCTGGTGACAACAGCGCGCACCAGGTCTCCCGTTTTGAAGCCATGCACACAACTTGGCCCTTTGGTCTTCCCACGCGGGAATCCGTGGTCATCCATATTCACCATCTGTCTGTGCTGTCGCCCCTTCGCCTCAATCAACCAGGGACGAACGTGCTCGGTGCGCAAGCGTTCTGGTGTCGAGGCGCCAACGGCTGCCGCATCGATCCAGTGGGTTTTCGGGAGCGCCAGCCTGGCTCTATTCCAGCGCGTGCGCCCGCCAGTACCAACCTCAATCGGCAGACCGAGCGCTTGCAACATCTCATATAACCGCCAGCGTGTGCTGTTGACCGCAGCGGCGTCAGCAAGCGGCGTTTTGATTTGCGCCCGGATACGCGCGAGCAGTTCTGGTCTGCCAGCCAGAAACGCCTCAATGGACTGATCGGCTTTGGCCTCATTGCATGCCCGACAGGCAATCACCAAATTACTGACGCGATTACTCCCTCCTTTCGAGCGTGGATGCACATGGTCCATTTCGAGTCGGGTCGCGGTCGCGGAACAATACGCGCACTGATGTTGCCACTTCACGAGCAAATACTCCTTGACCTCTGCTTCAAACAGAGTGCCTCTTTGATACTCTTGTCCTTGAATTGCTGGGTTCTGCAAAGCTGCCGTGTCGAAGCGCACCACTTCTTGAGAAATGGTACCCAGAGGACACCAGCGGGAGAGACGCTTGACCCAGGTGAGCAGGTGCAGCACGCGACTGAGCAGCGACGGGGCTAGCCACCCTTTGGGACAACGGCGGTTCTGGTAGCGGGCAGGACGATAGCGCGTATGGCGTGCTCGCCGCCCCCTCCTCGCTGCGGCTCGTTTGATCAAGGCGTGGTGGATCTCTTGACTGCGATGGGTGAGTTCCGCTGCCCACACCACCTCAGCAGTGCGATCGTTGACCACGGCAATCCCACTGGTTTTTGACCCAGGATCAAGTTTGACCCGCAACGGCTCGACTCTTGCCTCGGGCCGTGCTTCACGCAGGATCAGCACCAGCGGAAAGCGACGGAGGACCGCGGCCTGGTGACTTTTGAGCAGGAGACGCGCCCGCGCAGGAGTGGTGGGCATGAGCGGCCTGCGCTTGGCATCGACGACCAAAATGCGTGACATCGATCAACTCCTTTCTCGTTTCCCCTTGCGGGACCCTCGCTAATGAGGGATCGCTGCCCAGTTGCCCAGGCAGGTGAAGTTTTCCTCGCTCCTGTTAGCTGGCGGCCATCTCCCCGGTGCACTGGCTCTGCTTCCCCGTGTGCCTGTTTAACATCGGGATTGGAGGGTCTCGAACTGGAAAGGCCATTCGAGAGTCCGAACTTGGGCTGCTCCCAACTAACCAGTCCTGCCTCCGAAGAGACAGGGAGCTGCTCAGCATTGGGGCTTGCTTTCACAAGCCCCCCGGTTTACCGGTGGGGTCGCTGACTACTTTCAGGTTCGGATACTAATGCAGGCGGCAGCGATTGTACCTGTAGTAAAGTTACGAGGAACATGAAGAGAATGAGTATATGAAAGCCAGTACACCAGGCACAGATCGTATGCAAACGAACAATTTCTACATAGACCAGGTAGAGTACAGCCAGTAAACCCGAAAGAGACCAGGCAAATTGGACCACATTTATCCTGCGCTGCTGCAATTCCATTGCCCTGGACAGGCCAACAATCGCTAAAGTAGCACTAACCAGGCACCAAACCAGGCCCGGTACCGTGACGGGTACGGATGTACCTGGAACAACGGAAAAGGAACTTGATAGAACACGCGCACAATCGACCAGGCCACTCGCAGAACAAACGAGGGGAGCGTTTTCATAATGGACCAGGGTCAGATAGATAGCAATGCCCGCGCCCAGCAATGAAAGCACCAGCAGTAGTACCTGATTTCCCGAGCGTCGCAGATAGTTCATTGCTTCCTCTTTACAAGAATACAAAACAAACCGGCTGATTTCATGTTCGTTGACTTATTATGCTGTTGAACGCATCGACTATGACAATAGCATATTGTTGATGACAAAACAAGTCAATACTTGAGCAAGTACGGAGTATATCATAGTTTGCAGACGCCTCCCGCCGCGTCTCATCATTACCCATATCTTTTGGAGCATTTCTGTGAACAGAGGTGACAAGGCATTTCGCATGGTAGCGTTTGTGCACAAGCTCTGCCCTGTAATTCCGCTCCACAAGCGACCCCAAAAAGATATGGGTAATGATGACAGCCGCGTAGGGGCGGGGGAGGTGTGGAGCGGGGAGGGGATGCTTGCATCGCCCATGGTGGGAGAACGCTCCCCTCGGGTTGGGCGATGCAAGCATCCCCACCCATACGCTCTCTCCCCGACACATTGCATCCCCGCAGGGCGACCGCAAGGGTCCCCACCCCGCTCCACACCGCCCCCGCCCTTACAAAGATCCGCGGCGAGTCGCGATCCTTTCGTCCTCATTGTAAGGGCGGGGGCGGTGTGGAGCGGGGTGGGGACCCTTGCGGTCGCCCTGCGGGGGGAGAGCGTCTGTGTGACGCTGCCTGCTCTGCTCCCTTCTCAACCACACCCCAAAAGGTCAGGGAGGGAGAACCCCACTACTCATTTAATGGCGTGACCTTTTCAGAGAAATGACATGCAGCATAATGCTCATGTCCCTCTTTCGCCTCATAGACAGGTTCAATTTCGCTACAGATATCTTGTGCCATGGGGCAGCGTGTATGAAAGCGGCAACCAGATGGAATTTTGATTGGACTTGGCAGGTCGCCAGAAAGAATGATACGCCGGCGGCGCTTCTCAATCTGCGGATCAGGAATAGGTATCGCAGAAAGCAGAGCCTTCGTATAAGGATGCTTGGGGGCGGCATAGAGTTCATCTC
>WNFE01002296.1_pt1 | contig 14079 bp, 7 predicted proteins | sample 5400451 | NCBI WGS metagenome assembly WNFE01 (sample SAMN13153344, study PRJNA577476) | soil metagenome | isolation source: 200 cm saprolite under Douglas fir tree site 2 hole 2 | place: USA:California | collected 2015-04-18 | reverse complement strand
GGTTCGCCTTTCAGCCGCCCTCCATGGCCTCCCAAACCTTCTTGGTATCGGCGCATTGGACGTATTTGACGATCTTGCCATCTTTCAGAGTCCACACATGCGCGAATGCGGCTTGCATGGCGCGATTCGTCTTTTTATAAATGCCGTGGTAAAAGCCGGTGACGATGATGGTCTCGCCGGCATCGTAAAATTTTTCGACCTGCGCGCGAAAGCCGGTCCATTCACTTGCGAGGGGGACGAATAGATTGTCCACAACCTCTTCGAAGCTGTGAAAGGTCCCGGTATAAGGGAAGCCTGCAGCCTCCCTCCATTCGAACTCTGGTGCGAGAATGGCCTGCAGATTCTTCGCATTCTGCTCTGCATCTCCGAGATAAATACTCTGGATGATTTCCAGGTTGGTCTTCATGAATTTTGAACTCTCCGTGGCCTAAGAAGTGACCCTTCACGCCCAAACGTTTCGGGGCATTTTACAAAACTTATCGTTTCTCGCAATCCGGGAAATATGTAATTCCGTACCTGATACGTATTTCCATTCTGCAACACCACTTGTAGTTAGGCTATCAGGAGACTTTTTCCCCATGTATGACGCCATTATTGTTGGCGCCCGCTGTGCCGGCTCGCCTACGGCCCTGTTGCTGGCGCGCAAAGGTTACAAGGTTTTGCTGGTGGATCGCGGGGCGTTCCCCAGCGATATGGCTTTTTCCAATCACTTTGTCCATCAGACGGGCACCGCCAAGCTGAAGCGCTGGGGATTGCTCGAGAAACTTGCCGCCACCGGCTGTCCTCCTATTACGGCTGATTATTTTGACTACGGCGCCTTCACCCTTACAGGTTCGCCTCCTCCGGCCGAAGGCGGAGTGCAAGAGGCCTACGCGCCACGCCGTAAGGTGCTTGATCCGATTCTGGCTGAGGCAGCCGTCGAGGCCGGCGCGGAGCTGCGGGAGAATTTCTCAGTGCAGGAAGTGCTCTGGGAAAATGACCGAGTCATCGGGATTCGCGGACACGGAAAGAACGGAGCGATGGTAACGGAAAGCGCCCGCATTACTATTGGGGCCGATGGCATGTTTTCAACCGTCGCCAAGGCGGTAAAGGCTCCGGAGTATAACAACAAGCCTCCGCTGGAGGGCTCGTGGTACTCCTACTGGAGCGGCATACGGATGATGGGCTGGCATCTGTGGCTGCGTCCTCATCGCGTCATCTTCGCCTACAACACCAACGACAATCTCACGCTGATTGGGTCAGCATTTGCCGCGCGCGATTTGCCCATGGTCCGCACCGATATCGAAGGTCACTATATGCGGTCTATTGCCGAGTGCGCGCCCGATCTGTTTGAGCAATTGCGGAGCTGCCGTCGTGAGTCAAAGTTTGTTGGCGGGGCGATCCCAGGCTATCTGCGCAAGCCCTACGGCCCCGGATGGGCGCTGGTCGGCGATGCCGGATATCAGAAAGATCCGTGTACAGCCTCGGGAATCACAGATGCCTTCCGCGGCGCCGAAATGCTGGCCGAGGCCATTGACGCCGGCTTGAGTGGCCGCCAGCCACTGGAGCAGGCTTTGGCCGGATATGAGCAGCAGCGCAATCAGACTGCTCTTCCCTTTTACGAGCTCACTTCGCAACTCGCGACGCTCGAGCCGCCTCCACCCGAGACGCAGCAGCTTCTCGCGGCACTGCGGGAAAATCCCGAGCAGGCCCGCCGCTTCTTTGGGGTGTTTGCTCTCACTGTACCGGTGCAGGAGTTTTTTGCACCAGAAAATGTGCAGCGGATTCTCACGAGAAATCACCGTCGAGTGAGTGCTCCGGCTAGACTCTCAGCCCGCAGATAGAAAGCCTGGAAAGAAAAATGAAAGGTTTAAGGCTGCGTGAGAGCCGGTACATCATTTCTTCCAAAATCAGTATCCACTGATGGCAATTTCCTTCAGGCTTTCTTCAGAGAATTTTAACCTCCTCTTCATCCAACTCTAACCAGACGTTTACAAACCTCCACTACTATCGCGGCATTGTTTTTGATCCTCAACCCACTATAGGAGGGAACCATGCATTTTCTCCACCGTAAGATTTTCTTATTAACTTCAATCTTTTCAATGTTTACCCTGTTCTGCCTCGCACCGGCCACGGCGCAGGAGCGCAACGGCACAATTACCGGCCGCGTGACCGATTCGACCCACGCGATCTTGCAGGGTGCACGTGTAGAGGTGCAACCCACCGGACAAACAGCCGTTTCCAATGGCAAAGGCGAATTTGTCATTTCAGGTCTTGCCCCTGGGCACTACACGCTCACCATCACCTACGTAGGGTTTACGCCGTTTTCAAAAGATGTGGACGTGGCCGCAGGAAACACCGCCAACGTGGATGCTGCGCTTGAAGTCGAAGCCAAGGGCGAAGAAATTACAGTCAACGCCGGACGCGAGCACGGCGAAATCGAGGCGCTCAATCGCCAGCGCACCGCCGATAACATTTTGCAGGTGCTGCCCTCCGAGGTCATTACCAGCCTGCCCAATACGAATATCGCAGATGCTGTAGGCCGCCTGCCCAGCGTCTCGCTGGAGCGTGATGAGGGCGAGGGCAAGTACGTGCAGATTCGCGGCACTGAGCCCCGCCTCAGCAACGTAACGGTGGCCGGCGTTCATCTGCCATCTCCGGAAACCGTGCGCAACGTGAAGCTGGATGCTATTCCGTCAGACTTGGTGGAGTCGGTTGAAGTCAGCAAGACGCTCTCGGCCAATCAGGACGGGGACGCCATCGGCGGCTCGGTCAACCTGGTCACCAAGAGCGCGACCGACGAGCCGTATGTCAGCTTACTGGGCATGGGCGGCTATACCCCTATCCAGACTGGCCGCTGGCTTGACCAGTTCAGCGCCACTGCCGGTCAGCGCTTTGGCCAAGACAAGCGGCTCGGCGTACTCTTTGGTGGAAGCTACGACTGGAACGGACGCGGCATTGATGACATCGAGCCCGGAGTGGATTTAAATCCCGTTAATAACCCGCCTGGCACATTTTTCCCCGGGCCGAACACCTACGATTTGCGGAATTACTGGTACGACCGCACGCGCTACGGCTTTGGCGGTACGCTGGACTACAAGCTGGGTGAGTTTTCCTCGATTTATGTGCGCGGGCTTTTCTCCGAGTTCAACGACTTCGGGCAGGACTGGATTTATTCACCTGCTGTCGGCAGCTTTGCCTCGGCCACGGCGACGACTGCATTGAGCAATCCAGACGGCAGCTCCAGCTTCGCCCATGTTACCCGCAAGCCGGAGCAGCGTATCTTTAACATAGTTACCGGGGCCCGCCATGATATTGGAAAGACCATAGTCAACTATGAGCTCTCGCTCGGCCAAGCGCGGTTTACCGGCATATTCCCCAGCTCCGGCTTCATCGCTGATCCCAATAATCCAAGCAACCTTCTCAACGGTGGCGTGCAGTACGCGGTCAATATAGCCAACCCGCACACCCCGCACATTACACCCCTGAATGCCAACATCTTCGACCCGACACTATACGTTCTCGACACCATATCACGGGGAGATGCGCATACTTTTGAACGCGATATCATAGGCTCCGTCTCCGCCATCCGGCAATATAGTGTTGGCTCGCACTATGGCTCGTTCGAGATCGGCGCCAAGGTGCGTGATGCCCGCAAGTCTGAATTCAACAATGAGCAGTTCTTCAACGCCGACGACACTCTTCCAGAGAGCGCGGTGCTGGGCACCTACACCGATCCAACCTACTATCTTCAGGGTTACCCTAAATTCGGGCCGACCACCGACTACCGCAAGATTTTGACCTTCTTCAACGCCAATCCAAGCAAGTTCACGCTCAATCAGAAGACGACCATCTCACGGAACTTGGGCGGCGATTTTAACGAGACCGAACGCGTCTATGCCGGCTATCTGATGAATACCATCAATCTTGGCAATATCCGCGTGCAGGCGGGTGTGCGCATCGAAGGGACCTCAGGGGATTTCCTGGCCAATCAGGTGCTGTTCCCCAAAGATTTCTCCGATACAAACCCGGATGCCGTGATAACTCCCGTACCCGGGAATCACGGTTATATTGACGTGCTGCCCAGCATACAGATCCAATCTCTTTTAGATCAGAACACCATCGTCCGTGCGGGTTACGGCATGGGGATCTCCCGGCCCAACTTTGGCGACCTGCCGCCCAAGCTCATCGCATCCGATAACGTTAAGGCCAGCAATCGCACCGTGAGCATTGGTAATCCGTTGCTCAAACCCGAGCACGCCCAGAACTTCGACCTCGCCATTGAGCACTACCTGAAACCCTTTGGCGTAATCTCGGCCGGGGTGTTTTACAAGTATTTGACCGATCCCATTTTTTCAGTGAAAACAACCCTTACATCGGGACAATTTAACGGGTTCAAGCAAACCCAGACGATCAACGGAGGGCACGCGCATATCGTAGGCCTCGAGTTGGCGTGGCAACAGCATCTCTCGTTTCTCCCTGGACCGCTGAACGGTCTCGGTATAAGGACAAATTACAGCTACACCAGCTCACAGACCAACTTCCCATTCGACTTTGGCAGGACAGACCGTCCAGCATTGTTGCGCCAGGCGCCCAACAATGCGAACTTCGATCTGACCTACGACAAGAAAGGGTTCTCCGGACGCATTGGCGTAACCCATAACGACGCCAACATCTTCAGCTATGGCAACCCTGCCTCCGATGGCTCGAATGGCGGACTCAGAGGGCCGAATGGGGATACATATCTCTATCCCCACACGCAGGTGGACGCCCAGATGAGCTACTGGATTCCCAAGGGACATGGGACGCAGGCAATCGTCTCGCTGCTGAATATGACCAACGAGGTCTTTGGGTTTTATCAAGGTTCCGGACGTTATCCCATTCAGCGCGAGTTCTATGACCGGACAGTTTCGTTTGGCCTGCGCTGGACGCTTACGCGAGAACCGAAATAAAACAGTAGCTACACAATCTAAATCCAGTCGCCCGGCCCAGGCACGTCATCACCTGGGCCGGAGTGTTTTGCTACGAAAGCTTTCAGCTGCTCCCTGTGTGCCAAATCGGCACAGGAGCAGAATGGGAATAGATTTTTATCTTGAGTAAAAAAGCTAAGGTCTGGGTTTACAAAAACTAGCTTAGTAATACCGAAATCCCCCTTAGTTGAGCTTGTACAAAAACCTCCTATCCCTCCAGCGTGGAAAGGCAGGGCTATCTTTGTCACAAACGAAATACTGGCGCGATTGCCGCAATGCACTGAGCATCCTTGTTCTATTGACAGGAGCGTTTGCCTCCTCTGGCTGGGCGCAACTTTCCGCAGTGGGGCCGGTGCGGTTCAGCATCAGTCCGGCCAATCCTCTTCCCATCCCGAACGGTAAATCACTTAAGTTGACGGTCTTGAAGAGTTATTTCCGAAACGGCGCGCGGACCACAAACGTGCGCAATGTCAGTTCAGCAGTCATCGCCTGGTCCTCGAGTGACTCCACGATCATCAGCGTCAGCCCTGAGGGGCTGGCCATTGCCCAGCAGGCCTCGGGAAGCGCGACCATTACGGCGGCCCTCACGGGCATGGGCGCGCCCGGCCAGGTCAGTATTGTTTTGACAGCGGCGCCGAGGGTGCTGGAGTCTATCAGCCTCAGCCCATTGGATGCCAGCGTTACCGTTACAGGAAACCAGACCTACACCGCGACCGGGAATTATTCCGACTCGACTACAGCGGACCTTACCGGCACGGCGACCTGGGCTGTGGTCAACAATATTAACGGGAGCGGCGGGCAGGCCACCAACATAGGCGCAAGCGTCACGGCAACCGCCGAGGGAATCGTGAAGGTCACGGCAACCGATACCACATCCACTCCCAACGTTACCGGCGCAACCTATTTGAATATAGGATTAACGGCGATCAGCGTCAGTCCTACGAACCCTTCGGTGCCAAAAGGGACACAACAGCAATTTACAGCCACGGGAACTTTTACAGGACCCTCCCTCGACGTAACCAATTCGGTCGTCTGGGCTTCGCAAGATACTACGATCGCAGAAATTACCAGCGGGCTTCCCGCTTGTGGAAGCTGCCCGAACGGCGGACTCGCTACCGCTCATGAGCTGGGCACCAGCAATATTACTGCATCCTCGGGGGCGGTCAATTCCAACACTGCCGTACTCACTGTGATCGACCCGGTGATTACGTCCGTGGTCATTTCTCCCACTGGTGGCTGCAACTCGGGCGGTGTGCCACGGGGGAACAGTTGCCAGTTTACGGCAATGGCGATCTTCAGTGATCAAAGCAACGCTACCGTCACCGACAGCGCCATGTGGATCTCCGATAAACCGAATTGCGCTGCTATTGATGCGACTGCATTGGCCACTACACTCTCCAGCGTATCCAACCCGTGCACGGCCAACATTACGGCAACTTACAGCAGCGTAACCTCAAATCCGCCGACAGCGCTCACGGTCACCGCGCATGCGCTTAACTCGATCAGCATCGTCCCCGCAGACCCGGTCCAACCCAAAGGCGCCGCAGAACAGTTTGAGGTGCGGGCCAACTATAGTGATGGCACGGTGACGGTGAGCAACGGCGCAAATGGCCCCTCCTGGTATTCCTATGACAATTCAATTGCTACGATAGATTCATCCTCGGGGCTGGCCAGCACCACAAATTCAGTCACAGGCACAGTCAACATCGGGGCGTTTTATAACGGATTCAACACCTCTACAACTTTCACCGTCACCGCCTCGCAACTGCAAAGCATCGCCGTCACCCCTGTAGGCAGGGTGCCTCTTACTCCCGACGATGGCAGCACCACCATTCCTGTCGCCGGCACTCAGCAATTCAAAGCAACCGGCACTTATACGGATACCTCCGCGCAAGACATCACCAGTGTGGTCAATTGGAGCTCATCGATTCCAGCCATCGCGACCATCACTGATCCAAATTCGCCCGGCAAAGCCACCGGGGTTGCCGCCGGAACGCTCACGATGGGAATCACAGTAACAGATCCAAACAGCAGCATTACGGGATCGGCATCGCTGACCGTCAAGGCCATTAATTCCATCAGCGTAAGTCCAGCCACGGCGACCGTTATCCCCGGAGGCACACGGCAGTTCACCGCTACGGCAAATTACGGCGGCAGCACGCAGCCCTTAACCGCATTTGGTCCTGCCTGGTCCAGCAACCACACTAACTTTGCAACGGTTGCCCAGACTGGACTGGCAACCGCCATTTCTGCAGGATCAGCAACCATCTCTGCGCAACTAGGAAGCGGCTCCTGCACCGGTGTAAACTGTGGCGCACTCACAGTCGGTCAGGCGGTTTTGCAGAGCATCACGGTTTCCTGCGATCCTCACAACCCGTGCACAGGGTCCGGTCAGCCCTTGCTCTCCCTGGGCCAAAACGAGCAGATGATTGCCACCGGACATTACAGTGATGGCAGCAACCAGGACCTTACAACGAAGGCGACTTGGGCTTCCAGTATTCCTACGGTTGCTACCATTAATACAACCGGGTTTCTGATGACCAAGCACCTGGGAACAACCAACATTACGGCCACTTGTACGTCTGGAGGAGCATGCCCTGGCGCAACCTCTACCGTGCAGGGCACTATGCAGCTTACTGTCACCTTCTAGCTCCAGGCTCTCAGCTCCAAGTTCGCTGGAGGCTTACGCGAGAACCGAAATAGAAACAACGTGCTCTAGATCTAACTGGCCGGCCTGGGTATCACTACCTGGGCCGGCTTGCTTTGATCGCATTCTTTAAAATATGGATTCCGCTGCATCAGGATGCTCTATTTCTTCTCGTTTCTTTTTCGTGTACCAAATCGGTACAGGAACCGAACAGGAAAGGATTTTTATCTTGCGAGCAGCAGGGAACGTGGGGCAAACTATGGGCGTTTACCGAGTGGAAAGGCGAAAAGTTGCGTTATAACCAAGGTATAATATTTTGTCCCCCAAATTTTGCTTGCACGAGTTCTCCTGCCCCCCGGAGAGAAGCAAGGTCACATCTTGTTACAGACTAAACATTGGCGCGATTGGCGGAATGTTCTCTGCATCCTTCTTATAGGATTGTGCGCGTCTTGCGCCTGGGCCCAAGCCAAGGCCGTGGGGCCGGTGCGTTTGAGCATCAACCCGCCCAGCCCGGCGCCTATACCGAACGGCAAATCTCTTAAGCTAACGGTGACGGAAGGTTTTTTTAAAAATATTGCGCTGTTAACCGGGACGCACGATACCAGCTCAGATGTAATTTGGATCTCAGATAACCCAAGTGTTATCAGTGTCGGCTCTCACGGACTCGCCATTGCGCATCTGGCATCGGGAACCGCCAATATCACGGCGAAAAGCGGGCCAGCCAGGACGACTATCCAATTGACGGCAGCGCCTGCTGTGCTTCAATTCATCGTAGTCTCTCCATTCGATTCAAGCGTAGCCGTCAGTGGAAATCGGACGTACATGGCGACTGGACATTATTCCGATTCGACCACGGCCGATCTCACCGGTTCCGTAACCTGGGCGGTGGTCAATAATATTAACGGGACCGGCGGACAAGCCACCAACGCAGGCCCAACCGTTACTGCAACAGCCGCCGGAATCGTAAAGGTTACAGCAACTGACACCTCAGTCACTCCGAACATTACCGGCGCCACCTATCTGAATGTGGGATTAACTGCAATCACGGTAAGCCCAACCAACCCTTCCGTGCCCAAAGGAAAAACCCAGCAATTTACCGCCACGGGAACTTTCGGAGCAACGCCCCATGATGTTACCAATTCGGTTTTCTGGATCTCGCAAACTACCACGGTCGCAAAAATTACCAGCGGGTTACCGGCTTGTGGCATCTGCCCGTCCGGCGGAATCGCTTCTACCTTTGCCGTGGGCACTAGCGGTATTTATGCAATCTCCGGTGGCGTTTCTTCCGCCGTGCCTGCACAGACACTAACAGTAACGGCCCCTGTGGTCACATCTGTAACTATTGCTCCATCCGGCTGCAATCCGGCCAATGTCCCCCGGGGAAACAGTTGCCAGTTTGTAGCGGAAGCGATCTACAGCGATCAAACCACAGCTACGGTGACAGACAGCGCGACTTGGAACTCCGACAACACGAGTTGTGCGACGGTGAATGCAACCGGATTAGCAACCACTCTATCCAGTATTCCGAACCCATGCATTGCAAACGTTACAGCTACATTCAGCGTCCTCTCCAATTCGATTGCGCTGATGGTTACAGCTCATGTGCTGAACTCCATTTCAGTTTCCCCAGCGCGGCCTACCCAGCCGAAGGGAAGCACACAGCAATTTACCGTGAAGGCCCATTACAGCGATGGAATTGTTACCGTCATAAACGGCGGGGGCGGCCCTTCCTGGTCTTCGACAAATAGTTCTGTTGCTACCATTGATTCATTAGGGCTGGCTACCGCGATGGCACAGGGCACCGCAACCATCAAAGCGTCCTATAGTGGCTTGAACGCATCCACCAGCTTCACCGTGACTGCGGTGGCGCTGATTTCGATTGCAGTCTCGCCAGCTCCAGGCTATCTGGCTCCCACTCCAGTCCAGCCCAACACGACCATTCCCGTTGCCGGATCAGTGCAGCTTCAGGCAATTGGTACTTATAGCGATAACTCCACACAGGACCTCACCACTAGCGCCACCTGGAGCTCAGACAACACCGGTGTTGCTACGGTTAGCAGTTCAGATCCAACGCAAGGCGTGGCGAGCGGCATGGCGCCGGGTACCGCGAATATAACCGCTGCTTTTGGCAGTGTAACCAGCCCGACGTCTCCCCTGACTGTGAAAACCATCACTTCGATCGCCGTGAACCCGGCCGCGCCACCAGCCATCAATCCCGGCCAGCAGCAACCGTTCGCGGCGACCATAAACTATGGCAGCGGCGTCACCCAAGACTTAACCCAATTTGACCCTGTATGGGGCAGCAGCGCCAACAACGTTGCAACCGTGGATCAAACTGGACTGGCAACGGCTGTCTCTGGTGGATCGGCAACCATCACAGCAACTTTAGGCAGTGTCTCTTGCCCCAGCGGAGGTGGGAATTGTGGCGTCCTCACGGTGAATCCGGCGGTTTTGCAGAGCATCACCGTCTCCTGCGATCCCAACAACCCGTGCACAGGGTCGGGTCAACCATTACTTTCGCTGGGCCAAACCGAGCAGATGATCGCCACCGGAAACTACAGTAATGGCAGCACCCAGGACCTTACACAAGATCCCCACCTGACTTGGGGGCCTAGTTCGGGCTCAGTTGCCACCGTTGACACCACCGGGTTCCTGACGACCAAAGGCCTCGGATCAACTAATATTACGGCCGTGTGTTCAAGTATGTGCCCAGGCGCAACTTCGACCGTCACCGGCACCCTGCCGCTCACCGTCACTTTCTAGCCAGCCACCGTGTGCACTAAAACCGGGCATCTTTGCGTCCCGTCCCTTCACCCAACTTGTAAGTGCCCGCACCTGGCGGCCCAAGCCCGCCGCCGCACTGCGATTACAAGCTGTACACATTACAGCACTGCCTGCCGCCGTTGGAAATGTTTTGATACCATTTTGATATCAAAATGGCACTAAACCATTCCTTTTCGCGGAATTATCGCCTACTGTTTTCGCTGGATGGGGTGAGACAGCCAAGCCGCGTGGGTTTGGCTGCCAAGTCCTTGGAGGCAAAGACCAGCATTCCAGAATGCGGAGCTTCTGCTTGGGCGAGCGCGAAGCCGGCGCCGAAACAGCCTGAGCGTAGCGCGAGGGCAAAGCGGTTTTACCGCCGAGCCCTTGGAACAAAGAGGTTCTTTGAAAATTCATTGCCTTGCCGGATTCATGAAATCCGCCAGCCACCCTGTTTGGCCGTGGAAGCCACAATCCCTTCCAAAAGTCAGCGTTGATCTGCGTTCATCTGCGGCGAAGGGTTTTGCGGTTGTCTTTTGAAACTTGAAACCTGAAACTGCCTCTAGACCACCAGCAAGTCCCCCGCCCCGGACCGATTTTCGCCAATAATGACGCGGGTCAGACGCGTTTTGGGCACGGTAATCACCTGCCAGCAAGTGGGGGCCACAATCCCTTCCAAAAATCAGCGTTGATCTGCGTTCATCTGCGGCAAAAGGTTTTGCGGTTGTCTTTTGAAACTCGAAACTTGAAACCTGAAACTGCTTCTAAACTGCCAGCAAGTCCCCCGCCCCGGCTCGATTGTCGCCAATAATGACGCGGGGCAGACGCGATTTGGGGGTAGTTCAGACACAAGCAGCAAGTGGAGCAAAAAGACCGGGTATATCAACCCTACCCACCCGTCGAAACGAAAACATCTGCTACGGCACTATCCGTCAAATAGGGAGTTTTAAAAAGCATTCAATGTCCAGGAAGCCTGCCAATCCGGAGGCCGGGGGCTTTGCGTATGTTTTGTAGACCCAAAAAAGGTCAATTGCCTGAATTTTATGCTTTTTAGCTTTCCCATTTTGAGAGTTTCGGATTGTGGGACGACAAATAAAGATGTTTTATTCCATTTTTAGTGGATTACAATTGGCCTCTACCCAATAGCACAAAGTCAAAGGCTTGCAGGATATTTTTTGGGCTGAAGTCCAATCCTACTCCTGCATGGACTGCGTACTAGTAGTTATACGAAAACTGATTAATCTGGCGCGCCACGAGGCATTTTGGCAGCGATGACCCGCCTTGTGAATCAGCCAGAGAAAGTGGGCCCCAACGTAGGGAACTGCATTGCAGGAGATTGGCTTAAAAAATTGCCAATCCCATAAATTTTAGAAGCGTACAGGAGAGATAAAAAATGAACAACAAACGGTACGGCAAGCGAGTACTGGTTGTAATCACATTGGCCCTGGTGTGGAGCATGCCATCGCTGGCCCAGGTACTGAAAGGCTCGATTTCCGGCAGCCTGACTGACCCGCAAGGCGCGGTCGTCACCGGTGCAGAAGTAAAAGCGACCCAGGTAGAGACCGGTGCTGCTTATATCACGCAAAGCGACAATTCAGGTCTATTCCGGCTCAACCTGTTGCCCACCGGCCACTACAAACTGGAGATCTCCAAGCAGGGCTCCGCGACCTCGACGTTCGAAGGCGTGATCGTTGCCGCCGGCATTGACGGATATTTAGGCTCCGTGAAGCTCGGGACGTCCGGCGAAGCGCCCCCAACAGCGACAGCATTGCAAGGCAGTCAGGCCCAGACCACGAGCCTGTCTTCCGATACCCTGCTCACGAATTTTTCCGGCATCGAAGAAAACGAGGGCCTTGATCGCCAGGCGCTATTTGTTCCCGGCCTGGTGAATCCGCGCAGCAATAGTTTCGCGGCCAACAATGGCGTTCCCTTTTCGACCAACGGCTTGCGCGGACGCAACAACGATCAGCAAATTGACGGCCAGTACAATAACGACAACATTGTAACTGGGCCGTATGTGCTTATAACCGACCCCAACTTTGTGCAACAGTACATAGTTACGAATAACAATCAAGGTGCAGAATACGGCCGCAACTCGGGGTCCGTCGTCAACCTGATTACAAAATCGGGCACCAACGCCTGGCATGGCAATATCTATGGCAGCCTCACCAATACGTCTCTCAGCGCGCTCAGCAGTTTTCAGAAATTCAACCTGGCCACCAGAGACGTGCGGCCTCAGAACCGAAATGACGAATTCAGTGGATTCACTGTTGGCGGTCCAGTTTTGAAGAACAAGCTTTTCGTATTTGGCGGCTTCGACGACGAAATCGTCAACACCAGTACGGTATTCACGACTGGTGCGCTTACTCCAACACCGCGCGGATTAACGCAACTGGTGCCTTGCGCGGCCAGCCTCAATCCGAATGCCTTTACCTTCCTCAATCAATATGGGCCCTATTCTTTTAAGGCCGGCAACCCAACTCCGCTTCCGAATAGCATTACCGGGCTGTTCACAAACATCAATGTAGCTCCGGGTTGTACTAATGTGGAGTTCGGTGGGGTCACGCGTACCCTGCCAACATCGTCGCATACTTACAACACTGTAGTAAGAGCTGACCTGCAACTGGGTAGCGACACCATCACCAGCCGCTATCTTCTTAACCGCAGCCTCTTTTTCAACGCCACCGACAGCCCTGTAACTGGATGGGGGGCCAACATCTCTAACCTTAGCCAGGACGCATTGGTGAGTTGGACCCACAATCTTTCTGCTCACATGGTGAACGAGGCACGGGTTTCTTTCGGCCGTCTGCGCGTTGACTTCGGAGGAAATTCCAATGGCAATCCTCTGGAGCCGGGGTACAAAAACCTTCCGGATGCATTCACTGATGTGATCTTCAATAACGGTTTGAGTATTGGACCGGGCCCTAATTTCCCGCAGGGGCGGATCCAGAACACGTGGCAGGCACAGGACAACTGGAACTACGTTTTAGGCAAGCATCAGTTCAAGGCGGGCGTGAATTACACTTATCAAAAGACCCCGCAAGTCCTACCGGTTTCCTTCAATGGCCGGTTTCGTTTCAACAGCATTCCTGCATTCCTTACCACCAACACACCCAACCGCGTGGAGCTCTCGAAAGGCAATCCGGAATCGGATTACCGCGAGAATAATGTATTCCTTTATTTCGCCGACGACTGGAAGATCTCGCAGAATTTGACCCTGAACCTGGGGTTGACTTGGAGTTATTTCAGCCAGCCCGCGAATTTCTTTCATGACGTCACCACCAGGCGGGAAGACAGTCCCAGCACGGCTTTCTGGAACCCGGCGCTTCCTCTTTCCGTGCGAACAGTTCCCTCGGTTTCTTCAGTCGGCAGCAACTTTGGCCCCAGCATTGGCTTTGCTTACTCGCCACAATGGGGAGGTTTCCTGACAGGAAATGGCAAAACCGTAATTCGCGGTGGATACCGGCTGCTGTATGATCCAGCGTTTTACAACGTCTATACCAATATCGCGACCTCGACTCCGAACACTTTCCTGCAAGTACTCACCGGGCCTGCAGCGGCGCCATTTTCTTTGCCGGCGATACCCACCGGGGCTGCCGCGCGGGCCGAGTTGGCTCCAATTTTTACCGGAGCGTTCGATCCGCGAACGTTCAGTCAGACCTCCGTTCCTTCTAATTTCAAACCCGACCGCGTCCACGCCTGGAGCTTCGGCGTAGAACGCGA
>WNFE01002295.1_pt1 | contig 14079 bp, 14 predicted proteins | sample 5400451 | NCBI WGS metagenome assembly WNFE01 (sample SAMN13153344, study PRJNA577476) | soil metagenome | isolation source: 200 cm saprolite under Douglas fir tree site 2 hole 2 | place: USA:California | collected 2015-04-18 | reverse complement strand
AGGACCTCGTCAACGAGCACGTCCAGGCCAACATCGTCGTCACGCCGGCGGAGATGGACCTCCAGGCCGCGCTCAAGAGCGGGGCCATGGCGCTCTTCGGCGAGAAGTACGGCGACCGCGTGCGCGTCATCAGGATCGGGGATTTCTCCACCGAGCTGTGCGGCGGCACCCACCTCGACTCGACGGGACAGATCGGCCTCTTCAAGGTGGTCTCCGAGGGCGCCGTCGCCTCGGGCGTGCGCCGCATCGAGGCGGTGACGGGCGACGCCGCGCTCCGACACGTCGGCCGGGAGGAGGCGGCGCTTCGCGAGTCGGCCAACCTGCTCAAGATCCCGCCGCTCGAGCTCCCACGCCGCCTCCAGAAGCTGCTCGACGAGCAGAAGCAGCTCGAGAAGCAGCTCCAGCAGCTCGAGGCGCGTCTCGCCAAGAACCGCGCCCAGGAGCTGGCCGAGTCGGCGAAGACCGTGGCCGGCGTGGCCGTCATCGCGGCGCGACTCGACGGCCTCGACGCCGAAGGGCTGCGCTCGGTGATGGATACCCTGCGCGAGCGGATGGGGCCCGGCGTGATTTGTCTCGGCTCGGCCGTCGACGGCAAGGTCAACCTCGTCGCGTCCGTCTCCAAGGACCTCAGCAAGCGCCTGCAGGCCGGTAAGCTCATCCAGCAGGTCGCGCAGGCCGTCGGCGGCAAGGGCGGCGGGCGCCCGGACCTGGCGCAGGGCGGTGGACCGGACGCCTCCCGTCTCGACGAAGCGCTGGCCGGCGTCGCCGGCTGGGTCGAGCGCGCGACGGCCGGATAGTGCCCCGGCCACCGGCCGGAGGACGCCTGAAGGATGGCTGATACGCGGGGAACCATCCTCGTCGTCGACGATGATCCCGCCACCGTCGAAGTGCTGTCCGACTACCTCGCGGGCAAGCGTCTTGGCGTCGCCCGCGCGCACAGCCTCGACGAGGCGCTGGCCGAGCTCGAGAGCGAGCGCCCCGAAGCCGTGGTCATCAGCCTCCGCTTGGGCGAGTCCGACGGTCTCGACGCGGTCCGCCGCATACGGGAGGCCAATGTGCAGGTGGGACTGCTCGTCATGGCGGAGCAGGACGACGTGGAGCGCGCCAAGGAGGCGCTCACGCTCGGGGCCATGGACTACCTCCTCAAGCCCATTGACTTCGACTACCTGGGGCGCGCGATCGACAAGGCGCTGGCCGCTTCGTCGCCGTCCCCCGATTTCGCGGACGCGCCGATGGCGCCCGCGGGCTCTTCGTCGCCCGCCGGCCTGCTCTACACGCTCGCGCTCGAAGTATTCCGCTCGACGCGGCCGCTTGGTCCGGAGGCTCGCGCCTCGGTCGGCGCCGCGCTCGAGCAGGCGGCTCTCGCCGCCATGCAGCGGGGCGTCAGCGGGGAAAAGGCCGAGGTGATCCGGGCGCTCAACCAGGTGCGCACCATGATCCGCTTCGCTCAGGACCTGGGCGATATCAGCGCCGAGACCGCAGGAAGGCTCGACGAGCACATGGGACGGGCGCGCCGCTCGGTGGGGCTGTCCTAGCGGCCGATGGAGAAGATGCCGTGAATTCCGCCGTGCTGTTCGACTTCGGGGGCACGCTCGACGCCGAGGGCCTCAGCTGGAAGGAGCGCTTCCAGCGCCTCTTTGAGATCGAGGGCGTCGCCGTCGAGCCCGCGCGCTTCGATCCCGTCTTCTATGCGGCGGACGACGCCCTCGTGGGCGCGGTCCCGGAGCACCTGACCTTCCGCGAAACCGTAGAGCGCGTCGCCGGCGGCGTCGCGCGGGCGCTTCGACCCGACGACGCGGGGCTTGGCTCGCGGGTGGCGGAGCGCTTTCTCGAAGACGCGCGGGCCTGCTTCGAGGGGAACGCGCCCATCCTCGAGCGGCTCGCGCGACGCTACCGGCTCGGGATCGTGTCCAACTTCTATGGCAATCTCTCGACGGTGTGCGATAATGCGCAGGTTCGGCGGTACTTTGGCGTCATCATAGATTCGGCGCGGGTCGGGATCAGCAAGCCGGACCCGCGCATCTTCATGCAGGCCGTCGACGCGCTGGGGGTCGAGCCGGGCCGCGCCGTCATGGTCGGCGATTCGCTGGCGCGGGACATGGCGGGAGCGCGGGCGGCCGGCATGGCGCACATCTGGCTGACCCCGGAACCGGCGCGCCAGGGAAGTCCGTGCTGTCCGGGCGACCGGGTGATCCCGTCGCTCCGCGACCTGGAGGGATTGCTGCCGTGACATTGGATCCGGGCCTCTCTGGGTCGCCGGGCCTCTTGGGCGGCATCATCGCTGCGGGCGAGGGCAGCCGCCTGAAGGAAGCCGGTTGGGCCGTGCCCAAGCCCATGGTGCCGGTCGCCGGCGTGCCGCTCATCGAGTCGGCGATCCGGAATTTCGTCGCCGCCGGGATTACGCGGCTGTCGATCATCGTCAACGAGCAGGAGCGCGACTGCGCGGAATGGGTCCGCCGGCGCTTCCCCGAGCTCGATCTCCGGCTGACCGTGAAGACGACCGCGTCGTCGCTCGAAAGCTTCCGCGAAGTCGCCGGAGGTCCCGGCGCCGGGCGCATGCTGGTCTCGACGGTGGACGCATGGTGCCGGGCGGCAGACTTCGCGCGCTTCCTGGGCGCGGCGCTCCGCCGCCCTCGCGAGGCGACGGTGCTGGCGGTGACGCCGCTCGTCGCCGATGAAAAGCCGCTCGGGGCGGTGCTCGACGCCGAGGGGCGCATCACCGCGCTCGGCGGGCCCGCGCCGACTCTCGTGACGGCGGGGTTGTACCTGCTCTCGGAGCGCGTGCGGCGCATCGAGCCGCCGGCCGGCTTCGGCCGGCTGCGGGAGCACCTCGCCTGGCTGGTGGAGTCCGGCGAGCCGATGTACGGGGACGTGATCGAGACCGTCGTGGACGTGGACCGAGCCGAGGACGTTGCGCTGGCCGAAGCGCTGGCCGCGCGCCCCTCGTGAGCCCAGGGAGAGACAACGCGTGAGCGATCCGTACTGCTGGGGCATTTTCCGCGAAGAGGCGCACTCGCCGGGTCGCGAGAGCGACGACGCCGAGATCCTGCGCCTGTCCGCGAAGGGCCTGCTGGCCAAGGGATTCCAGGTCGACCTCAAGACGCCTGACGAGCTGGGCGTTGCGGGCGACGCGAGACCCCGCGGGATCTTCCTCATGTGTGAGCAGCCCGCCGCACTCCGGGCGCTCGGAGCGCTGGAGGCCGCCGGCGTGCGCGCGGTCAACAGCGCGGCCGGCGTGCTCAACACCTATCGTGACCGGATGGTCGCGCAGTTCGCGGAAGCGCGCGTGCCCTTCGTCGAGAGCCGCCTGGTGGCGACCTCGGGCGAGCGCGTCGCCGCGCCGCGGCCGGTCTGGGTCAAGCGCGGCGACGTTCACAACACGCAGGAGGGCGACGTGGTCTACGCCGCGGACGCCTCCGCGGTCGGGCGCGCCCTCGAGGGGCTCGCGGCGCGCGCCATCCCCCGCGCCGTCATCCAGCCGCACGTGGGCGGAGACCTGATCAAGTTTTACGGCATCGGGCCCGGCGGCGGCGCCCACGGCGAGCCGCCCTGGTTCCGCTGGTTCTACCACAAGGACCAGGAGCTCCGGCGCTACGCCTTCGACGAGCGCGCGCTGGCGCGGCTCGTGCGCCAGGCGGCGGCCGCGCTCGGCCTCGAGATCTACGGCGGCGATTGCATCGTGACGGCCGCGGGCGAGATCGTCCTGATCGACCTCAACGCGTGGCCGAGCTTCGCGCTCTTCCGCGAGGAGGCGGCGTCCGTCATCGCGGCGTACCTGGCGGTGCGGTTCCGGCAGGAGACGAGATGAGCGAGACGCGCGAGCCCGGACCTCGGTCGAGGGAGATCGTCGAGCGCGAGCGGCGCCACGCCGCGGCCGGGATGCAGGGCTTCGCGCTCTACGCGGGGCTGGCGATGGCGCGTGGCCAGGGGTGCACGCTCGTGGACGAGGACGGCCAGGAATACATCGACTTCATCGCGGGCATCACGATAGGCTCCGTCGGTCACTGCCATCCGCACTACGTCGAGGCGCTCAAGAAGCAGGTCGAGAAGCTGACCTTCGGCAGCTTCACCACCGAGGCGCGAGCGCGCTTTCTCGAGCTGGTCGCCTCCGTGACGCCCGCGGGTCTCTCGCGCATCCAGATGTTTTCCGGCGGCGCGGAGACCGTCGAGGCCGCGCTGCGGCTCGCCAAGGTCGCAACGGGCAAGGACGAGGTCATCGCCTTCTGGGGCGGCTTCCACGGCAAGACGGGCGGCGTGCTGGGCCTCCTCGGCAGCGACTTCAAGCATCACCTGGGGCCGTTCATGCCCGGGCAGTACCTGACGCCCTACGCCGACTGTTACCGCTGCCCGCTCCGGCTGACGTATCCCGACTGCGGCATCGCCTGCGCCGACTACGTGCGCGACGTCATCCGGGTCCAGACGGGCGGCGAGATCGCGGCTATCATCGTCGAGCCGATGCAGGGCACGGCGGGCAACGTGATTCCGCCCGAGGGCTTCCTGCGCGCCGTGCAGCAGATCGCGAAAGAGGCCGGTGCGCTGCTGATCTGCGACGAGATGATCACGGGCTTCGGTCGGACGGGCCTCATGTGGGGCTCGGAGCACGACGGGGTCGTGCCGGACGTCATGACGGTGGGCAAGGGCGTGGGCGGCGGCTTCCCGCTGTCCGCCGTCATCTCCACCGACGACCTGACGAGCCGCAAGCCCTGGTCGAATCCCTCCGCCAGCTCGTCGTCATACGGTGGAAACCCGCTGGCGGCGGCGGCGGGGGTCGCGGCCCTCGAGATCATCCTCAAGGAAGAGCTCGTCAAGAACTCAGAGCGCGTGGGCGCCGTCATGCTGACGCGGCTCGAGGCGCTGAAGGAGAAGTACCGGTGTGTGGGCGAGGTGCGCGGCCGCGGCCTGATGCTGGGCATGGAGCTGGTGAAGGACCGCCGCACCAAGGAGCCGCTGGGGAAGGACGTGACGCAGGCGCTCTACAAGGAGTGTCTCAGGCGGGGACTCGCCGCGATGACGTACTCGCCGACCGTGCGCATCAACCCGCCGCTGGTCATCCGCGAGGAGGAAGCGCTCAACGGGCTCGCGATCCTTGACGAGGCCCTGGGGGCGATAGTCAAGGAGCACCGGCTCGAGTAGCATGCTCCGCGGCGCGGTGATCGGGCTCGGCAATGTGGCCATCCACGGGCATCTGCCCGGTTGGCTCGGCCGCCCTGACGTCCGTATCGTGGCCGCCGCCGACGCCCGCCCGGCCCAGCGCGCCGAATGCGACGCGCGGCTCCCCGGCGCGCGCTGGTACGACTCGCCCGCGGCGCTCCTCGAGCGCGAGGCGCTGGACTTCGTCGACATCTGCACTCCCCCCTCGAGCCACGCATCCCTCGTCGAGCGCGCGCTCGGCCGGGGACTGCACGTGCTGTGCGAGAAGCCGCTCGTGAGCACGCCCGCGGATCTCTCCCGCGTCACGGCCGCCGCCGCGGCCGCATCGCGAGTGCTTCATACGGTGCACAACTGGCACCACGCTCCGATGCTGGCGCTGACGGACACGCTCATTCGCCAGGGCGAGATCGGCCGGGTGCGGCGCATCGTCTGGGAGACTCTGAGGGTGAAACCGGCTGTGACTGGCGACGGCAGCGAAGGCAACTGGCGAGTGGACCCCGCGGTGGCGGGCGGCGGCGTTCTCACGGACCACGGCTGGCACGTGTTCTACGTCCTGCCGGCTTGGGCAGGCTCGCGGCCCCGGACGGTCAGCGCGCGGCTCGAGACGCGGCGCCACACGGCCTTTGCCGTGGAGGATACGGCGTTCCTGCGGCTCGGTTTCAACGACGCGAGCGCCGACATTCTCCTGACGTGGGCCGCGGAGGAGCGGCGCAACCGCGTCGAGGTGCACGGGACGGACGGGCGCATCGAGCTGCACGGTGACACGCTCGTGCTCACGGGCGCCCAAGGTGAGCGGCGCTGGCCGGGACTGCCCGCGCTGACCGACGGCTCCCATCACCCCGACTGGTTTCATAAGGTAGCGGAGCGCTTCGTGTCGGCCATCGCGGGAGAGGGCGATGCCGCGGCCAACCTTGCCGAAGCGGAGCTCTGCTGCGAGATTGAGCACATGGCCCGCGAGTCGAGCCGGCGGGGCGGCGTAGACATGCCCTTGAGTCCCGCGCCCGGCGTTGGATCCCGGCTGTGACGGAAAGCCTTCTCGTCATCGTGAGCGCCGATGCGTCTCCGGGCATCACACGCGAGACCATGGTCGCGGGTCTGCCCCTCGGGCGACGGATCGCGCTCGCGGCGGCGCGCGCGGGTCTCGCAACCTCCGACTCCCCGGAACCTGGCCGTCGCCGGCTGATTCTCGTGCCGCACAACGTCGTCCCGCAGCCGCGCTGGCTGGAAGCGCTGGCCGCGATGCCGCTCAAACCCGAAACGCTCTGGGTGGATCCCGCGCAGGTGGCGGTCGTGGACACCGGCGATCCGAAGCCCGTGCTGGACGCTGCGGGCCGGACCGGCGCCGCGGAATTGCTGGTCGCCCTGCGGGAGCGGTTCACGATCGTGGAGGGAGCCGCCGACGCCAAGGGCCGCTTTCCGCTCGGGTCCGCGGGCGACCTCCCCGCGGCGGAGACGTGGCTGCTGCGCGGTCTCATCAAGGACACGGAAGGCTTCATGTCGCGTCACGTCGAGCGGCGGATCTCGCTGGCGCTCACGCGGCGCCTCGTCTGGACCTCCGTGACACCGAATGCCCTGACTCTCGCCTGCCTGGTAATAGGCCTCGCGGGGGCCCCGTTTTTTCTCTCTTCGGCGCCGGCGCTCCAGCTGACCGGGGCGCTTCTCTTCCTCCTGCACTCGATCCTCGACGGCTGCGACGGCGAGATCGCCAGGCTGAAGTTCCTCGAAAGCCCCGGCGGAGCGGCGCTGGATTTCTGGGGCGACAATACCGTTCATGTCGCGGTATTCGGGTGCATGGCCGTTGGGTGGACCCTGTCGGCGCATTCGGTCTGGCCGCAGGCCCTTGGCGTGCTCGCGATCACCAGCACCCTGCTCGCCGCTTTCATCGTGGCGCCCAACAGACGCTCGGCGGGCCCGCGCTCGGCCGCGACCAGGGCGACGGACGCGCTCGCGAACCGGGACTTCATCTACCTGATCATCGCGCTGGCGCTCTTCGGCAAGGCCGGCTGGTTCATCGTCTTCGTCGCGATCGGCACGCCGGTCTTCGTGCTCGTCCGGCTCTGGGCCCGCCCGGCGCAGAGGACAGCCTAGGCCGTGGCCGGGTTCGCTGACGTCGTGCTCCGGGGGCTGGCCCTCTGCGGCCAGGCTGCCGCTATCGGAGGCGTGCTCTTCGCGCTGTTCGTGCTCAAGCCCGCGCTGCGTGAGCGTCCCGAGCTCTCGCCCCTCGTGGGCCGCCTTCTGCTTCTCGTCGCGGCGGGCGCCGCGGCGGTGACGGTCGGGCAGCTTCTGGCGCTCACCGTGCAGCAGGCGGTCTTGGCGGGCGGCAACGCGTGGCCGATCCGCGAGGTGCTCGGCACGGCCTACTTCCAGGCGAGCGTGCTCCGCGTGCTGACCTGCGTCCTCATCGTCGTGGGCGCGCTCCGGCTGCGGCGACGACCCGACGCGGCAGGTTGGTGGCGCGCCATGGTGGCGCTGACGGTGGCGCTCGCCGCCACAGCCTCCGCCATCAGCCACGCGGCCGCGCGTCTCGAGCATGGTGGGATCCTGCTCGTCCTGGACGCGGTGCACCAGTATGCCGCCTCGGTCTGGGTGGGCGGCCTCATGCATCTCACGGCCACGGCCTGGGGCAGCAGCGCGGAGGCGTGGCCGGCCGTCCTCCTCAAGCGATTCTCCGCCATGGCGCTCTGCTCGGTCGCCGCCCTCGTCGTGGGCGGCGTCGGCCTGACCTACTACTACGTCGACGGCATCCCGGGCTTCACAGGCACGGCCTACGGCATGATGGTCGGCACGAAGATGACGGTGCTGGCGCTGATTCTCGTCCTGGGGGCGCTCAACTTCTGCGTCGTGCGTCGGCTGCCGTCGACGGACCCGGTCTCCCTGCTGCGGCTGCGCCGCTTCGTGGAGGTCGAGCTGGGGCTCGGCGTCACCGTCCTCTTCGCCGCGTCGTCGCTGACCTCCCTGCCGCCGGCCGTGGACGTCGTCGCCGACCGCGCCACGCTCGCCGAGGTCGGCCACGTCTTCACGCCGCGCGTGCCGTCCTTCACCTCGTCAGCGCTCGCCGAAATGCCGCTCGAGGACCGCGAGGCTCCGCGTACCGACGCGGACCGGCAGTGGAGCGAGTTCAACCATCACACGGCGGGGCTAATCGTCTTCGTCATGGGTCTCCTCGCCATCCTCTACCGCACGGGCTGGGCGCCGTGGGCGCGGCACTGGCCGCTCGTCTTCTTCGCGCTGGCGGCTTTCCTGCTGGTGCGCAACGATCCGGGGTCCTGGCCGTTGGGTCCGCAGGGCTTCTGGGCCGGCATGGCCTATTCCGAAGTGCTCCAGCACCGCCTATTCGTCGTCCTCGTGCTGGGCTTCGGCACCTTCGAGTGGATGGTGCGCACCGGGCGGATCCGATCCCCGCGCGCGGCGCTGGTCTTTCCCATTCTCTGCTCGGTCGGCGGCGCGCTGCTGCTGACGCATTCCCACGCCTCGCTCAACGTCAAGAGCGAATACCTCGTCGAAGTGACCCACGCGCCGCTGGGTGTCCTGGCGATGCTCGTCGGATGGGGCCGCTGGCTCGAGCTTCGCCTCCCGAAGGGAGAGACGGCGTTGCCAGGAAAGGTCTGGTCGGTGGGTTTGGCGCTTGTCGGGGTCATGTTGCTGCTATATCGCGAGAGCTAGCAGGCCGCCGATAAGACGCCCTGCGATCTGGCGCGGAGTGTTAAACAGCTTCTAGAAGTAGTCCCGTTAGGTAGCGGGATTCGGGGACGGTCAGCAAAACCGGGTGGTCGCGGCTCTGAGAAAGTGTCTTCAGGACGCGGACCGTGACGCCTGCGTCGCCTGCTGCTTCGCGGCAGATTTCTTCGAATAGGCCGGGTGTGATGTGGTGTGAGCAGGAGAAGGTTGCGAGCACTCCGCCCGGTTCGAGCAGGCGGAGGCCCCGGATATTGATCTCCTTGTAGCCTCGGGCCGCTGCATCGATCGAGTCCTTCCGTCTCGTGAAGGGAGGAGGGTCGAGAACGGCCAGGCCGAAGCGCTCGCCCGCCGCCTCGAGTCCACGCAGGAGATCGAAGGCATTGCCTTCCCTGAGGACGGCCCGGTCCGCGGCGCCGTTCAGCTCGAGATTCCGCCGCGCGAGCGCCAAAGCATCGGCGGACGAGTCGAGCAGGAGCGCCTGGCTCGCGCCGGACCGAATCGCGTGGCAGGCGAAGGCTCCCGAAAAACAGAAGGCGTCGAGCATTCGGCGGCCTGCGGCATGACGGGTGATCAGGGCGCGGTTCTCCGCCTGGTCCAGGTAGAGGCCGGTTTTGTGGCCCGAGCCCGGCGTGACGCCGAAGCGGCAGCCGCCCTCGGTGATCACGAGCTCGGTCCCCGCGGGATCCTGGCGGGGCTCGAATCCTTCGAGGCGCGCCGCCGTCGCCTCGTCGAGCCGGTGGACCCTGCCGTCGGGAAAGAGCTGGGCGAGCGCCGCACTGATCCAGTCAGCGGCTCTCGACATTCCGAGCGTCAGGCACTGGACGACGCTGACCGGGCCGTAGCGGTCCACGACCAGGCCGGGCAACCCGTCCGCTTCGCTCCAGCAGAGGCGGTAGGCATCCGAGATCAGGCCGGCCGTCCTGCGGTACTCCCAGGCGGCCTCGAGCCTGCGCATAAAAAATCCCGCGTCGATGGCCTCGTCATGCCTCGTGAGCAGACGGCAGCAGAGGGAGGGACGGGGGTTGTAGAAGCCCTGGCCGAGGTAATGGCCGCCCGAGTCCAGCACCTCGACGGCCTCGCCGGCCTGGGAAAAGCCCTTGAGGTCGGCGACCTGGGTCCGGTAAATCCAGGGGTGGCCGGCCCTGATCCGCTGCTCGGCGCCGCGCTTGAGAACGAGCCTCGCCACGGCCGCAGCGCGCCTCCGCTATCTTTTACGCAGGACGACTACCATCAAAAGAGGGTGGTGGGCGCGGTCGAGCTTGAGGCGGGGCTTGAAGCCGTAGAACCATTCGACCAGCTCGAAGTCGCCCGCCAATTCGACGAGGGCCTTGAGCTCCTGTGGAAAGACCATGCGCGAGGCGTGGCGCTGGCGATAGACGTGGCGGCGGCCGTTTTCGTGTGCCTCGAGCTCCATGTCCTCGTAGAAGGTCTGCGTCACCGGGTTGAGGTTCTTGAGGGCCTCGAATGTCGCGCGCACCGTCGCCCGCCCACGCTGCCGCGTCCAGGACCAGCGCCGAGCGGGGTCCGTCCACGAGGAGCACATGTAGCGATCGAAGACGTAGAGACCTCCCTTGCGAACGGCCCTGGCCACGCAGCGGAGGTGGGCCAGGATGGCCTCGTTCGTCAGCAGGTGCCCCTGCGAATCCTGCATGCAGATGGCGGCGTCCACGGGCTTGGGGAGCCTGAAGCGCGTCATGTCCGCGACGTGGAGGCTGACGTCGAGGCTTTCCTCCGCCGCTCTCTGCCGGAGAAAGTCGATGTTCTCGGGGGAGAGATCGAGGCCGGACATCCGGTAGCCGCGCCGGCCGAGCCTGATCAGGTGCGGGCCCGTGCCGCAGGCGATGTCGAGCACGGTCTTGACCGAGCGCTTCGCGAATCGGCGGAAGCAATACGCGAGGAAATCCACCTCCTGCTTCCGGTTCATGTCGAAAGCGATCTCGTAGTAGCGCGGCGCCGAGTAATGGCCTATCTTCACTTTCCCGCCTTCATCCTCAACATGGCCAAGCCATGTTGACCGTGGGCCAAGTTGGTCGGGGCCACCGCATCCTATTTTCCCCACCACGTCAGGATGGCCTCACGGAGAATCCAGGAGGCCGTGATGCCGGTGCGGCCCGACGGGTCGAAGACGTGGGCGACCTCCATGAGATCGGTGCCGACCACGGTGCAGGGCTCGAGCAGCCTCACGATCTCGATCAGCTCTGAGGCCCGGAGACCGCAGGGCTCGGGCGCCCCGGTCCCAGGCGCCTCTGACGGGTCGAGCACATCCACGTCAATCGTCACGTAGAGCGGGTGCCGGGTGAGCTCGGGCACGAGGCTCCGGACCGCCTCGACCGGGTGGACGGCGTGGGCCGGAAAGAGGTGCGGCACCTTCCGCCTGTACTCCTCACGGGCGCCCGTCCGCATTCCCACCTGGTAGACCCTCTCGGGCGCGACCGCGTCCATGACCCTCGCCATGGCCGAGGCGTAGTTGTAGCGCTCGCCCAGGAATTCCTCTCTCAGGTCGGGATGAGCGTCGAGCTGCAGGATGCGAAGATCGGGGATGGCCGGGGCCAGCACCTCGATGACGGGCACGGTCGCCGTGTGATCGCCTCCCAGCATGACCGTCAGCAGGCCCGGGTGCCAAAACGCGCGGACTTCCTCGCGGGCCCGGTCCAGCTGCTCGCGCGGACTGCCTCCGCCCAGCTCGCAGTCGCCGAGATCCGCCATGCCGAGATCTTCCAGGTCGCGCCCCAGCGACGGCGAGTAGGTCTCGATCGAGTCCGAGGCCACTCTCAAGTCGCGCGGGCCGTGATCGGCGCCGGTGCGGAGATTGACCGTGCCTTCGAAGGGAATGCCGAAGAGGACGATGCGGGCGCCCGGGTACGGATCCCGGCACGCGATGAACCGCGGATTGGCCGGCTTCACGGCGAGAACCTCATCCAGGGATCCGGCGGATCAATCGTACGACCTTCTCAGCCCTCGCCTCGGGGCTTTGCCCCTCAGCTCGAACTGCCACGAGCCCGCTGCCGAGGGAGCCAACGAAGCAGATGGGCCCTTATCGCCGCCCTGCTAAACGAGGTCGTCGTCGGAGAGCAGCGCCACCGCTGCCAGGGCGCAGCCGGTGCGCTCGACGCGATGCTCGACGGCGCAGACTTTCATGTCGTGGATCGCCCAGCCGCGAGCCTTGAAGGCTTCTTCGAGCATGTGGACGATGGCGCGCTCGGCCTCTTCCCGGCTGGCCTTGTCATGAAACTCCATGATCACGCCGTTGGCCTTGGGATCGGCGGGACGGGCCCAGCCGACGGCCGCGGCCACGACCTCGCCGGGCACTTCGCTGGTCATGGCGGCGTAAGCCGTGGGCACGATCGCGCCCGGGCGGAGCCGGGGAAGATCGACGACGGCGGTCCCGGGCGGCAGGATGGAGGAGACCTTCACGAGGTTGATGTTGCCGATGCCTGCCGCCAGAAGGGCGTTGTCGAAGGCGTTGAGCGGGGTCGTGCCCTCAGCGCTTCCGGACGTCGTGGCTGCCTTGGTCACCGGTTTCCAGCCCATGTCACCTCGTCTCCTCCCTCGCTCGAGTTGAAGTGCCGAAAAAAAATTTATTCGCTCATGTTAGCGACTCGCGAGTGGAACGCAAGAGAAAAGTGCCCCCGGCGGGCCGCCAATTGCTCCGGCGGGGGCCTCGCGGCGGCCCTGCGGCGGCTCGATCGGGCTCTCTGTGACGGTCGCGGCGGGCCGCGGCGGGCGAAATGGCCTCGCCGAGCGCCTCCCGAGAGGGCATTTTTTCCTTGCAATGGCAAAAACATGGCCCTACATTCAAAAAATCACGCTCGTGAATTATTCGCGAGTGAACGAGCAAGGGAGAGGAGGGAAAAAGTGCAAGCACTGGGGCGACACCTGCTGCTCGAGCTGTTCGACTGCGACGCGGAGGCTCTCAACAGCCTCGAGACCGTGAAGGTGTCGATGGTTGAGGCGGCCAAGCGCGCGCAGGCCACGATCATCGACGTCGTGTTTCACGAGTTCAACCCGTTCGGCATCAGCGGAGTCGTCGTCATCGCCGAGTCGCACCTCGCGATCCACACGTGGCCGGAATACCGCTACGCCGCGGTGGACATCTTCTCCTGCGGCGACGTGCTCCAGCCGCAGACGGCGGCCGACTACCTCGTCGAGCAGCTCGGCGCGGCCCGCGCCTCTGTCGTCGAGCTCCAGCGCGGTATTTTCCTGCAGTCCTCGCCCATGCCCCACAAGCCGGCCGGCGCCAGGATGTCAGTAGCCAAGGTGTCAGTCGACGGATGAGCGGTCCCCCGCAGTACAAGTGGTTCTTCGAGACGACGACGCCCGTCGAAGGACACATGCACGCGATCGCCCGCACGATCGCGACCCGCCAGACCAAGTTCCAGTTCATGGAGATCTTCGAGACCCACTCCTACGGCAAGGTCCTGGTCCTCGACGGCCGCATCCAGTCCAGCCAGCACGACGAGTTCATCTATCACGAAATCCTCGTCCAGCCCGGGCTCCTGGCCCATCCGAAGCCGGTGCGGGCCATGGTCATCGGAGGCGGCGAGGGCGCCACGGTCCGGGAAATCCTGCGGCACTCGACCATCACCGACTGCCTGATGGTGGATATCGACGGCGAGGTGGTCGAGGAGTGCAAGAAGCACCTGCCCGAGATGCACAAGGGCGCATTCGAGGACAAGCGCACCCGGTTACTGCATGAGGACGCCCGCGCCTACCTCGAGAAGACCAAGGAGCGCTTCGACCTGATCGTGGTGGACCTGCCCGAGCCGCTCGAAGAGGGCCCGGCATGCCTGCTCTTCACCACCGAGTTCTACACTCTGATCCGCGACCGGCTGACGGACAACGGGGTCATGACCATGCAGGCCGGCATGACCAAGATCAACGAGCTGTTCTTCTACGGCGCGGTGAACCGGACCCTCCGCGAGGTCTTCCCGACCGTCGCGCCGTACCAGGGCTTCATCTCCTGCTTCGGCACTCCATGGGGCTTCATCCTGGCCTCCAAGGGCACCGACCCGCGCACGCAGACGGCTGCCGAGATCGACTCCTTGATAGCCTCGCGCATGAACCCTGATGACCTCGGCTACTGGAACGGCGCCGCGCACCTGCATTCGTTCAACCTGCCCAAGTTCCTGACCAATGCCCTGGCCACGAACGACCGGGTCATTACGGACAAGAACCCCCTGATCGTCAGCTGAGCCACCCGCCCCGCAGCGCGCTCCACGGCAGGCCCACGCTGGTTCTGGCCTCCGCGTC
>WNFE01002292.1_pt1 | contig 14085 bp, 9 predicted proteins | sample 5400451 | NCBI WGS metagenome assembly WNFE01 (sample SAMN13153344, study PRJNA577476) | soil metagenome | isolation source: 200 cm saprolite under Douglas fir tree site 2 hole 2 | place: USA:California | collected 2015-04-18 | reverse complement strand
TAGGAAGCGGTGCGAATCAATGTGGGTCAACTGGTACGTTACCTTTGCCGGGTTGACCAGACTTAATCCCAGCTCAGACATTTGTAGGGGTCACATCCTGAAGACGCCTATAAGCGTCAAGTGAAGGGCGTAGTTGCGACATTTATGGCGCTGGGGTGGGGGGTGGCCTCGCCTGGGATACCTCCCCACCCCGCGCGATGAATCGCGCAGCTACGCCGTTATCTCGTTCTGTTAACTTGACGCCAATGGGGTCACATCCTGAAGACGCCGAACGGTGTATCGGGCATAGGTGCATTCAATGATGCGGCGATGCCCAGTGCGAGCACCGTGCGCGTATCACGCGGATCGATAATGCCGTCATCCCACAGCCGCGCGGTGCTGTAGTAAGGATTGCCTTCCGCCTCGTATTTGTCGAGAATAGGCTTTTTGAACGCGGCCTCCTCTTCCTCGCTCATGCTCTTACCCTGGGCAGCCAGGCCTTCCTGCCGCACTGTTGCCAGCACGCTCGCAGCCTGTTCGCCGCCCATGACCGAGATGCGGGCGTTAGGCCACATCCACAACTGGCGGGGCGAGTAGGCGCGCCCGCACATGCCATAGTTGCCCGCGCCGAATGAGCCGCCGATGATGACGGTGAAGCGCGGCACCGGCGCGTTGGCCACGGCCATCACCATCTTCGCGCCATCTTTGGCGATGCCGCCGTTCTCGTACTGTCGGCCGACCATGAAGCCGGTGATGTTCTGCAGGAAGACGAGCGGCGTCTGGCGCTGCCCGCACAATTCGATGAAATGGGTCGCCTTGAGCGCGCTCTCCGAGAAGAGGATGCCATTGTTGGCAATGATGCCTGCAGGATAGCCCATGATGTGGGCGAAGCCGCACACCAGCGTCGTGCCGTAGAGTTCTTTGAACTCGTGGAACTGGCTGCCGTCGACGATGCGGGCAATGACTTCACGCACATCGTAGCTCCTGCGGCTATCCCTGGGGACAATGCCATAGAGCTCGCCGGGGTCGTAGCGCGGCGGCTCGGGCGGGCGGATGTCCCAGGGGATATACTTACGCCGGTTAAGGTTGGAGACGATGCTGCGGCAGATGGCGAGGGCGTGTTCATCGTTCAAGGCGTAGTGATCGGTGACGCCGGAGATACGGCAGTGCACGTCGGCTCCGCCCAGCTCTTCCGCGCTGACCTCTTCGCCCGTCGCAGCTTTGACCAGCGGTGGACCAGCCAGGAAGATGGTGCCATTGCCGCGTACGATGACCGTCTCATCGCTCATGGCGGGAACGTAGGCCCCACCAGCGGTACAGGAACCCATTACGGCGGCAATCTGCGGGATGCGCTTGCTCGACATGCGGGCCTGGTTGTAGAAGATACGCCCGAAATGCTCGCGATCGGGAAAGACGTCGGCCTGGAGAGGGAGGAATGCCCCCCCTGAGTCAACCAGATAGATGCAGGGCAGGTGGTTCTGCTCGGCGATTTCCTGGGCGCGCAGGTGTTTCTTAACGGTCATGGGATAGTAAGTGCCGCCTTTGACGGTAGCGTCATTGGCGACGATCACACATTCTTGCCCTTCGACCACGCCGATACCGGTGACGATACTGGCCGCTGGCGCCTCGTTTTCGTACATGTCCCACGCCGCCAGGGGGCTGAGTTCCAGGAAGGGCGTGTCGGGGTCGCAGAGCAGTTGGATGCGCTCGCGGGCCAGCAGCTTATTGCGCTGGCGATGCCTGGCGATAGCCTTTTCACCTCCGCCCTGCTGCACCTGTTTGATGCGCTGGTCAAGCTGCTCAAGCAGTTCCTGGAAGTAGCGCGCGTTCTCTTGAAATGTGGAGCTGTCGCGATCTATGTGAGTTTCGATGATGCCCATGTGTGTTCCTCTCGACAACGCTGTCTATGATCCTCTCAACATGCTCGCAGCATAGCACTGTATGAGAAGGAGCGTCAAGTTGAGCAGAATCCGTACTTGGCTCAAATGACATATACCTTGTTTTCTGAGCTATTACGTGGTAAGATCATGGTTATGAGCGAACAAATCCCCCTACAGAAAGAACTTGAATACTTTCAAAAACATAAGCAGGAGTATCTAAAGCTCTATCAAGGCCAGTTTGTCCTTATCAAGGGTGAGAAGTTTGCGGGCGCATTTACAACAGAGGCAGAAGCATATCAGGCTGGTTTAGAAAAATTTGGCAACGAGCCCTTTTTAATCAAGCAAGTCCTTGATGATGATGGAATAGTTTCCTACCCCGCCTTAACGGTAGGTATGATAAGCGTTTTGTTTTAGTAGGTTTTCGTATGCCTATCTATAATGGTCATTTTGTTGAGAGCCTCCCCGCTGGGGGACAAAGGTTAAGCCCTACGACACTGGCTGCTCTTGGCCCTGTTCTTGCTGTTTCTGTATCAATCCCCCAAGCACTTGCAGCGTTTTACACAAGGCAACAAATACCCCTTCCTTCCCCTATCACTGGCCTTGCTCTGATAGATACAGGCGCAACGAGAAGTTGTGTCCATGCACCTATTATGAGCAGTTTGGGAGTAAACCCAATAGGGGTAGTAACTTCCGGCACCCCAGCAGGTCAAGTCCTCCATAGTCTCTACCCCGCGCACTTTACATTTCCGGCAACCACTATTGAGGTAGATTTCACTTCGGTTGTCGGGGTAGATCTATCCGGGCAAATTATCACTGGACAACAACTCATCGCCCTGATTGGCCGAGATGTTCTCTCAAATGGTATTCTTGTCTATAATGGCACGATAGGAACATTCTCTTTTGCGATATAACAACGACTTGGTATGAACTCAGAATAGAAGATTCTCACATTGCACGTGGAGGTATAGCCATGAGTATTGCCACCCGCAGCGGTTCCCCCCAGTTTCCTACGGTTACAGGAAGTATGCCGCCATCCAGCCAGGACGCGATGGATAGCGCCATAGAGACACTGCAAGCGCATAAAGATGCATGGGTGAAACTGCCCACCAGCAAACGTATTGCGATAGTAGATGAACTGATCAAAGATTTTGCAGCCATCGCTCAGCGCTGGGTCGACGCGTGTCTCCAGGCCAAGGGGATCGCGCCCGGTGCTCCCGCCTCGGGCGAAGAGTGGGCTGCTGGAGCGTGGCCGGTGATCAGGAACCTGAGCCAGTTGCGGCAGGCGCTTGTCGACATCGAAGCTCACGGGCGACCTCGCAACCCAGGCCCTGTTACTACACGGCCGGACGGCCAGGTAGTCGCGCAGGTATTTCCGCAGTCGATATATGATCGCCTCTTCTTCTTTGGCATTACCGCAGAGGTCTGGATGGAGCCAGGCGTGACCGTGGAGGAACTGCCCAACACGCAGGCTGTTGTCTACACGGACAAGCAGCACGAGGGCAAGGTCGCGCTGGTACTGGGCGCGGGAAACGTCGCGAGCATCGGCCCCATGGACATCTTGTACAAGTTGTTCGTGGAAGACCAGGTCGTTCTGTTCAAAACCAACCCGGTGAACGCCTACCTGGGTCCCCTGATCGAAGAGAGCTTCCGCGCGCTGATCGAACCTGGATTCCTGCGCGTGCTGTATGGTGGAGCGACAGAAGGCGCCTACCTCTGCAACCACGCGGGCATTGACGAAATTCATATTACGGGTTCAGACAAGACATTTGAAGCGATCGTTTTCGGCCCGGGTTCCGAGGGCGCGGCGCGCAAGTTGGAGCACCAACCACTACTGGCCAAACGCGTCACGGCCGAACTGGGCAATGTCAGCCCGGTGATCGTGGTACCCGGTCCCTGGAGCGAAAGCGATATCGCGTACCATGCCGAACACCTCGTGACTATGCTTACCAACAACGCCGGCTTCAATTGTAATGCCACGCGGGTGATCATCCAGCACTCGGCGTGGGCGCAGCGCGATCAACTGCTGCGAGAGGTACGCCATGTCTTATCCAGGGTACCCCCACGTGCAGCCTACTACCCAGGCGCGCAGGAGCGCCAGCAGAGCTTTGTCGCGGCGCATCCAGACGCCGAGCAGTTTGGTACGGCCGCCGGGGGGCAGCTTCCCTGGACGCTAGTCACAGGCGTTGACCCGCACAACGAAGACGATGTATGCTTCACCACCGAAGCCTTCTGCGGCCTCTTCGCGGAGACGAATATCGACGGGACAGGCGTGGCCGAGTACCTGGATCGTGCCGTTGCCTTCGCCAATGAGCACCTCTGGGGCACGCTTAACGCCACCCTCCTCGTTCACCCGGCATCGCTCAAGGATCCGGCGGTAGTTGCGGCAGTAGACCGCGCCATCGCAAACCTGCGCTACGGCACAGTTGCCGTTAACTGCTGGGCAGCGGCGGGCTACGCCCTGTGTACATCGACCTGGGGCGCCTTCCCCGGCCACGATATCTATGATATCCAGTCAGGTACGGGCGTGGTACACAATACGTTGATGTTCGACCGCCCACAGAAGACCGTGCTACGCGCGCCCTTCCGCATCATGCCGACGCCGCCATGGTTCGTGACCCACGGCAACACGGCGCGCAAGCTCTTCCCGAAGCTCACCATGCTGGAGGCGTCACCATCGCTATGGAAGATTCCAGGCATCATGTGGACTGCATTACAAGGATAAGGATAACCATGCTTAAAAAACTCAGTTTTGATGAAAACGCGCCGTGGAAGCAGCGTTTTCGGGCTCCCACGATTTTATGGACGCAGCTCGCAAAGGCTGCACCGGCACGCGGCCTGGCGGCAAGCAACAAATCTGGCGTTATTCAACTGTATGCGTGGCACGTTCCCACAGGCGAATTGCAGCAGTTGACGCACCAGGCCGATGGTAAAATATTCGGCGTTCTCTCGCCGGATGGACGCTACGTGTACTACCACGAAGATAAGCAGGGCAACGAGATTGGACATTATGTGCGGGTCCCATTCGAGGGAGGCGCGGCGGAAGATGTCACGCCGCGCCTGCCGCTCTACTCGTCGTTTGGCCTGGCTATCAGCCGCTCCGGAAACCCGCTCGCGTTCACCGCGGCGACCGCGCAGGGCTTCGACGTCTACCTCATGGACATAGGACCCGGCGGGCAAGTTGACGCGCCACGACAGGTATACCACACCTCCAGCCTTGTCATGGGGCCTGTCCTCTCGCATAGCGGTGAGGTGATGGTGCTGGGTTCCACAGAACGCTCCGGCACCTTGCAGAGCAGTCTGCTGGCACTGGAAACGGCCGGTAGCCAGCAGGTTGGAGAGTTGTGGGATGACCAGGGTGGTAGTTTTGAACCAGGCGCCTTCTCCCCTGTGGCCGGTGACTTTCGCATGCTGGCGACAACCGACCATACAGGTGTCAAGCGGCCCTTCATCTGGAACCCGCTCACGGGAGAGCGCACCGAATTGGAGCTTGACGGCCTGCAAGGCGAGGTCCAGCCCCTCGACTGGTCGCCTGATGGGAAGCGTGTCTTGCTCTGCCAGTTCGCCGAGGCAGTCCAGCAGTTGTATATCTACGACGTTGCGAACAAAGCGCTCAAAGGCCTACACCACCCCGGCGGCTCGTTTTTTACCTTTGCCGGGACATACTTTGGGCCGGAGGGTGAGATCTTCGCTCAATGGTCGGACTCTACACATCCCTCCCAGGTAATCGCGCTCGATGGGGAAACAGGAGTACAGACACGCACAGTTTTGAAGGCGGGTGAGGTGCCGGCGAGTCACCGCTGGCGGTCCGTCAGCTTCGCATCATCCGATGACCAGATGATCCAGGGCTGGCTGGCCGTCCCCGCGGGACCGGGACCATTCCCTACCATCCTGGAGATGCACGGCGGTCCCACGGCCGTCGAGACCGAGACGTTTTCTGCCGGGAGCCAGGCCTGGTTGGATGCCGACTTTGCCTTCCTCACCATCAACTATCGCGGTTCAACCACCTTTGGACGCGCGTTCGAGCGCAAGATCTGGGGTGACCTGGGCCACTGGGAAGTGGACGATATGGCGGCGGCGCGCGACTGGTTGATCGAGCAGGGTATAGCCCGCCCCGATGCCATTCTGCTCACCGGCTGGTCCTATGGCGGCTACCTGACGCTGCTGGGGCTGGGCAAACGACCTGAGCTGTGGGCAGGCGGCATGGCAGGTATTGCGATCGCCGACTGGGCGGTGCAGTACGAGGACTCGGCGGATACGCTGCGGGGATATCAACGGGCGCTCTTCGAAGGGACGCCGGAGGAGAAACCGGAACAGTACGCAGCCAGTTCGCCCATTACCTACGCCGAGCGCGTCAGTGCCCCGGTGCTGATCATCCAGGGGCGCAACGATACACGCACTCCGGCACGGCCAATTGAGATGTACGAGCAGAGGATGAAAGCCATCGGCAAAGATATCGACGTGCGCTGGTTCGACTCCGGGCACCTCGGCTCGTTCGCTCAGGTTGAGCAGTCTATCCAATTTCAGGAATGGATGCTCCGCTTCGCCTATCGCGTCCTGGGCCAGGGCTGATCTTGAACGAACCATGTCTTTATATCCTGTGTGGATTGCCCTTCGCAGGCAAAACAACCCTTGCCAGAGCGTTGGAACGGCAACTCGGCATTGCCCTGGTCGAGCTAGATGCTATCAATACGGCAAGAGGCGTTGGCCTGCACGGAGAAGCGATTTCGCCAGAAGAATGGGACAGGACCTACGCGGAAGCATACAGGCAGCTCGACGCTTTTCTGGCGGCAGGGCGATCCGTTCTTTTCGACGCCACGAACTTCACAAAAGCGCAGCGTGATTCCCTGCGAGCCCTGGCGGTCAAGCAGGGAGCACGCGCCCTGGTCATCTACCTGGATGTTTCTGAGGCGGAAGCAAGACAACGTTGGCTGCAAAACAGGGCCACAGGCGCGCGCTATGATGTGCGCGACGAAGATTTCGCACAGGTTGCCACCCTCTTTGAACCACCCACGCAAGAAGAGCAGGTTGTACGCTACCACCCATCGCAGCCTGCCAATGAATGGATACAGCGGACGTTTTTAGAAGGGAATGATGCTGTTGTTGCTCTATCAGTTCGCTACTGCGCGCTGACTTCGCTTCCCGAGTCACTCGGTCAGTTAACTCATCTTCAACACTTAGATGTGACCGGTAATCAGTTGACAGCCCTCCCCGAGTCGCTTGGAAACTTACTTCATCTTAAAAAATTGTATGTAGATGAAAACCAGTTGATGGCTCTCCCCGAGTCGCTCGGAAACTTACTTCATCTTGAAGAAATGCATGCAGATAGGAACCAGTTGACCGCTCTTCCCGCGACTCTATGCCAGCTCACGAACCTCGAAACATTACGTGTATACGGCAACCAGTTGGCTTCTCTCCCCGCGAGTATCGGCCAGTTAACACGCCTCAAAGATATCAGCGTAGGCAGAAACCAGTTGATTTCTCTCCCCGAGTCGTTATGGCAGTTGATCCACCTCCAATCATTAAATGTAGCAGAAAACCAGCTTTCTTCTCTGTCCGAGAGTATTGGCAATCTGACAGGTCTTCATACATTGGATCTGGGTCATAATGAGTTGACGGCCTTACCCGAGTCACTCGGCAAACTGAGCAATCTCACTTTTTTTCTCTATATAAGCAATAATCGATTGACGGCTCTTCCTGAGTCACTGTTTGAGAATCTGAGCAATCTGGCGTACCTTAATGTAACTGATAATCACTTGACGGCTTTGCCCGAGAACATTGGAAACCTCACCAACCTCAAAGAACTGAGAGTATACAATAATGAGTTGACAGTTCTGCCTGAGTCACTCGGCAATCTGACAAACCTGAAAGAATTGCATGTAATGAACAACAAGTTATCTTCTCTTCCCGAGTCTATAGGTCATCTGAAGAATCTCAAAGAGTTACGTATATCTGATAACAGGTTGACGGCTCTGCCCAGGTCACTTGCCAATCTGACACGTCTTACACACCTCGACTTGAGAAATAATCACTTGACGGCTCTCCCAGAGTCACTTGGCAACCTGAGAAGTCTTATGTTTCTCGATGTGAGAGCTAACAGGTTGGTTTCGCTCCCCGCAAGTATCGGAGACCTCACGCATCTTGAAAAATTAGATGTGCGATGGAACAAGTTATCTTCTCTCCCGGAGTGGCTGCAACGACTTGAACAGCACGGGTGTACTGTTTTCATATAAATAGGACTGGCTTTTCCTGCCTGCTACCGATAGGGTATACTACATCTCACAAGCTAGCGGTTTATTTTCTCTAGAAGCGGTAATAGCTTGCAGGGCCTCCTGTACACGAAGCACTGCGGGAGGGAGACGGCCTCACGTCTTTGTGAAACTAACCATACAGAGCGTGAACACTAGAAAGGATGCAGTACTGTGGTGCAACACCAGCGACGCGCCTTGCGTCTGCTGCTCTTGATCCTGTTCCTGCTGGTCATCTCGACCAGCATCACAGGTGCTCTGCGCCAATCTCCCCGAGCTGCCCACGCTGCCTCGACCTACGCGGACTATGGCAAGCAGGCGATCACGAGTCTGATCACTGATTTCTATACCAATGGGCGATGGAAAAGCTGCACGTCCGGGTGCGGTGCCGGAAACATCGACTGGGGCGCTGACTCGCTGACCTACACGCTCTTCCTCCGCTGGCACATCCATCAGCACGACCCGAGTGTAGTGTCTTACCTTGCCACCCTGGCAGGGACAGCGCGGACCTGGCAATCCCCGTGCCAGACCCTCCGCGGGTGTACGTCTTGGAGCGATGCGCCACTCTGGGATTCGGTCGCGCTGGGCCGTGAATACGAAGCGACCGGCCTCGCGAATCCGGCCATCCTATTCAAGGAACAAGCTGCGTTCACCGTCGTCGATGGCGCCGACCCTTCCGTCTACCTGGGCGGCGCTTGCCCCAGCATCCCCTACCAGCAGCCGGGCGGCGGAGCAACCCAGTTGAAGACCCTGGAGACCGCGTCGAATTACATCAAGGCCGCGCTGCTGCTCTATGGCTTCACCAGGGATGTTGCTTATCTCGACAAGGCCAGGGTCGCCTATGCCGCGGTTCGCCACGCTTTCCTTGATCCGACCCTGCCCTTGTACACCGTCTACGTCTTCGACTACGGCACGAGCTGTCTCCAGGTGCCGGGCCGCTTCTTTGCCTCGGTCAACGGGAACATGATTGACAACGGCTTGCGGCTCGCCCACTATAGTGGCGAGCAGACCTATCGCACCGAGGCGCTCGCCACAGCTCAGGCGGTGGTCGACTACCTGTCGGATGCTACCGGCGTCTTTGCCGATCTGCAGGCCGAGAATGACATCGCCGAACCACTCATCGAGGCGATGTACGAGGTGGCGGCCGACGAGCACCAGACCTTCGCCTGGACGTGGCTCCTGGCGGCTGCCTCGGCCGCCGCGTCAGCGCTGAAGCCCGATGGGGCCTATAGCCGCTTCTTCGATGGCCCGCCGCAGGTGGGCACGAGCAGCATCTGGCAGTCCAACGGCGGGTATGCGCTCGCCGTCGCCGCAGCCGAACTCGATCCGACCGGAACCCCCACGACGACCGCGGCCTGGGCGACTGCCACCAGCTACCCCAGCTCGATCACCACGGCCTTGCTGCCTGCGTCGATTACCTTCACGGGAACGGGCATCGCGCTGATCGGCACGCTGGGGGAGCACTGCTGCCAGGCCGGTCACGCCCGTGTCTTCATCGACGGGACGGAGACCATCGACACGACCGGGATCTGGCAGAACAAATCGAGCCCGGGCATCAGCATCCCGAACACCGTGCTGTTCGCCTGGCGCTGGCCGACTGCAGGCAGGCATACGCTCCAGCTCCAGCCAGGCATCGCCAACGCGAAGGAAGGTGGTTCCTTCATCGACATCACCTCCTACCTGGTCACTCCATGACTGCACGAGAGGAGCACGCTTTTTCTCCTGAGTATATACCTGCTCACCAGGCTGCTTTTTTCGCGAACATACGCCTTGATAACGCTTCTACTGGTCGGCCTGGACGCCATAACGATTGTTGTGTCACGATGTACAATGAGAAGACGCTAAACCCAGTCCAGACCTAGCTTCATAGCTTTTCCGAAATGTGCCGTTACACAAGATTCGGCATGGCATCCTAATTCAGGCGCATTTCAGTTTCATTTCAGCTACATGCCTCATACTACAAGAAAAGCCAATAGAGGTACTACTGAGCAAGAAACGGAGATGCTATATGCATGACATTGAGCAGAAGCCTTCACAGGATGATTCGACGGTCGAGATAACCGATCTACCACTACAAGAAGAGCAACAGATGGCGCCTGTGCCAGGCGCCATCCCGGTGACGAGCGAGCCAAAGCGCTCCCATCGACCTTTTGCCTTGCGCTTCCTTGCCACAGGAGGAATAGTGCTGCTGGTGCTGGCCGTGATCTTCAGCGCCATACTATTCCGTAGTCGACCAGCCTCTCAGCCAGGGCCTGGCACAGCACCTGCACAGAATCAACCGGCCTCTCAGCCCAGCCCGACAGCCACCTCTGCGAGTTCATCGACGAACTCTTCGCAGGTTGTGGCTATTACGATAGTAGGTGGCGTCGCCTATGCCGGAGCCGATAAGGCTGTATATGCCCTGCGCAGCACCGATGGAACCCTGCTCTGGCGCTCCAGCATAGATGGAGGAGTGGGAGATCAGCCGGTGGTGGCCGGTGGGGTGGTCTATGTGACGGCATCGACCGATATCACGGCTACCCTCTACGCGCTGCGCTCGAGTGATGGCGCCCTGCTGTGGCACTATACCAGTAATGGTGGGATATCTACGCCAGTGGTAGCCAACGGCGTGGTCTATGTAGGTACGCAAGGGGGCGAGGTACTCGCGCTGCGAGCAGGTAATGGTACCCTGCTCTGGCGGTATAATGACAACAATTTTGGTTTCCTCTCGCCCCAGTTGGTTGATGGAGTGCTCTATGTCAAAGCGCATAATGAGCAGCCAGGGAATGTCTATGCCCTGCGCGCAAGTGATGGAAGACTCCTCTGGCACTACACAGCAAACGCTTCCCTGAACGAGACAACAGTGATCGATGGAGTGGCCTACGTCACTGCGCAGGATGGCACGCTCACTGCCCTACGTAGCGGTGATGGCCGCCAGCTCTGGCAGCGCACTCTTGGCGGCGGCAATCTCGGAACGCTGTGGGAGCAAGTACAGGCTCTCAACGGCGTGCTCTACGTCACTACAACAAAAATGTCCGCACCGACTGCCAGCACGTCTGGTCCTGGTCTCATGCCACAGGCGCTGACCATTGGCTCTTTCTTGTGGGGGAATTTCCAGGCTGCGCCAGCCGCGCAAACGATCCCACACAAAGAGGGTGTATCGGCTCTGTATGCGATACGGGCCAGTGACGGGGCTATACTCTGGCACTTCACGATGAATAATGGGAAAAATGGCTTCGCGGGCTGGTTTTCAGTCGAGGAGGGGGTCATCTATGCCAGCGTGATGGACTCCTCAACGCCCAATAGCAGTACGGGCCATATCTATGCGCTGCAAAGCGCGACCGGCTCGGTGCTCTGGCACTACGATGATAAGAATACCTCTCCTTCTGCTGCCGTACTCGCCAATGGGGTCATCTATGTGAGCGCATACAGCCAGGATAGTAATGATGTAGTGTATGCGCTGCGCACGCGTGATGGTTCTCTGCTCTGGCGTCACAGTATGAGTCAGTCCGTGTACAATGCGCCCGTGCTGGATGGGACAACAGTGTTTGTTGGGACGGCCGATGGTTCGGTGTATGCATTACGGGCAGATAATGGGGCGGTCAGGTGGCATCGTGGCGCAGAGGCCGCCTGAAGGCAGGCAGGGGCCCTAAATGTAAGACGATACTAGTTCGTGACATGTAGGGCTGGGGCAAGCCCAGCCCTGCACCCAGCTTGTTGCAGGTGCCTGATTTCTTCTTCGGTCATGTCCGTAGTTCATCAGCTTCGTCCAGCCCTCCTCAGATCCCCAGAGGAGTGACAAAAATCCTTCCTTCATTCTGTGAACGCCATCAGGCGTAAACAAAATGCCTCCACTTCGGGAGGGCGTCGGCAATGGACTATTTTATGCCTATAGGGTTGCAAATCGTTGGCTTCCATCAAACGGGTCTCTGGATCGGGCTGTGTACTCATGTAATATTCCTTGGCATGGCGCATAAAATGGTACAGTTTGAGCAAACCGCGATGTTTATTGGTCCCCGCTAAACTCGCACGTAGATGCCGCGTGACAAGGCGCCAGCGTGCAATGTTCCAGGACAGATCTAACCACACAATCTGCTCAGCACTTTGAAGTAATTCATCGATCCACGGACGATGGCCACCTTCCGTCACCCAGTCAGCCTGGATGGCTATCTCATGCACTTCCCGCAAACACACTTCTAAGGGACGCTCTGCCCCTACCCCATTCTCCCAGCCAATGAGATCCATCTCATAACAAGGAAGAGTGAATTGGGAGGAGAGGCGGTTTGCCAGGGTCGTCTTGCCGCTTCCCGGTCCGCCAGCAATATATATACGGGTCATCTTTTCCCTCGTGACAAACATAGGTGGCAGAGAGGTGAGCAAGCGCGCAAATGAAAGGGATAGCCGACCAACGCCTGTTCCAGAGCAGTGACCAGCGACATGCTTTGTCTGCCTGCCAGATGGATTCCTCTTGTCGCAGTGAAATCAACTCTTCTTCGGGTATCTTGCTGCTACTTTATCCACTTTGATTGGTTTCGGCAAGTCTTCTGCGGCTGACTCCCGAGTAGTTACAAGTAATTTTTGAATATACAAGTTGGCCTTGCCAATACCTTAACGTCATGTTATAATCGCAACGTACCTGCGGTTCTGTAGGCTGATTAATGATCGGGCGTGGCCAAGCGGTAAGGCAGCAGACTTTGGATCTGCCATTCCCAGGTTCGAATCCTGGCGCCCGAGCCAGCTACTTTTCGTGTAACCATCACAGGCGTTGTCCTGGTAAGCCCTGGAACAAGCGATGGGCATCGAAGTCCAGGCTGAAACGAGGTGGTTACTAGCGAATCCCCCTGAACCTCAAGTAGCGAGAAAAGGGTTTTTAGCGTCAACGATGGACACATATGCGACCGTGGTGCTTGCGGCAGGTAAGGGTACTCGGATGCGTTCGGCACTGCCTAAGGTGCTTCACCCTTTAGCAGGGGTGCCGTTACTGGCGCATGTATTGAAAGCGGTCGAAGCCATACCATCCTCCTCTGCATTTGTTCCACTGGCAACACGAACTACTACCCACAGACCCATTGTCGTACTCGGGCATGAAGCCGGGCAGGTTATGGCTGTTTTTAGCGGCCGCTGCAGCTATGCTATACAAGAAGAGCAGCTCGGCACTGGTCATGCGACACTTGCCGCGCGCGATGCCGTCGACGCGCTCGAACCGCTGCCGCAAACGGTGCTGGTCTGCTATGGTGACACGCCCCTCATCAGCAGCGAGGTGCTGGCGCGCGTGCTGGCTGAGCACCTGGCACGCCAGGCGACCGTGACGTTCCTCACGGCAATCACGGATCAGCCAAGCGATTTTGGCCGCGTGGTACGCGATGCCGCTGGGCGAGTGCGCGAGATCGTCGAGATGAAACGCGCGACCGAAGAGCAGAAGAATATCCGGGAAATCAACTCGGGCGTGTACTGTTTCGAGCGCGCCTGGCTGTGGCCGGCGCTGCAGAAGCTGCCACGCAATGCCGCGGGCGAGTATTACTTGACGGACCTGGTCGGTATAGCCAGCTCCCAGGGGCATGTAATTGCGACCGTCAATGGGGCATTCGACGAGACGGTTGGCATCAATGACCGTGTGCAACTGGCGGCTGCCGAGCAGGTGCTGCGCCGCCGCATCCTGGAGCGCCACATGTATGCAGGAGTAACAATTACTGACCCCGCTACAACTTACATTGATGATGAGGTCATGATTGGTACCGATACGGTTATTCTGCCTGGTACAATGATTACAGGCAAGACTCGCATAGGCTCTGAGTGCCGCATCGGGCCAGGTACGACCATTGACCGATCAATTATAGGCGATCGCTGCATCGTGCGCAGTTCAGCGCTGGAAGAAACTACTTTTGAAGACGACGTGAGCATGGGCCCCTTCAGCCACTGCCGCCCGGGAGCGCACCTGGCACATGGCGTGCGCATGGGCAACTTCGCGGAAGTGAAAAACTCGTATATCGGCGCTGAGACGG
>WNFE01002288.1_pt1 | contig 14092 bp, 9 predicted proteins | sample 5400451 | NCBI WGS metagenome assembly WNFE01 (sample SAMN13153344, study PRJNA577476) | soil metagenome | isolation source: 200 cm saprolite under Douglas fir tree site 2 hole 2 | place: USA:California | collected 2015-04-18 | reverse complement strand
AAGTTGAGCTGGGCTTGCTCGACGGCCGTCTTGGATTTTTGTGCGGCAGCCGCCGCCGCAACCGCGCGCGACTGTTGAATTCGAATCTGCTGGGGGCCGGTTCGTGCGGACTCGACCGAAGCGAAAGCCTGCGCAAGCCTGGATTGAGCCTGACGTACCACGTCCTGTGCAGCCTGCACATTCGCCACGGCCGCTTGTACGGCGGCGGCCGCGCCATTGGCGGTCTGGACGGCTTGCACGTACAATTGCTCGGGAATTTCCTCCTTGTCGACCAACTGCTTGTAGCGTTTCACATCGTCCTGAGCCTTGGCGCTGTTCGCTTCCGCCTGCAGGACGACTGCCTGCGCCGCGGCAAGTTGCTGCTCGGAAGCGGATATCCCTGCGCGCGCGTTGGCGACATCGGCCTCAGACGACACCAACTGGCTCGACGTATTCACCGATGTAACCGGAACGTTCACTTGGCTCGCGTCGGCGGTTGCCTGGTCGTTGGCCAAGGTGGCCTGGGCGCTGGCGAGGGCCACGTCATAATCCTTGGGGTCGATCTGTGCAAGAAGCGTTCCGGCCTTCACGTATTGGTTGTCGTCCACATACACATTCGTGATGTAGCCGGCCACGCGTGAACTAATGGGGTTGATGTAGCCGTCGATTTGCGCATCGTCAGTGGACTCCCAGCCCGCGTAATGGCGGTAAGCGAGCGTCGCTGCACCCGCCAGGAGCAACACGACGATGGGCGCAATAATTTTTGCGCGCGCCAATCTCTTCCCGTTGGCAGATCCAGTGGAATCGCGCTTCTGATGATCTTCCGTGATTTTCCCCAAAGGCGGCGTGCCGTCTGCAACTTCGGGCCGTTCATCCAGCACGACCGTTTCGTGAAAATCTATCGTTCTGTCTTGAGCCATTTCATTTTCCTCCCAGGTATGCTTTGACGGCCTGCTCCGCGAAGCCAACCGCGCGCGCGAGCTGAACCTTCGCGATGTTGAAGGCGTAGAGGCTCGAAATATAGGCTTGATCCGCCAAGGACACCGATTCCTGCGCCTGCACGACTTCGATGTTGTCGGTCACTCCGGCGCCGAAGCGGTCCTGCGCCTCGTTAAGGGTTTCCCGAGCCAAGTCCATGTTGCTCTTGGCGACCTTCACGAGTTCGCTGGCGGAGTCCAAGTCAAAAAATGCGGTGCGCACGTCCTGATCGATGCGGCCTTTCAGGTCTTCAAGCTGCGCTTGCCTCTGCCGCAGCGTGGCGTCTGTCTGAAGGACATCGGCCTTCACGCGCGTTCCCTGAAAGATTGGGATATTCACGCTGGCGGAAGCGGTAAACGTCCCATGGGAATTGCCGAAATTGGGACCAATATCACCATAGTTCGCACTAGAGGTGACGGTAGGGAAGTTTTCGGCAACGGCTGCCTGCCTCGAAAGGGCGGCGGCTCGAGCTTCGAGCTGAGCGCTCAAATAATCGGGGCGGGTCGCATAGGCGTCTTGTAGCGCCTTATCCAGCGAAACCCCTTCCAGCGGCGCGTAGGGAACACTGTCGGTTAGCGTGAATCCCTGCCCTGTCGGCAGACCGATCACGCGCGCCAGGGCCAACATATCCTTGGAGCTCTGATCCTGCGCGGCAATGAGGCGCTGTTGCTGCGTCTGCAATTCAACCTGGGCGCGCAGTTCGTCAATGCGCGCGGCCACGCCCGCAGCTCGCTGATCGCGAGCACGCTGGTAAAGGGCCAGGGAAGTACTTAGTTGTGCTTGCTGAGATTCGATGGTCGACGAATCCGCTATCACCTGCAGGTAAGCGTTGGCTACCGCAAGCACTACGAGGTCTCGGCTGCTCTTGTACGAATTCTGGGAAGCCTTCAGGCGTTCATTGGACGCTCTCAGATTTTCGACGGAATTCCAATCGAAGAGTTTTTGCGAGACGTTTCCGCGCGCGTCCTGAACGCCGAATGGTCCGACGACGACGGGAAAACCTGCAATGGGAAGCTTCAATCCGAGAGCCCTGAGATTAACCTGTTCCACCGTTTGGGAGATCGAGGCACTGACGTTCGGCAGAAGCTCGTTCAGGCTCCTGAGCCGTTCGGCACGGGCGGTGCGTGTGCGCACGTCGCTTTCGATCAGGCCCAGGTTGTATTTCAGTCCACGATCCAGAGCATCGCTAAGCGAGAGCTGCAAAACCGTGCCGGTAGGCGCCCCCGTCGGAACACTCCCAAGGTACGGGCTCTCGGTCCCGAGTGCGCTCGAGACGGAAGACGCCGGCGAAATGAGCTGGCCCTGGGGGGAAGTGGTCTGCGCACGAAGCGATTGCGGCAGCGTCACGCATTCAAGAATCAGCGCCGAGGCCAGGAGCATCTGCCGGAATCTGGCGCCCAATAGTTGAGTCCAAGACATTGTTAACAATTCCTCTCCTGATCCCAGGGCTGCGATTGGGCGTGTGCGGCTTCCTGGACATGGAACTGGTCTGAATGAGTTCTCCCGGCCAGTTCTCGCTGCGCCTGCAGCCAATCCTCGAGGTCATAACCGAACAATCCGCCGCGGGAGCGGTGGATCTCGTAAGCGCGGTTCAAGAGTTCCTCGATCTGCGAGGCCTCGCTGACTGCATCCTCGCCGAAGACCGTCCCATGCGATTCAATTGTTTCTGTGATTTCATTGTGTGAAAGCATGTTCGAAAAGCCTTTCTGTCTGATTCCCTTCTTCCTCTTTCTCAAGACCGTATTCGAGCGATGGGCGGGCTTCCGGTTCCGTGGCCAGCGCCACAGTTTTGCAAGCGGCGCTGGCCGAGAGCCCTGCGGTGTTGTTTAGAAATGGACCACGAGTCCGGCGGAAGGCTGCGCGGTGTGAGCGGTCACGTTTGAACTCAGGGCGGCGACCCCGAAGTCCGGGCGGTTGTACACAAATCCGCGGTACTCCAGTCGAAGCGCAACATGCCGCACGAGTCTGTAGTCCACGCCTCCGCCGTATACAAATGCCGGGCGGGTTTGCCGCTGGGCCCCGGAGACGAATCCTCCCGTGTTGCCGGTAGGATCAAACACGAGCGCTCCCGCTCCCGCGAGAACGTAGGGCCTCATCCTGGCAACGTAGACGGGAAGGTTGACGACCAGCGCTCCGGTCGCCTGATGCACGTTGGACTCGATGCCGAAATTTCCGCTGGGAGTGAAATTCTGCTGCGTGTTGCGATCGTAACCGTAGCTGGCCTCCGCACCGAGCCAGCCGTTGAAATGAAAGCGGTAGTTCACGAGGAAGCCGCCTGTGTCCGTGGAATGTTGAAGTGTTCCGTTTTGCTGTGAATCCTTGGTAAAAAACCCGGTCCCTTGCACACCGACTTCGTGACGCAAGAATCCTTCCTGCGCCCTGGCCGATGAAGCCAGGAGCAGAAACGTTCCAAGAAGTCCCGAAACCAACATCTTCGCTTTTACCATTGCGTTCTCTCCTTCGACTTGTAGATAGGAATGACCACCACAAATTTATTTGCTCTTTTTCCGCTGAGCGGCATTACTTTTCCGATCGCCCTCTTCCATCTCCCAGAACACTGAGGAAAAGCATAATTGCCAATACGGCTATGAGTACGTACAGGGTCATGACTCAGCATCCCTCCTCCCCAGATCTCCCCTGGTCGATACGTGAACGGCCGCGCAGGGCAGTTCCGACAAATACGGCGCCGTCAAAAACACCCCATAACTTTGCGAATCCACCGCTGGCGCCGCTTTTCGATTGTTTCCAAAAGATGCCTGGTGTAGACGCCCGTGGCGATGAACTTCGCGCCGTCCCTCATCATCGCGGCGAGCACGCGTTCCCCGTCCAGATCTACGAACGTCACGCCGCTCACATCCACAACGCACTTGCGGTCTCCATTCGGGCCATGCGACTTTTTCCAATTCGATTTGAGCTGCGCAACCCATGGTCCGGAGAGCCGCCCTTGCAGGGTCCATCGTTGCTCTTTGGGCTCATCGGCAATCGTGATTCTCAGCACCATCATCTCCAACTCGCAAAGTGAAATTGCAAACGGCGTGCCATTCTCGGATTCGGAAACGAAATTCTGGAAAGCCGATGGAGTTACAGGAGATAGAGCGAAATAGAAAATCAGGCCGAGGGAAATGTGTCAGCGTGCCAATGCCAGATTCTTGGCACTCTGCCGACTATGCGGCACTCGAAAAATCGTGAATCCGATTTTGTAAGGACGAGATCTAATTAAGAGGAAACGTCAGGAAACAAACTGGCTATTTTCGCGGGAGATGCCCAGTTTGCGCATTCGCAATTGAAGCGTGGAGCGTTTCATTCCCAAACGAATTGCGGCCCCGTTGGGTCCGGCGACGACCCAGTTTGTCTCCGAGAGTACACTTGAAATGTGTTTTCGCTCGGTTTGTTCCAGGACATCCCGAATATCCTTACCTGCCGACGATTCGGGCTTTCTATCTCTATTCCCATGGCCGTCGACTGCCGCAAGCGCTGGGCGTGCTTGGAATTCACTCAGCGGCACATTTAAGACCGGGCCAGCCGACAGGATTACCGCGCGCTCAATCACATTCTGGAGCTCGCGAATGTTGCCCGGCCAATGGTATTGCCGCATCTGTTTGAGTGTTTCCGTGGAAATCGTCTCAATCTTCTTATTCATGCGACGGGCGCACTGCTCGGTGAAATGACGGACCAGCAGAGGAACATCATCCGGCCGTTCGCGCAGAGAGGGCACGCGAACCGGAAACACATTGAGGCGATAGAACAGGTCGGAACGAAACTTCTGCTCCTGCACCATGGAAGCCAGATCGCGATTTGTCGCCGCGATCAGCCGCGCACCCGTAGTGAGTGTGCGTGTGCTCCCCAACCGCTCGAATTCGCGCTCCTGCAGCACGCGGAGAAGTTTGGGCTGCAATTCCAGCGGAATCTCTCCAATTTCATCGAGAAATACGGTTCCCCGATTGGCAAGCTCGAAGCGGCCAATGCGCTGGGCGATGGCGCCGGTAAATGCCCCTTTTTCGTGGCCGAAGAGTTCGCTTTCGAGCAATCCCGTGGGAATGGCTGCGCAATTCAGCTTTACGAACGCATTTGACACGCGCGAACTTAAATTGTGGATGGCCCGCGCAATCAATTCCTTGCCCGTTCCCGTTTCGCCATGGATCAAAACCGTTGAATCCGTCGGCGCGACAGTTGCCACTTGTTTGAGTACGCGCCGCAACACGGCGCTTTTCCCGACGATTTCCTCAAAATTCAGCTCGGTGCGGATTTCATCCTCGAGATACAACTTTTCCTGGGTGAGTTTTTCCTTCAGTTCGGCAATTTTGCCGTAGGCAAGCGCGTTCTCCACCGCTATGGCCACCTGGCTCGCCACCTGCATTAGAAACTTGATGTCGTCCCGGCTAAAGGCATTTTCGGCGCGACGGCCGAGGATCAGAACCCCGTGCACCCGCCCACGGCTCGCGAGGGGAAGGGCGCAGCCCGTTGTCAGGCCTTCGGCCAGAGGCGGAGAGTCCGGAATCATGTGGCACAGGTCACGAATCGTTCCAACAATGGGCTCGCCAGTCTTGAAAGCGATGCCCGGGGGAGTTCCTTCGATGGGGATGAGGACTTCTTCCGTGATAAAACCTCTGCTGTCGGGAAAGTCCAGCGCGTAAACGCGCAAGTGCCTGCTGCTTTCCGCGTCTGGCAGCCCAACGCCAGCAAGATCGCAGCTCATTAACCGGCGAAGATTTCCGGAAACACTTCGCAATAGTTCGCGCAGGTCCAAGGTGGATACAACGCTGTTGGTCAGATCCAGAAGGAGTTTCAACTGTTCTTGCGCGATTCGTGAAGCATCGAAATTCAGGGCATCGTCAATCGCCAGGGCCATTTGGTCCGCAACCAGGCCAAGAAAGCGGATCTCGTCCTCGGAATAAGCGTCAGGACGTTCACTGGCAATAAACATGCTCCCGATGCGGCGATGCACCGTGGTAAGCGGAAGCATACAGACCGACTGTATTTTGTGTTTTTTCAAAAGCGCCATCGTGTCTGGGAACCGAGTTTCCCGATCCACAAACGGAATCACGAGCGGCCGCTGGTTCTGAAACACCCAGCAGGTCATGGTTTCTTTTTGTGCGCAATCTTTTGGCGGGGCCAGACTTGGTTCATCGCAGTGAATCGAGACATGCCACTCGATGGTATTCGTCGTTTCATCGTATTGCGCGATGCCGATTCCGTCAAATTCAATGACGCAGCGCAATTCATCCACAAGAGCGTCGAATAGTTTCTTCGGTTCGCGGTAGGCGCTTACCGCTTGGGAGAGGCGGATAAGCGCCTCATAGCGCGCCGCTACAGACAGCTCCGTCGGCTCGAGGCGTACTTGCACCGCTTCGCTCATGAACGATTGGATGCCGCGAACAGTCCGGTGGGTTCATCGCCTCCCATTATTTGCCGAAATGTCATCCTATTCGGGAATCGCGAATCCATGGGGCTGATTTATTGCTACAAATTTTGATGTTCGACGGGCGCACATGAAAAGGAGAGGACCGAAACCATCGGCTGGACGCTTGGTTATACCGTGATTGGATGCCGCCGCCGTTATTCGCCAAAATTCAAAAACGGCTGTTGGATCAGCTGATCCACGGTTTGAAATGATTTCCTTGCAGTGCCATACGTTGTTGACGAGGGGCCGGGGCTGAAGGAGCCTGCGGTGAACGCAGAAGAGCCGAAGAAATGTGCGTCCCAGAAGTCCGAAGCTGGCCTTCGAGTTACGCGGGTTGGAAGGGGGTCAGCGCCAGTCGCGCCTCGCGGCGCGGGTCGATAACGACCTTGCATTCATTATCGAAGAACATCGTCGCGCGACGGCCGGTATCGTAAGCCGGCCAATTCGGCAGGCCTTTGTGGTTAGGATTCCCATTCCGCGCGAAAGCGACCCAGGCGCTGCTCATCTTGTCTTCCAACGCGTAGCGATCATCGCCGTTGCCGGTCATGGGTTTCCCAACATCCACATTGTCGAAAATGAAGGGGATCTCCAGCGTGTGAAACGCCTTCAACTTTCCGTCGCGCACGGGCGACTTCCAAGTGAAGTAATACATGAAGGCAGGCGCTTTCCCAAGAGCCGCTTTGCGTTCCGCCTCTGTAAGGGAACTGTTCCACGCGAACATGTCCGAAGCGACTTGCAGCGCCAAATCGATATTGCTGATGTTCGGCTGATCTTTCCGATAGGCCGCAATCACTCGATCGGCGCCGGCATCGTCCGAGCGCAAAGATTGCTTGACGCGTGCGTGCATGGCCGCTTCATCGATTGGATCGAGCGGCGTGCCGGGAAAGAATCCGGCCTCGGTCTGCGTCGAGCCAATCAGCAGCGGAACATTCGCGGAAATCTCCGAAGCGGCTGGATCGAAGGGATGGGCAGGCAGCGTGCGGCCATCGACCACCGGCTCCATTCGGAACGCCGAATTTCCAGCTGGGCCGCCACCCGCCATCCCCGCCAGAATTTCCTCGACGGACAGTTTTTGGAGTTGATCGACTTGGTCAGGTTTCAAGCCCAGCTTGGCGACGAAAGCCTCTGTGGATTTATTTGCGGCGTCACGAGGAACCCCTCTCACCGAAGCTCCGCTTTCCACAATTGCGCGATGAAATAGACCCTTGGCTGAGGGCATGGCCATCAGCGTACTGACCTTCCTGCCGCCGCCTGACTGGCCAAAGATCGTCACGTTGCCGGGATCTCCGCCAAAGGTGGACATATTGTCTCTTACCCACTCCAAGGCCAAGACGATATCGAACATTCCCACGTTGCTCGAATTGGCGTACTTCTCGCCGCCAAGATCGGCGAGATACAAATACCCGAAGGCATTAAGGCGATGATTAACCGTAACAGTAACGACATCGTGTTTGGCGGCCAGGTTCCCGCCGTCATAAATCGTGAATCCCCCGGATCCGGTCGAGAATCCGCCGCCGTGCAGCCAAACCATCACGGGACGTTTGTGTCCGCTGCCCACACTTGGGGTCCAAATGTTCAAGCAGAGGCAGTCCTCTCCCATTGGTTTGGTATCTTCCACTGCCGCGACCTCGGGGATCAGGCCGGAGGGGTTTTGAGGCGCTCTGCGGCCCAACTCGAAGGCGTCCCGGACTCCTGTCCAAGGCTTTGGCTTTACCGGTGGCATGAAGCGCAAATTCCCGGCTGTCGAAGCGCCGTAAGGAACACCTTTGAAAGCGCTGACTTTGCCTTGCGCGAGGCCTCGAAGCTTACCCGCCGCCGTCTCTACTGTGGCGCCGGGAGCGCCTTTGTTCTCTTGCGTTAGCGCCTCCGCCAATCTGCCGCCCGCGAGCACGCTAGCTGCTACTGTTCCGTAGCGGATAAATGATCGCCGATCTATCATCGTGACTTCATTAAATCGGTATTTAGCAGCCATTACGTCACTCTCCCTCATTCGTTCCCTTTTTGCTCCAAGCAGCCTTGCAAATTTCTGCAAATACTACCATCCAGGCAAGGAGGCGCGCAGGTAAAGCAGAGCGCCACGCTGCCTGATCCCAGCGTGGGTACAGCTGCTTTGCGGAAGCACGAAGATCGAATTGAAATACCACACATAGTGCCTAGGAAGGAGCGCCTCCTCAACCTCATCACCCGTGGCAGCATTCTCATTGTGTCTCCAATTGGAGGGCATAAGAGCTCCACCTCATGCGTTGATGTCCCCCCGTGCCGCGTCAGATCAGAACAGAAGCTTCAATCCGAATTGAATCTGGCGCGGGGTCCCTACCATGGAAGTAATTTGGCCTTCCGCCTGGCTCTGGCCGCCGCTTTGGGTAAAAATATTTCCGTTGGGGAGCCCGAAATTGTAATGGTTGAGGATGTTGAAGAACTCAGCGCGGAACTGAATGTTAAAGTTCTCCGATATCTTTGCAACCTTTGTGTCCTTCATCACCGAGAAGTCCACCAAGGTAAGGTGAGGACCAGGTATGCTGGTTCTGCTGGCATTGCCGAGAAACCCGGCGAGAGTGCCGTCGGGCCCGGCGACCGGCCCCGCAGGGGTGAAGCATGCAAAGTTGAACCAATGATCGGTTCTCCCGAGTACGAGATTGCTGCAGCCGGGAACAATGTTTGGTCGGACAGCATTGGCGTTTTGCAACCCGAGCTGATCGAATCCGGTCATGGGTGAAATCCAGGGACCAGTCGTCGCAGTCACGATCGTGCTTGCTTGCCAACCTTCGACAAGCTTGTTGCCGTGAAATGGCAAGTAGTAGACGGCGTTGGCTCTCATCGCCTCTCGAATATCGAACCCGCAGTTTGAACGGTCCGCCGTGAGGTCGTAAGGGTTCTGATTGCCTCCATTGTTTTGGCCCTCTTGACCATAGGTAGCGGACCCGTTATCGATGCAGTGAGAATATGTGTAGGATACTCCCACCCCCACGTTTCTCATCAGCCGGCGATTGAAGTTCACTTGCAGCGAACTGTAGCTCGAGTGTCCCTGAGCCTCCATAAGGTACAGTTGGCCGAAGGCCGTGTTGACGCGGGGAAACGGAACGAATTTGCATCCCGAGGGCACGTACACACCGTTTACCAGCTTGCAGCCCATCAACCTGCTGAAGGCGCCGTTGACCGGCACAATCGGATTCAAGTCCATCGGAACGATCAGGTGAACTCCGACGGAACCGATGTAGCCGACGGACAACACATTGCCGGCAAAGTCATGCTGGACATTAAGGTTCCACTGGACCATGTAGGGCGAGGTGTTGATCCGTGAGTCTGTCCCCGGATTGATTCTCAGAGCGACCGGGGTGACCGACGCAAAGGCAACTCCATAATTTGGATTCGATTGCTGGCCGAAACTGGTTGGCGGTGTGTCCCACGTCCCCGGGAAATACGACCGGCCTTGGATTACGTCGTGAAACATTCCCAAGCCAGCGCGGATCGATGTCTTATGGTTTCCAAATGGATCGTAAGCCACACCGATGCGCGGATCGAAATTAAATCTCGAGGGATTCCCCGCCGTGAAAATATGCGGAATTTGCGGAATGCCCAAAAGGTTTGTGACGCCGGTCGCCGCCGCATTCGGAGGGTTTGTGAGATTATAGGCGTAGCCGTGGATTTCATACGGGTTGGTCACAAAGTCATATCGCAGGCCCAAATTCAGCGTCAGTTTGGGCAGCACTTTCCACTCGTCATTCAAGTACGGAGTCAGTTCAGTGGCGCGGGTATCTCGGTTGTAAATTTGAACGCCCCCAGCCGCTAAGTTGTCCGGCAACGTTCCGACAAACGACGTTGCCGTGCCTGCCAGGAATTGCGTCAAACCACCAAAGGACCATACGCCGCCGATTTGAAACTGATCGAACGTATTGGTCTGATTCCTCAGAACGGAGAAGCCGAACGTGATGGTGTGCCCTCCCTTGTCCCATACGACGTCATCAGCTCCGGTGAATTTGTTCTGCACGAATGTAAACGGGGTCGTGTTGTTCGGGCCGAGCGAGGACAGGCCGGTGATTGTGACTTGCGCATCCTGTCGTCCCGTACCCGGATAGAAATTGGTCGCGTTGTTCGGAGCGTGGGTTAACGTAACGCCAGACGTGATTGGCCGCGCGTAGCTGAACCGAGCCGTGTTGATCAGCGTGGGCGAAAAGATGTGCCTTTCCTCGATTGTCGCAAACTGGTTTCTGTTGATGGTCTGTTCCGACCAATACGCTAGAGCAGTATTAGCGTTCGGGAACGGTTCCAAAAAGTCTCCGCGGTCGGAGACGTAGCGGACAAACAAGGAGTCCTTCTCCGAGAGAGTGTAATCAGAGCGACCAAGAAAATAGTTCTCATGGGCAATCTGGTTGGCGACAACGGGGATTTTGACGATATTCGAAGCGGTGTTCACCGACGTCGTCGCCGGGAACAAACTCAGCGTGTTGTTGACAGCCGCCGCGACTGCCGGGTCGGCCGCAGTACTGACGCGGTGGTTGGCATCGGGAATGTTGGCCACCTTCGTTTCACCGAATAACTGCCGCAAGCCTTCGTAATTCGCAAAAAAGAACGCTTTGTCTTTCTTGACCGGCCCTCCCACGCTGCCGCCGAATTGGTTCCGGCGAAACTCGGGTATCTGCGCCGGATCGTAGAAGAAGCGCGCATCAAGAGCGCTGTTGCGGAGAAATTCATAAGCCGAACCGTGAAACAGGTTCGTGCCTCCTTTGCTCACCGAGTTGATTGCGGCTCCGTTGCCGCCAAACTGCGCGCTATACGTGTTGGTCAGAGTCTGGAACTCCGCGATTCCCTCCACTCCCAAGGATGTGCCAATGCCACTCGCACCAATTCCATGGCCGTAGAAATTCTGCATATCTTGATTGTCCAGCAGGAATGCTTGCCCCTCGGCTCTTCCACCGGCGACGGAGTAGTTGGCCTGCCTTCCGAAAAACGAGTTCGAAGCCTCGATCGTGACGAGCTGAACGCCCGGCGACAGGAGGATCAATTGTTCGACGTTCCGCCCGTTCAATGGCAGCGCGCGCATCTGGGTCTGATCGATCAGGTTCGAGACCGCCGCGGAAGTGGTCTCCACTTGCGGCACCTCGACATCGACAGTCACGGTCGTATTTGTCGATCCAACTTTCAGCGTGAAGTCGACTACAAGTTGGCTGCCAACACTTAGCGTGATCCCCTTATAAACGGCAGTCTCAAATCCCGCCAGCGTGGCCTGAACTTCGTATTCCCCAATCATCAGATCCGTCGCAGTGTACCGCCCTTGGCTATCGGTGACGGCCGATCTTGTGAGACTCGTCCCGGTGTTTTTTACCTGGACCGTCGCGCCGGACAGGACACCACCTGAGGAATCCATCACGGTACCTTGGATGAGCGCGTTGACGTTGGTCTGTGCTTCCATCCGGCTTACGCCAGCTGTGGCGAGAAGAATCATTGCGCTCAAAGCGCATTCGAGGGCCCAGTTGCTAACCTTGAAGTTGCGGCTCATTGTTGTTCACCTCCGTCAAACTTAAATCCAGATAGCCTCGACCTCGGGGTAGACTCGCGTGCTTGGCCAACTTCGTTAATCGTGTCCACTAGTTTTCTCTTTAACCGCCTCGCTTGGGTGCGCTAGGCCACCTGACATGCGCATCACCACCCAAAAGTTCTTCACAGTAATCGCAAATCGAGAGTTGCAGACAAATTGAACGGCTGGCGGAGAAAATCTTCGGCTTCATTTCACCGACCTCATCCTCAAACAGAACTTCTTCCCCTAGAAATAGAGATATTGATGATTGGCGGGATGCTAATTCATCGTGGAATCGTGTGGCTTGCAGAAACCACACCTTCCTAAACAGAATAATGACTTTGGAATTGGCTTTTGATCGGCGTGTTCTGCCAGGTCCGCTGTTCGCGGAAGGCTAGGGCCCAGTGAGATTCCGATATCCCGAAACATTCGTCGCGTCCCATGCCGCTGCGTATCTAAATGAGGAGTGTCTCCGTTAGCCTATTTGCCATCAAGACGGCTTCCGCCCGATGCAATCCCGGGAGTTTGCAGTCATAAGGTCATGATTCTGTTGGTTCAGGTGAAATTTGTGCAAGCGCACGGCCTGGCGATCTAATATGCTGGAGGTTGCGGTTCTAGTATTCCATTTAACACGCGAGAATCGATGATTCGTGGAGCTCGCTTGGGTGTAGCTTCCAGAACTCGTTCGCTCTCTTACTCCATTGCCCTGCGTCTTCTCAGGAGTGTGATATGAGCAACGTGAACCGATCCAAAGTTTTAGGTTTTTCGTTTCTGCTTGTGCTGCTGAGTGCCCCGGCGTATGCGCAAATGGATCCGACCGGGGAATGGGAAAACAGGTTTCACGAGGACGAGCCTGAGCGCATCCCCGGTCCGGAAATTGGCGATTACCTGGGACTGCCGATCAATGATGCGGCGCGCCTGAGAGCCGATAGCTGGGCCGCGACACTTCTGGAGCTACCCGAAAATCAGTGCAGGCCGCACCCTTCCGATTACGCGTGGCGCGGGCCGGCGCTGCTTCGAATCTGGAAAGAAATAGACAGGGATACGCAGAAGCTCGTTGCTTATCACACGCACATCTCATGGCAGGCCCCCGAGCAAACGATCTATATGGACGGGCGGCCGCATCCTCCTGAGTATGCGCCTCACACCTGGCAGGGTTTCTCGACTGGAAAATGGGAAGGCGACATCCTCACTGTCACGACCGACCACCTCAAGGAAGGCTGGATTCGGCGAAACGGCGTTCCCCGAAGCGACAAAGCGACTGTGACCACACGAATTCTGCGGCACGCCAATTATCTGACGGTTGTTATTTTAGTGTACGACCCGGTGTATCTGACCGAGCCTTTCGTCCGCAGTACGGATTTCGTGTATGCCCCACAACAGGAAATTGCGCCGTACCCCTGCGAAGCTGTAGACGAGACCGATCGGCCGCAGGGTGTCGTGCCCCACCACTTGCCGGGGACGAACACTTTTCTGAACGAGTTTCCGGCTGCGTTCGGCATACCTCCAGAAGCAACGCGGGGTGGCGCGGAGACGATGTATCCGGAATATAAATTAAAATTGAAATATATGAAAACGCTGCCGCGCCCAGCGGGAAGACATGGGGACAGATGACGGCATTCCGTGAGAAAGCTAGGCGCATATGCATGGCCTTGATGTTATTCAGGGCGATGAGTTCTTGGTTGCCTTACGCTGCGGCTCCGCGCGTTTCAGCCCAAACCGGAGCCTGGAGCGATTCATGGTAAAAAGAATATTCGTGCTCCCAAAGCCGCTGGGCGTGATATTCGTGCTCGCTATCACTGTCGTTCTGGGAACTGCCGGCTTGGGAAAGCTCTCTCTCGCCCAGGAGAATCAGAATGGCGCCCGGCAAAGCCGCAACGGCGATGACGCGGAAATCCACGTGCTGCCAGTGCAGGGGAACGTCTATATGTTGGCAGGGGCAGGTGGAAATATCACAGTGCAGGCAGGCAAGGAAGGAATCCTGCTGGTGGACACGGGGCTCGCCCCCATGAGCGACAAAATCTTCGCGGCGATCCGGACGATTTCCGACAAACCGATTCGCTACATCATAAATACCAGCGTCGATGCGCCATCCACGGGTGGAAATGAGAGCATTGCGAAACGCGGCAGCACCATAGCAGGCGGCAATGTGGTTGGCACCATCGGCGCGAGCGCGGGCGAGGGTGCGACAGTAATCGCGTTTCAAACAATTCTTGACA
>WNFE01005851.1_pt1 | contig 14100 bp, 13 predicted proteins | sample 5400451 | NCBI WGS metagenome assembly WNFE01 (sample SAMN13153344, study PRJNA577476) | soil metagenome | isolation source: 200 cm saprolite under Douglas fir tree site 2 hole 2 | place: USA:California | collected 2015-04-18 | reverse complement strand
TACTGGCGACGCTTAGCCTGGGCGCGATCGTGTACGGGTTGATAGAGTCCAGCGACCTTGGACTGGGGCACCCATTAGTACTGAGCGCCCTGGTAATAGGCGTGGCTGCGCTCATCGCCTTTCTCTTTGTGGAGGCTCGCACCGCTACACCAATGCTGCCGCTCAGCCTATTTCGCTCTAAGACCTTTAGCGGGGCAAATCTGCTGACGCTGCTGCTCTACGCGGCGCTGGGAGGCGCCCTGTTTTTCGTTCCCTTCAATCTCATTCGCGTGCAGGGCTACACACCCACGGCTGCGGGTGCGGCCAACCTGCCGTTTATTCTGTTGATGTTCCTGCTCTCGCGCTGGTCGGGAGGGCTGGTGGCCCGCTACGGCGCGAAATTGCCGCTGGTTGTTGGCCCACTCATTGCCGCCACCGGTTTTGCCCTCTTCGCCGTGCCAGGTATTGGGGGCAGCTACTGGACAACTTTTTTCCCGGCGGTAATGGTGCTGGGGCTGGGGATGGCTATCAGTGTTGCGCCGCTGACAACCGCGGTGATGGGAGCAGTGGATGCTCACCGCGCCGGCATCGCCTCGGGTGTCAACAATGCTGTTGCGCGAGCAGCGGGGTTACTGGCTATCGCGGTATTGGGCATTGTGATCTTGAGCGTCTTCAATAGCAGCCTCGATGGCCACCTGGCGGGATTGAACATACCAGCGGCAGTGCTGCATATGATTGACATACAACGCAGCAAGCTGGTGGGAATAGTGATACCAGCCGGAGCGAGCGGCTCTGTGCATGCAGCGCTGGGGCGAGCCATCGCTGAATCGTTTGTAGCCGGTTTTCGCGTGGTCATGCTCATCGCCGCCGCGCTGGCCGTGGCAAGCTCTCTGAGCGCTTTGTTCTTGATAGAAGGCAAAAGTGTGAGCAGTGCAAGCCAGCCGGTACCAGGTGAAGGAAGTAGCGAGGCAATCGCTCCAGGTTCATCCCTCTCCGACAGCGCTTAGAATACCGAAGTCGACAAGTTTGCGGAGCAGCGACTGGCTTAGCTTCAAGTTTTTCTCGGCCTCGATACTGCGCAGCACCTCGCCGGTGGGACGGCCATCGAAGTAATGCAATACGTCGAGGAGCGTTTTGGGCAGCTTGAGCGTGTCGAAGCTATTGTAAGCCGATATGTAGCTATAGCCGGGTCCTGTGTAGGCGGCTTTGAAAGAATGAACCTGCAAGACCGGGGGAAGGTCGGTGGAGAGGAGGCTGCTATAGGCCTCCTGCGTCAAAAGCTCGAAGATCTGTATCTCCGGCCCGCAGATGGCACGGACATCATCCCAGGTGAGAGGGTTGACGAGTGAGGCGCTCGCTTTGAAAAACTCTCGCTCGCGCCCGGTCCAGTTGCCCCAGATAGCCGTGTAGCGCTGGCGATCGGCCACCCCATCGAGCTGGTTGCCATCGAAGGATTTAGTAGACGGGTGCTTTGGCGGTGGGAAGAGGAGCTGGAGGGCTGCAGTGCCCATGTCCAGTTCCTGCACGCACCACTGCGCCAGGCTTTCCTCGACGGCGTGCAGCAGTTGACGCACGACCTGCCAGAAGCGCATGCCGACCGCGCCGCGAACGAATTTGCAGAACCAGGTGGCGCAGGTGGACTCACGGTGCCTCCATACTCCACAGTGACCGCTTTCTTCGATGTAGTGCGGACAGCGCAAAGCGAGGCTCTGGCCAAAGGCGTTGGGGCTGCGTTGGTACAGCAGCGAATGGACGGGATCAGGATACAGGCCAAGCGGGGTGACTGCTACGCCTTTCTCAATGCGCACTTCAATCGTCGCGCGCCCCTTTGTCGCGTCGGGGTCGGGATCGGGATCATCATCAATGAGCAGCCGCCCGACGAGAAAATTGGGGAGCCGGGGCATGTAGGTACAACACTTGGTGCGGGAATTGAAAAAAAGAGGAGAGCCAGAAGGTGAGTCACCCGGTTGGGGGCACATGGCACACTGCTCGCAGGTGGCATGGGTCTCCTCTGGGATAGGGCCTGCAAGCATTTGATCCATCCATGTTGCATAGAGGGGCGGCAGGGGACTTGATGGTTTTACTGGCAGCAGCTCCTTCATGCGTTCACCCAACTTTCGCCTGGCTTCGGCTCTCCGTTTTTCAAGGCATAGAGGGACCTACTAATCTGTGCGCTTTAGGATATCCTCAGCGGGCTCCTTCTTGGCTCCACCCTGCACTGCTTCCAGGTCCTCTTCGGTCAGTTCCTCCTGTTCAGCAGTATCCTTTGACTCTTCGTCATTCTTCTCGTCTTCAGCTTTCATGGTGATTCCTTTCTTTGTCTGGTGTGTGCATATTCGCATCAATACTATAGTGCTACAGAGACTACAAAGCCTTTCTACGAGACCGCGCTACAAGATTTCCACAGACAAGTATACCTGGAAGGACGGGGCAAACGCCAGCGTTCCAGCAAGGGTCCTGATGCATAAACGTTCGCTGCCTTGCTTATTTTACTATGAATTGCTACGAGGTCTAGATACCGATGAGGTCAGCTTGCTGGATGATGTTGCGCGCGTTTCTGATCACCGCCATGTCGACCAGCTTACCCTCAAACGAGACCGCTCCCAGGCCTTTTTCTTGCGCTTCTTTATAGATCGCATCCAGCTTGCGAGCGCGAGCGACATCTTCAGGCGATGGAGAAAAGACCTGGTTTGCCATGTCGATCTGGCCGGGGTGGATGGCCCATTTTCCGATCATGCCCAGGACTTTCGAGCGCACACACTCCCTGCGATAGCCGTCGGGATTCTTGAAGTCGAGGTATGGACCATCGATGGCAGCGATGCCAGCCGCGCGGGCGGCAATGATGACCTTGTTACGCGCGTAGTGCCAGAGGTCGCCGGGGTAGGTATCGAGGTCGTTGCCAATGAAGCGGGAGTCGATGCCCTGCGAGGCGCTGTAGTCGGCGGGACCGAAGATCAAGGCTTCCAGGCGTGGGCTGGAACGCGCTATCTCCTCGACATTGGTCATGGCTACTACCTCTTCTATGAGCACTTCGAGGCCAATGCGCCGGGTTCGCTGCAGGCGCTTCTCGATTTGCGAGAGGAGCACATCGACCCACCAGACATCCCGCGCCGATTTCACTTTGGGGACGATGAGGATGTCGAGGTATTCTCCAGCCTCTTCGACGATAGAGATGATGTCCTGGTAAGCGTACTCGGTCTCCAGGTCGTTGACGCGGACGGCGCGCGTTTTCTTGCCCCAGTCGAGCGTTTTGAGCGCGTTGATGACCTTTGCTCTGGCTCCTACTTTCTCGTTGGGAGAAACGGAGTCTTCGAGGTCGAGAAAGACCAGGTCGGCACTGCTCGCGGCGGCTTTCTCTATCATGCGTTCGCTGCTGGCAGGGGTCGATAATTCGGATCGTCTCAAGCGCATGGTGTGCTCCTTATAGTTCCTTAGGTGCGCGGGCCATGGACATTTTTTCGTCCCAGAGGCGCTGTTGGTTTTCGTCGTAGGCTCTGGTGGGGACCATGACGCGGCGTTTGAAGGAGAGTACATTTTCGCCGCGCTGGTTGTAGGCGATGGTTTCGACAGTGACGATGCCGCGATCGGGCTTGCTGCGCGAAAGCTGTTTGTCGAGCACTCTGGTTTCGGCGTAGATGGTGTCGCCGTGAAAGGTGGGGCCGAGGTGTTTGACGTTTTCGAATTCGAGGTTGGCGATGGCTTTGCCGCTCACGTCTGCGACGCTCATGCCGAGTGCGATGCTGAAGATGAGCGGGCCGACGACAAGGCGCTGTTTGAAAGGGGTGTTCTCGGCGTAGTTGGCGTCGATGTGCAGCGGCTGATGGTTCATGGTGAGCATGCAGAATAGGGTATCGTCGTATTCGGTGATGGTGCGCCCCGGCCAGTGTTTGTAGACTGCGCCGGTGTCGAATTCTTCGTAACAGCGTCCGAATTGCATGGTGTGTGTTTCTCCTTACTCAATCGCATATCTCTGCAACAACTGCCGCGCAATTACCAGCTTCTGTATTTCGCTGGTGCCTTCACCGACGAGCATGAAGGGGGCGTCGCGGTAGTAGCGCTCGACGTTGAAGTCTTTGGTGTAGCCGAAGCCGCCGTGGATGCGCATGGCCTCCAGGGTCACTTCCTGGCACATTTCGGTGGCGAAGAGTTTGGCCATGCCAGCTTCGAGGTCGCAGCGCTCGCCGCTGTCTTTTTTCGCGGCTGCATTTTGCATGAGCAGGCGGGCAGCCTCGATTCTGGTGGCCATGTCGGCCAGCTTGATCTGAATGGCCTGGTGCTCCGCGATGGGTTTGCCGAAGGTGTGACGCTGCTGGGCATACTTGATGGAGTCGTTGAAAGCGGCCTGGGCAACGCCCACGGCGCGGGCCGCGACGTTGATGCGGCCAACTTCCAGGCCGCTCATGGCGTGCTTGAAGCCTTCGCCCTCGCGGCCGCCAAGCAGGTTGGCAGCGGGAACGCGCACGGCATCGAAGACAAGTTCGGCGGTTTCGACGCCTTTATAACCGAGTTTTTCAAAGGTACGGCCGACACTCAGGCCAGGTATGCCCTTCTCAACAAGGAAGAGGCTCATGCCACGGTGCGGCGGTTGAGCGGTGGTGTTGGTGCGAGCGAGCACGGCGAAGATAGCGGCACGTGCGCCGTTGGTGACCCACAGCTTGGAACCGTTGAGCACGTAGTCGGAGCCATCGCGCCGGGCTGTCATGGTGATGGCCTGGACGTCGCTGCCCGCGTTGGCCTCTGAAAGGCAGATTGCGCCGCGCTTCTCGCCCTCGGCCATGGCGGGCAGGAAACGCTGGCGCTGATCCGCCATAGGCTTCGGGGATGGTGGCGCTGAAGATGCCCAGTTTTTTGAGCTTCTCGACGAGGTCGGCAGGGTAGGTGTCACTCTGCTCGAGGTCATGAGCGACGGGGATGACTTCACGATCTACAAAACGCCGCACCTCGGCGACGATCATCTGCTTCTCAGGGTCAAGCGTTGTATCCATGACATGCTCTCTTTACTTGGGCTGTCCCTTCCTACGTACACGGCGGTCCGCGTGCTGCAAGAGGAAGAGCTTGAAGGCGCGGGCAGTGGCAGAGAGGTGCTTGCCTTTGAGATGCACCAGCCGCCACTGGCGCATGACTGGAAAGCTTACGACATCGAGGATGACCAGGCGCTTTGTCTCCAACTCCAGTTCGATGGCTACACGCGAGATCAGGGCGATACCAAGGCCAGCGATCACGCCCTGTTTGATGGCGCTGTTATTGCCCACCTGCATGCTGATCTGGAGTGGCATGCCCGCCTCCTGGAAGGTCCTTTCCAGGGCGGCGCGAGTCCCTGAACCGATCTCACGTAACAGGAAATGCTCGCGCGCCAGTTCCGCGAAGGGGATCTCCTTGCGCCCGGCCAGGCGATGGGTGGGCGCGGCAATCAGCACCAGTTCGTTGGGCGCGAATGGCTCGATAACCATGGGAATCTCGGCAGGGACTGTGCCCATAACCGCCATGTCGACGCGGTTCTCGACGAGTGCGTCAACCAGCGTGGCACGGTTCAGTACGTCCAGGTTTATTTCAACTTCGGGAAAGAGCTGGCGAAACTTGCCCAGCAGGCCGGGGATGACATAGGTGCCAACGGTGGTATCGGCTCCCACGCTCAGCCGACCCGTCTCTGGACTGCGAAGAGATTCCATCGTCTCCATGGCTTCGTCGATGACGGAGAAAATCTTGTCGCAGTAGAGAAGGAGTTCTTCACCCGCCTGAGTCAGGTGCGTGCTGCGGCCGATCTGTTCAAAAAGCCTGATGCCCAGCGATTCTTCGAGCTGGCGCATCTGGGCGGAGACGGCAGGCTGGCTGAAATGCAGCTCTTTGGCTGCACGTACGTAGCTGCGGTGCCTGGCGACCGATTGAAATGTAGCAAGTTGATGCAGGTTGAGCGTGCGCATGCAGTTGCCTACACAGGAAGCTCCCCGGGAACACATATAGCACTGGAATACAGTATGTCTTATTGTATGTAAGCTCTGTTCGACGTGTCAAGTTAGCAGGCAAAAAAGTCTTGCTTGCTGCGTTCTTCCTGAAGAACAGGATGTGCTCTCCCAAGCGGCATCCCCCGAAACCACCTGGTCGAACGTCACCTGGCCACACCTCTGTGTGTAGCCGCCACTGATCGAGATTGGAGAATGTCTACAGATGCGGCACAACATCCCTCTCCTCCTTTTGTTCCTCCTTGGCCTGTTCGCTACGGCTTGTTCAAGCCTCACCCCACCCACGCTCAAGAGTGGCCTGCGCGTGCTTCTGGTCCCTGCGACTAGCACTGGCACTCCCACACCGGCGGCTCTGCGTGTCACAGAGGCGATACTCTCTGAGCGCCTTGCTGCCTTTGGCTTCAAGAATGCGAGCGTTCATGAGCTGACATCTGGCAGCCAGCCCACTCTCCAGGTCGAAGTGCCACACTTTGGTGGCGATGAGCGTGGCACGCTGGATACCCTGTTGAATACGGGCATGCTCGAGTTCTGGAATACCGGTCCATCCCTGGCAAGGGTCAGCTCACTGGAAATTTCACTCTCCAGCATGCTGCTGCCATCGCCAGCGTGCTCAAATACCCATCGCTGCCCGTGGTCCTTCACATCATGAGCGAGTCATCCTTTTAGGCAGAGAAGGAGGGGGGGTACAGGTGATCATTCGGTGGCTCACCCACGCGGATGGCGCCATATTTTGCTTTTAGTCGTACTGGATAGAGATGGTTTTCTGCCGATGAATATCTATTAGGAGAGTCACGCAGCAGAAGCGGCTTGCAGCTTGCTTTCCTGCTGCTACTTGCGCTTCATTCCATAGCGTTGTAGGATGATACAGAAAAAGATACTCCGATATAATGAGGGCCGGTTGATGATGAATTTACTACGGGGAAGAGGGCAGCAAAAAGTGCAGAGGAAGAATGAACGAGGGGCGACACAGGTGCTTCCCGAGACGGTCTGGGCCGATGATTCGCTGGCACCAGGCATACCTCCCGAGGGCAGTGTGGTTGTGACTATTACGCGCCAGCTTGGCAGTGGCGGTGTGGAGATCGGGCGCATAGTGGCGAGAGAGTGCGGACTCCACTACGTGGATCACCAGATCATCGACGAGGTGGCGAGGCGATTGGGAGTGCAGGTACAACAGGCAGCGCGCCAGGATGAATATACGGCAGGCATCGCGGGGCAGATTTTTGAAGCATTGCAGCGCAGCAGTCCCTTTACTGCCAATTACTCCAGATTGTTTGAGCCACCACAGGTTTCAGAGCAATCTAAAGAACTCGCGTACTTACACCTGACCCAGAAGGTGATCCTGGAACTGGCGACGCAGGGCAATGCACTGATCGTTGGCCGCGGCTCGCAGTTCCTGCTGCACGGGGCACCCCGCACGCTGCATATTTATGTCTTCGCGCCGATACCCAATCGCATCGAGAATGTGATGAGGCGCTTTCGTGTGGATCGCCAGCGAGCTGAAGAGTTGATCGAACAACGCGATTACCAATATGATTCATACCTGCTGCGCTACTATGGCGCCGATGGACACCAGCCTGGCCTGTACCACCTGCTCATCAATACAGGACTCTTCTCCGTCGACCTGGCAGCAGGCCTGATACGGCAGGCACTCGCAGTGGCGAAAGAGATTAGAATTTGAGTTTATCCCCAACGTTTGCGCAGTCTCGGCAGAATGTCCTGGGCATAGAGGCGGATGAAGCGAGACTGGTCGTCGCCAGGCGCGTGAAAGATCAGGTGAGTGAAGCCCAGATTGATATAGTGCCCAACCTGCTCTACGTGTTCCTCTGGATCGCTTGAGACGAGCCAGCGGCGGTACGCCTGGCCGGCAACCTCCTGCGCTCGTTTCTCCATCTCGCGCGGATCGTGGATACCCACTTTCTCCTCGGCTGGTAGGGCCAGTGCTGCCCAGATGCGCGTATCGGCCAACGCTCGCTCTTTGTCAGTGTCAAATGAGACTTTGACCTCAATGGTGCGCTCAATTGTGGAAGGATCGCGACCAGCCGCCTTTGCACCCTCTTCCAGGGCGGGCAGGAGTTGATCGCGGTACAGTTCGTCGCCTTTGCCGGATGTGCAGATGAAGCCATCTCCGGCACGACCTGCGAATTTCGCAGCGACGGGACCACCCGCGCTGATATAGATAGGAACTGGCTGATCGGGCTTATCATAAATCGTGGCCTTGAGCGTGTGGTAATATTGGCCCTCAAATGTCACCAAATCTTCCGACCAGAGACGGCGAATCAGGTCCACGGCTTCGCGCAGCCGCGCTAATCGCTCTTTTGTTGAAGGCCACTCAGAAGCGGTGACCGCGACTTCGTTGAGCGACTCCCCCGATCCGACGCCCAGAATCATGCGCCCAGGATAGAGTACTCCCAGTGTACCAAAGGCCTGTGCGACGATGGCCGGCTGGTAGCGGAACGTGGGAGTCAAAACGCTGGTGCCCAGAATTACGCGTTTCGTGCACTCGCCTGCCGATCCCAGCCATGAGAGCGCAAAGGGTGCGTGCCCGTTGGTATGTCGCCACGGCTGGAAATGATCGCTGATCCAGACGCTATCAAACCCGTACTGCTCGGCTTCCGTCGCGAATTCCAGAAGCTGGCGCGGACCGAATTGTTCCGCCGATGCCTTATATCCAAGTCTTAATGGGTGTGCAGTCATGTTTTTTCTCTTTCTCTTTCGTTATAGAGGGTCTGTATCGTCTACTGGTTATTGTACGTGACACTCCGCAGGGGTTAAAACCCCGCAGCTTCTTCCACTCCTCTGTACGCAGCCTTCTGAGTATGTGCCCCGTAGGGACTACTCGTTGAAGAGCCGTAGTTGGGTAGGAATAGACGATGGGCACTCTTCCATCCAGAGCGATCCACCTTGAGCGGTGCCATGCTCGTTTCTTGCTCCATGCCTTGCCTGGCGGGTAGATGGCCCACATTGGCGTTTGGCGCCCTGGGAGCGAGAAACACCTGTGTCTTTCGACACCCTCTCTGCACGCAGAGGAGCGGGAGGCTTTTCCTTATAGCGATGAATGAGACGTTGACCGATCACCAGCGAAGCATTCCGATCTGCATTCCCACGCATCTGACACTGTGGGCAGGCGACCAGTGGTACACCGTTGGTATAGCCTTCCTCTGGTTGCCTTTATACAGCATATTCAACGAACGTGCAACAAGCAAGGGCTAAAGCCTGGGATGAATCCTCAACGGCTTGCGGCGGGTTCTTCTGTGTCAGAGACGCCAGGTGTGATTTTATCTACAGTATAGCAATGTTCTTGCTTTCGCGAGCGCATTTGATTCATCCTGCATTGGATGAGCATGCAGGACACGATGAGGCGCCCACGAGCAAGATTCCTTAAATCTGTGCCTGACCCCCATCGACAAACAGTTCAATCCCGGTAATAAAACTGCTGTCATCCGAGGCGAGGAACACAACCGCTCTGGCGATTTCGTCAGGATCGCCCAACCGCCCCAGCGGGATGGCGCCCCAGCTCGTCAAGATCTGCTCCTCAGTCTGTCCTGAGCCACTGAGTGCCGATGTGTTAGTTGAACCAGGGCTGACGGCGTTGACGCGGATCTTGCGGGATTTCAGGTCCAAAATCCAGCTGCGCGCGAAGGAGCGTACAGCTGCTTTGGTGGCGTTGTACACACTCGAGGCAGGTACCCCTTTGATCGAGGCAATCGAAGCGTTCAAAATGACCGAACCGCCGTCTTGCAAGAGCGGCAGCGCCTTTTGTACCGTGAAGAGCAGCCCTTTGACGTTGATGTTGAACATTTTGTCAAAATGGGCTTCAGAAATTTCCTCCAATGAGGCGTATTCCCCAATCCCGGCGTTGGCGAAGACGACATCGATGCGACCGTGCTGCTGCTTCACCGTGGCATACAGGCGATCAAGGTCCGCGAGACGGGAGACATCCCCCTGAACCGCGGTCACATTCTTGCCGATCTGTCGTACTGCTGCATCCAGTTCGCTTTGACGGCGACCGGTGATGTAGACGTACGCGCCCTCTGAGACGAAGCGCCGGGCCGTAGCGAGGCCGATGCCGCTGCTGCCACCAGTGATGACAGCGACTTTTCCTTTAAGCTTTGTCAAGATGTTTCTCCTCTCGAGAGCATTTCATAACTCAAAGGCCCTCCAGCAGGGGTTTGGACCACCCCTCCAATTGACGAGCCCATGCCCTCTCTGGTACCAGTCTAAGGAGGAAGTGTCATGAAAGCGCAATGAGCATCGTCAAAGTACTGGTATGTGGTGCAGGATGGCCTGTGACCCATTGGAGCAGGCAGAAGGAGAGATGGTCTTTGTCACCATGGCAGATGTAGTTGGGTACCGAGAGCCAGTGCTGAATGGTTAAAAAACGTTATATACCGCGTATACTTCTGTGAATTAATAACACTTTCCGTAACGATATCGAAACAGTTATGAGTTATACTAGTGCTTAACAAAGGAGTATCCCGGCAATGGGAGCAACTCCGCTGGACCTTCCCATGTTTTACGCGCCAGGAAGTAAAAGATAGCTATAGGACAATTGAGAGTACGACCACTTACTCTAGCAAGGAGCAGCAATTATGGCAGCGTCTAAGCGGACCATTTTTCGCAACAAGGCCATGCAGCATTATACGCAGAGCCGGGAAAAAGATATTTTGCCCCGCTTTGTTGCCCCGCCAGTATTCATCTTCTTATGGATCCTGCTCGGATTATTGTTCATTGCGACGGTGCTCGCCTGGTTAGAGCAGGTGCCAACGTATGTTACCGGATCGGGAGTTGTACTCGACCAGGGAGTCGGAACGCAAAATGGAGGCAACGAAGCTGTGGCAGTCGTTTTCTTGCCAGCTACCACATCCCTCAAAGTGACTGCCGGGCAACCAATCCAGGTGCAGGTTGGCTCGTCAGGGCCACAACTTTCCGGCACGATCGCCACGGTCAAGCCGGGAGTTCTCAGTCCAAGCCAGGCACGCCAGCAATATGGGCTCAACGGCAGCCTGGCACAGGTGATCACCCAGCCCTCGGTTGCTGTGACGGTCCAGTTAGGACCCGGATTCTCGACGCAGACATATGCAGGAAGTATCGTCAATGCCCAGGTACAGGTGGGGACGAGGCGCGTGCTCTCTCTGCTGCCATGGATCGGTCAATTGATTGGAGAGTGACAGATGGACAAGAATGAACTAGATGCAACGGTGCTGGCAAGCAGATTAGGAGTGGATAGCAAGGTACTGGGAGAGTCCATTCTATTGACAGGGAAACGACGGGATGCTCTCCTTAACAGCCTGATTACCCCAAAGCAGCAGTTACCGTCAGATGTGGCGGAGCTGATGGGACACAGGGAATGGCGAACCGCTATGACGACGATGGCGCTAGGGATGCTGGTCGCTCAAGATCAAGAGCCAGCCCTGACGGCAACGCTCCTTGCCCCATGGAGGATACCAGGGGCGCCTGTAGCACCACCGCAGGCGCCAGCAGCGCCGAAACAGGCTGCACCCGCAATGACCGCGCCACCGCCTACGGCAGTACCCATCACACCCCCGGCAGCGGCGCCAGCAGCACCAACGCCAACGACGCCACAGGCGGCACCAAAGCCAGGTCTCTTGCAAAGGCTGCGGAAACACCGTGTGCCGGTCATTAACCAGATGGGGGCGGTAGAATGCGGTGCTGCTTGCCTCGCCATGATCTTGAGCTATTACGGGCGTAAGACGAGCGTCTCAGAAGTTCGCGATTACTGTGGCGTGGGACGTGACGGCCTGTCCGCGCTCAACATCGTCAAGGCTGCTCGCTCCTATGGCCTGCGCGTCAGGGCGGTCTCGCTCAAGGAGAACGATTTTCGCTATGTGACCCTGCCAGCTATTGTCCACTGGGAATTCAATCACTTTCTGATCGTCGAACGCTGGACCCCGAAATACGTGGACCTGGTTGATCCGGCTATGGGGCGCAGGCGTGTGACGGCCGAGGAATTCGACAACAGTTTCACCGGCGTGGTGATCATGCTGGAGCCGGGAGTGCAGTTCAATCGCACCTCAGCGGAACAACACATCAGTTTGAGAACGTATGCCATGAACTATGTGAAGCTGGCTCCCATGTCGCTGGTGCAGATCATTGGAGCTTCCCTGCTGCTCCAGATTTTCGGGCTCATCGTCCCTTTGCTCACAGCCGTGGCGGTGGACCAGATTATCCCCTTCAAGTTGAAAGATACCCTGGTGCTGCTGGCACTGGGCCTGTTCATCCTGTTACTAGCGCAACTGGTGACGACGCTGCTGCGCGCGGTGGTCTTGCTGTACCTGCAGACGAAAGTGGATACGCAGATGATGATCGGCTTCTTTGAGCAACTGCTGACACTACCGCTGCGTTTCTTCCAGCAACGTTCCAGCGGCGATATCCTGACGCGGTTGAGCAGCAACACCGTCATTCGCGACACGATCAGCAACCAGCTCGTTTCGACGGTCCTGGATGGGAGCTTTGTGCTGGTCTACCTGGTCATCCTGCTGGTGACATCACCGGTGTTTGCCGGCCTGGCCGTGGCCATCGGCCTGGTACAGGTCATCCTACTGCTAAGCACTAACCACCTGATCCGCGACCTGGCACGACGCGAACTACTGGCGCAGGGCAAATCACAGGGCTACGCTGCCGAAGCATTGGCAGGCATAGCGACGCTCAAGTCCGCCGGGGCCGAGCAGCGCGCGCTGCAGCAATGGTCCAACCTCTTTTTTGACCAGATGAACGCTTCGGTGCGCCGCAGCTATATCTCGTCGCTTATCAACACGGCGATGAATACGCTGCGCACGTTCTCACCCCTGGTGCTGCTGGTGGTGGGGACGGAACTCGCGCTCAATGGCACCCTGCAAGTGGGAACCATGCTCGCTCTCAACGCCCTGGCGATCGCCTTCCTGACGCCGGTCGCCTCGCTGGTGAACAGCGGACAGCAGTTGCAAGTGGTCCATTCGCACCTGGAACGCATTGCCGACGTGATGGAGGCCGAGCCGGAGCAGGATGTGCAAACAGTCAGGCAACCACCGCGCCTGACGGGGCATATTCGACTGGACCGCGTCAATTTTCAATATGACCCGAATTCGCCTCCTGTGCTGCAGAATATTTCAGTGAACATCGCGCCGGGACAAAAGGTGGCTATTGTCGGGCGTACTGGATCGGGCAAGAGCACGTTGGGTAACCTGCTGCTGGGAATGTACCTGCCGACGAAAGGCGAGATTGTGTACGATAGTATGCCGCTGCGCACGTTGAACTACCAGGCTGTGCGCTCACAATTTGGCGTGGTGGTGCAGGGGTCGAGCGTCTTCAATGGGTCGATCCGTGAAAACATCGCGCTCAACGATCCTGCGATGGACATGGCGCGCATAATCAAAGCAGCGAAGATGGCAGCCATTCACGACGACATCATGCAGATGCCGATGGAGTACGAGACCTTCGTCTCTGAAGGCGGCAGCGCTCTCTCAGGGGGTCAACGCCAGCGCCTGGCCCTTGCACGTGCGCTTGCTACCGCGCCGGTGATTTTACTACTCGATGAGGCTACTAGCGCCCTGGACGTGGTAACGGAACAAGCAATCGAGCAGAACCTGCGCTCACTGCCATGCACACAGATCATTATTGCGCACCGCCTGAGCACGATTCGCAACGCGGATGTGATCCTGGTGATCGACCAGGGCATAATTGTAGAGCGGGGCTCGCACCTGGAACTGCTCCAGCGCAATGGGTACTATGCCAGGTTGATCCAGAGCCAGCTGGCCAGCGGGGAGATCAAGGCTGTGTGACGACTCCCTACGGATAATGCACTTTAACAAATTAATCCGCTATAATCGATTGAGCGGAAAACCTGGCACCCGCAAGGGATGATCCCTCGATAAATCGGGATACCTGCCCCCCAGGCAGGGTGCCTACTACATTTCCACCCGTTCTGCCAGTTGCACGATTTCTGCCGCGACCTGCTTGAAGGTCTCGCGCAATGCAGGAGGCTCGCGCACAACCAGAGGGAGACGCAGGCCAACGAGAAAATGTGCTATCCATTCGAGGGTCTGCACATAGCAACGCAAGACGACGCCATTGGGGGCCTCTTCCAGCGTGGCAAGGGCGGCGGGTACGCGATGTCGCGCTTCCTCCAGGGTCGTTTCAAGTAGGACCTCTACTCTCCAGGTGC
>WNFE01013886.1_pt1 | contig 14102 bp, 12 predicted proteins | sample 5400451 | NCBI WGS metagenome assembly WNFE01 (sample SAMN13153344, study PRJNA577476) | soil metagenome | isolation source: 200 cm saprolite under Douglas fir tree site 2 hole 2 | place: USA:California | collected 2015-04-18 | reverse complement strand
TCCCGCCCGTTCCTGGCATTGGTGATCGGAACCCAGCTTAGCTTCCGGTCCCCGTGAGGCTCGCACTCGCCGGGCTGCCGCCGCCGTCGTTCTTGACGTTCAGTTTGGCGTTACGGTTACCCGTCGTCGTTGGTTTGAACTCCACTCCGACCGAGCAGTTCGCACCTGGGGCGATGGTGGCGCCGCAGGTATTCGCCGAAATCAGGTAATCGCCCGCAGCCGTTCCCGCGAAGACGAAGCCGGTGAACGTCACCACAGTGGTGCCGACGTTCGTCACGGTCACGTTTTGCTGCGAACTGGTGTTGCCCACCGCCACTGTTCCGAAGTTCAGCGAAGTCGGCGACAGCACGATCGACTGCCCCACGCCGGTCAGAGAAACCAGTTGCGGACTGGTAGGAGCGTTATCCGTGAAGGTCAAGTTGCCGGTGCGAGTGCCCTTCTTCGTGGGCGTGAAGGTCACGCTGACGGCGCAGTTTGCACCCGCCGCTACCGTGGCTCCGCAAGTGTTGTTGGAGATGTGGAAATCACCGCTGGTCGTGATGCTGGAGATGTTCAGCGTGGCGGTTCCGGTATTGGTCAGCGTGACGGTCTTCGGCGCACTGGTTTGCCCGATCGGCACTTTCTTGAAGTTCAGAGCCGTTGCCGACAGAGATACCGCTGGGCCACCGCCGCCACCGCAGCTGGTGAAGACGAAGGACCCGATGTGCGAACTCCAATTGAACGAGCCATTCACTTTCTCGTACTGGTTGGTGTACCAGAACGTGCAGTCGTCGCTGGGGTCAACCTGCAGCGCGGTATAGTCGCCCCACCGGCTCAGACCATTAATCTGCGACCCCGTGCCCTCAAGTATGCTGGCTTCCGTCTCCAATGTGCCGGCTGGATCGCTGGGCACACGGCCCGTGAAACGAATAGCAGGATTGATGGTGCTGCTGGAAGCGCTGAACCCGATGGCGATGTCGTTGGACTTGTCCATCGCTGCACTTGCCATCCAGCGGTAGGTGGCGTCCGGGGCGAACGTGCCCATCTGGTTGACCGTAACGGCGCCAAAGGGATCCAGAATCTCATACCAGCGCACTGCGACTGGGCCCCCGTTGTCCACGGAGTGGTTGATCACCACCCGATCGTGATCTGCAAACCTGCGATAGGCCATGCGGTACATGAGCCGGTCGCCCAGCGTGTCGAGCCTCTGCGTGGTCCCCTTTTGCGGAACGCAGACGCCCGCACTACCGCCGCACGTCAGGGTGGAGTTGGCTACGTTGATGGTCGTCGGCGCCGACATAGTTGCTGTGCTCGTGGCGAAGTTCAGCGTGAGCGTGCGCAGGAACAACTGGCCAGGATTGTTGTTTTGCCAAGTCAGGAACGCTCCCGGCGTGCCATCGATCGGAGCCGTGGGGCCGTCCAGATCCGATGGCAAATAGCCGCCTTCGGTGTTGGGAGTCATCTTGCAGAGCTGGGCCGCGCCGGCATTGCCAGCCAGCATTTTGGTGCGGTCGAAACCGCACAGTTGAGAGCCGGCGAAAAACTGACCATTCGTGAAAATGTTGTAGGTAGCGAGATAGGCGCTGTTGCTGGTCGTCGGCCAAACTCCCAGTTTCGGATAGTCATTCAGGTTGGCGCCAAAACTGAAGTTGTACAGCGTGTACGCGCCAGTGGGATCATTGGTTTTCGAGACTGCTACACACTCCGAGAAAGTTGCGCCGATGCCGACATCGCTGATGACCCAGCGGTCCGCGAGCCGGTCGTAGTTCACAATTGGATCGCTGGCTCCAGCCGCGCACGCACCTCCCACCGGAGCAAAAAATGTCGTGAAATTGGTGGGACCCGAGAGCAGCGCGCCGCTCTTGTTGTAAACCGCCAGCCGTACATTCACGGTCTGCACGATATGGTTGGGCCCAATGGCGAGGTTCACGTCGGAAGGCGCGAAGCCTTGCGCGCCGATGCCGTCGAAATCAATGCCTTTGGTAGCGGAAACGTTGGGTCGAACTTCTTTCTGGACGAGTGGGTCGGGTCTTGCGGGACTCACGACGCCGCGTGTGCCGAGCGGAATCGGCTTGGGTTCGGGAGCTTCCACATCGCCCAGGCCCAGCACGTCAATGGGCAGTTCTCTGAGAGGCCGGGAGACTGCGTGGCCAGTTGGATACCTCACGATTGTTTTGGTATTGGCATCCTGGGCGAATGCCAGGGCTGTCGTCAGCGCGAGGCAACACATTACGACTGCCCCGCTACAGGGGAGAAACTTCTTACTATGGCTCACAGACTTCCTCCTGGAAGAGAATTGGAATCGATCGTTCCCTGGGACCGCAGGGAATCGGGGGGAACAAAAAGGGCAAAACACTTGCGGAGCATTTTGTCCGCATTTGCCCAGCCTGTCAAGGGATTCGGCGGAAACTACTTAGTTAATCTTTGAGCGGCACCATGGTCAGATCCCCACGGCAAAAAGTTGCAACTCGCAAAAGGCCGCCGGCAGCCTGCGGCATCGTCATCACCGGTCCGTAACAATACACCGCGTGCCCGTTCGCCGCCATGTGCCAGCGCCCTCCCTTGTGAACCTCCTGCTTGCTGGGGGTGAGGGAGGGCTTTGCTGGGGGTGCCAACCTGGGGACGGGAAGAGACAAGATCAAGGCTAGGGTCAGGGCCTTCATAAGCTGCTGTCTCTCTCAATCACGGCCCTACCACAGGCCGTTTTCTCACAGAACCGTGTCTTAGATTACCCGCGTGGACCGCCGCACATCCTGCAAGTCCGCCGGCGGCTTCTCCGGAATTTCTCTCAGAGTACGGGCCGTTTTGCCCGGACGTTTTGTTTCCTTGGCGGGCGTCTTCGGCGCGATGCTCGGGGAACTTCCGGAAGCCGCATCTTTTTGCTCAGTCTGGGTTGCCGGCTTATCGTGCGATTGAGCGGAATCCTCGCGCGCGAGCTTGTTTTTCAGCGTTGCCAACTGCGTACTGTCCTTTAGCATTTCACGCAACAGGCTGCGCTGGGCCTCGATCGTTCGCCCCTGCTCCACCACCAGCAAGGTCAGGATCCCGTACGAAACTAGAAACAGAACAACCAGCAACGGAAGCAATGCGCCCCGCGTCTTCTTCTGAGGAACTTCACTCTGCGCGGTGTAGATGACTGTCAAGGTGCCCCCAAGTTGCCCGAACGCTGGGCTGTCCTTACCAAGTGCACCTGTTAAACCATCTGAAAGGTAGAAGGTAAATGCTTGTTAAGGATGGATTTAGGGGAGGAAACGAACGTGGACGCGCAGGCTCGCATGCAAGCCTCTGCACTTTATGAGTAACGCCCCAACGTTACCGGGGTAAGTTGCCGGTGTGGGGCGGACACTCTTGTCCGCCGACTTTCCGCTCTGGGCAATGGTTTTGACGCGGCCGGACACTTGGGGAGACATCCGGCTTCGCACTAGGGCTCCTTCCAGCCTGAGGGAAAACTCGGACTGTGACTTTGCTTTGAAGGGGCGCGGCCTTTAGCCGCGCCGTAACTGCTCGAAAATCAATTCGGCTTTAGCCGCCGGGGTTGGCCGCCACAATCTCCCGGAACTCCTCATCCGTTACCAGTCCTCGCTTGCTGACTGCGGCCTTCTTGACCGCCGCCAGGACCGGCCCCCGTCGCTCGGGCGCAATCGTAATTCCCAGTTCCTGGCATTTAAGATCAATGCTGTCGAGCCCGCTTTTCTTCCCGAGCACGATCCGCCGCTCGGCTCGCACGATCTCCGACGAGTAGGGCTCGATCGCTTCCGGCAGGTGAAACTGACTGGCGACCGCGCCGCTCTCGCGCATGAAAAGATTTTGCCCAACCAGCGGCTTCCACGCTTCCAGCGTGTAACCTCCGGCCCGCCGGACGACCTCGGAAACTTCCCGCGAGATCGGCATTGCCGGCGCGCTCGCCCATGCCATTGATCGTCCCCTGGATCCAGGTCGCTCCGCCGCGCACCGCAGCCACCGCGCATGCCGTGGCCATCCCGAAATCGTTGTGCCCGTGAAAGTGTACCGGCACGTCTCTTCCTACCCACAGGCACACCTGCCGAACCAGATATTCCGCCGCCTCCGGCCCGCACGCGCCGATCGTATCGACCACCACGACCTCTTTTGCGCCCGCCTCCAGCGCCGCCAGGTAAACCGTTTTCAGGAATTCCAGGCCGGTTCGAGTTCCGTCGACGGCGAAAAACGCGACCGTGATTCCCGCCTCGCGCGCCGCCGAAACAGCGTCGCGAATGCGGCGCAAGACTTCCTCGCGCGTAATGCCATACGCCTTCAACTTGATGTCACTGGTGGGCGCTTCAATCACCGAAAAGCGCAGGTTCAGGCGGACCAGTTCGTCCACATCCGCTTTCACCGCCCGCGAAAATCCCCACAGCTCAGCCTTGATGTCCGCCTTTTGCATCAACTGGATCGCTTCCGCGTCTTCAGGAGAAACCCGCGGAAAGCCGGCCTCGATGCGACCAACTCCAAGTTCATCCAGCTTTAGCGCGATTTCCAGCTTCTGTTGTGGCGATAGGACGATGCCAACCGTCTGCTCGCCGTCTCGAAGCGTAGTGTCGTAGAAACGGACGGTCGTCTTCGGAAATGCCGATCGCACTTCCGGCCGCGCATTCAGCTCACTCACCCAGATTTTGGAATTAGCCGTCATTTCCCAAAGATTGAAAACCGATCACCCATCACCAACCACTCATCACCAACCACTAACCACTAACCACTAACCACTAACCATTGCCTTCCCATACGCCTTCTCCCACGAGATCACCGGGTTCCGCAGTACGCCGATCTTCTCAATCTCGCACTCCATCACATCACCCGGCTTCAGATACCAAGCTTTCGGATCGCCCGAAAAGGCCGCCACGCCCGAAACCGTCCCGGTCGACACAACATCTCCCGCGGTGTAACCCATGGGCGAATAGTGCGACAAAATCTCCGGAATCTTCACTGACATCTTGCTCGAATGCGACCGCTGCCGGGACTCGCCATTCACACGCAGTTCCATAGCCAGGTTGTGCGGATCAGGAATCTCGTCGGCCGTCACGATCCACGGTCCCAGCGGGCAAAACGTATCAATCCCTTTGCAGAAGCTGAACACTCCCGATTTCATCTCCCGCCGCTGAATGTCACGCGCCGTGATGTCGTTGAAAATCACGTAGCCACCGATGTAGCTCGAGGCTTCTTCCGGCGTGAAGTGCTTGCCTGCCTTCTTGAGAACGACCGCCAATTCCAGTTCGTAATCCAGTTCCTGCGTCAGGTGCTCCGGATAGATCACCGCCTCGTCCGGTCCGATGATGGCGTCGGTGTTCTGGAAGAAAACAATCCATGGCATTACCGGATGCGAAAACCCCGCCTTCGTGGCCTCTTCGTGGTGTTCCCGGAAATTGCCCGCCGTGTGAAAGAATGGTGTTCCCGGAAATTGCCCGCCGTGTGAAAGAACTTCTTGGGAATGATCGGCGCCTTCAGCTTGACCTCGCCGAGCGAATATAGCAGCGGCTCGCCGCGCGGTCCGGTGGCATCCGCTCCCAGGTGCGCGACATAGTCGACGGCTTTGTGCGCGGCCTCCAGACTGGTATCACCGCCCCGGAACAACGCCCGCATATCGGGTGGAACCAGCGCATCCGCCAGCCGATAAAAGATCGGTTCGCCTTCGACGTCGCGCAGGTAAAGCGCGCACGCAATGTGCAGGTCGACGATCTGGTTGCTGCCATGAAGCGCGCCGATACGAGTCTGCGCGCCGTGTTCAAAAGTCACAAGTTTCATCGGAGTTCGGGCCCAAGTGGAATGTCGCTGGCAAACAGAAGTTTAGTGAGGAGGAGTTTGGTTGTCCAGACGGGGCCCACTGTCGAGCGCTACCCCGATTGTGAATCGGTCTGCATTTTGGCCAGCATCGTCGGCTCTTGCACCAGATGCGCGATGCCCACGTACTGTCCGCGCACACGCGCCCAGCGCGAGCAGTTCATCCGCACATCCACGTGCAGGAATCCGCTGTCATAAGCGCCGATTCCGCCCTCGACAAACGCCGGCACCTGGAGCGCCAACTCATACATCTGCTGCAACGTCAGGCCGGGAATATCCACATCCGCCGCCATCCCCCGGGTGTGCTCGCTGTCGGTCACCCCGCCTACTTCCTGGTTGTGGTTCGCACAGCGATACCCGTCATGGACAACGATCGGCTTGCCCGCCAGGTTTCGAAATTCTTCCAGTGCGTCAAGCAGGCGCTTTTCCACTCTCAGTTGGCCGCAGTGGCGGCACGCAAGTTCGGCTGTCGAAAAATGTGGACTCAAGTCGCCCATGGATACTCCGCGTTTTTCGATGACTGCGTCGCCCAACCATGCGCACAGTGTCTGCGCCACATGAAACCGCATAATCCCGTTGATTTTCTGTGAGCCCCGTCACACTATTCTTGGTCGGTTTTACCAGCACCTCCCCGTGAGCCGAGGCAAGATCCCGAGGAGCGTCGGATTTGCAGGTAGTAATTTCTGTTCTGCCGACGAAACGAAAAGCGCAACCCCCCCACTATATTGAGGGGTTGACTTTGGCAGCGTAGCCAGGATTTCCGCTTCCTCGGCGACAGGAGGAACAAATGCGATTCACAAAAAAGAAGATGATCGCGGCCCTCGCGATGCAGGTCGCTCTCGCCACGCTTTCCTATGCCGACACCATTCGCGTCCATGCAATCCTGGCGGCGATGAGCGACGGCAGCGACGCGCCAACGGTGACTCCGGAGCAGATCCGCGAGGCCTTGCGGCTGGCGAACGACGTGTACAAGACGGCGAATGTCGAGTTCATCTTCGATCCCGCCAGCGACGTAGCAACCATTCCCAGCGACCTCTTGAGCCAGGATTGTACCCTCTCGCCCGCCGCCGACCTGAACGCGCCCATGGGCACGCCGCCCGCCTGCCCGCTCCCTCCGAACCCGAACAATGATGAGCGCACTCGCGTGGCCCAGATGTATCCAGGCAAGCTGGTCGTGTATTTCGCGCAAGGAAAGACGCCCGTTTGGGATGCCGGCGCCGGACACTGGGTGATGGGCGGGGGTGGAAATTGGTCGAATCATGTCGATCCGTTCGTTCGCTTTGGGCCCAGTGCGCCGGGGCTCACTCTCGCCCATGAGATTGGGCACTACCTCCACTTGGTGCACACCTTTCCGGCGCCCGATGCAGCCGTCTACGATATCTCGCACCTCAACGACGCCGGAGGCAAGAAGGGTGTTCGTTCGTTCATTGTCGACAGTGTGGCATCGAACAATCGAGCGCAAGCGCTAGATATATTTGATCAAGACCTGTCGATCTGCAATTCTGCTCCAACCGTGCGCTGTGTCACGGACACACCGCCCGATCCCGGCCCCCAGCTTTTCAGCAACGAGGGTCGCGACCCCTGCAACGCCGCTCAGGGCACGCTCCCCTTCGACGTGCGGTGGCCAGACGGCAGCGTTGCTTCGCTCACCTTCGCTCCCGACCGCGAGAACATCATGAACTACTGGGACAAGACCTGCCGCGGGCAACCCGCCCGGATCACGCCGGGGCAGGCGGCTGGAGTACGAGACGCGTTGGAAAACCAGAACCGTGCGCACCTAATCGCAAGCAAGGTCCTCTACAGTGCAGTCTGGGAGCCGAATGATCGTGGCACGCGACGCGCAATCGGATGGGCTTTCGCCGACTTCGTCCCGCGTTTCGACACCGAGATTGCGGACGGCCGCCATGTCGTCCACATGCAGGCATATGACGTCGGCGGAGGACAAATACGCTGGGACGCTGTTTGGGAGCTGGGTAATCGGCGCACTACGCGCGCGCTCGGTTGGGCCTTCACCGACATCGTCCCGCGCTTCGACGCTGAAATTGCAGCCGGCCGCCATCTCGTGCACATGCAGGCTTATGACCTCGGCGGGGGACAGATACGGTGGGACGCCGTCTGGGAGTCAGGTGGCAACGGTACCACCCGTGCCTTGGGATGGGCACTCCAGGATCTTTCTGGGCGCTTTGCGCAGGAGACCGCTGCCGGACACCACCTCGTCCACCTTCAGGCGTACGACCTGGGTGGCGGGCAGATTCGATACGACGCGGTCTGGGAAGCAGGGGACCGCGGCACGTCCGGTGTCATGGGTTGGGGGTTCAACGATTTCGTATCGCGCAACGAGCAGGAAACCGCTATCGGACGGCGTCTCGTCCACCAGCAAGCCTACGACGTTGGAGCAGGCCAGATCCGATATGACGGAATCTGGGAAAACAATCCCGATGGAGTGATACAGAGTCGCATACTCAGTGAGTCAATCTACCGATTCGCGGATAGGTTCAATGAGGAAACGCGCCTGGGACGGCATGTGGTCTACATGCAGGCGGTAGTCGGGCGTTAGCACGAATCGGTGCGTCTGTCGGTGTAAGCCTGATACAGCCAGGTGCGTTGCTGCCACCGATCCGGTGCGAGCCGCTTCTACCCAGAGACGCGGCTTGCCACTTTTCCCGCCTTCCCGCATCCTATGTGAGGAGAAGATATGTCCGAAAAACTAACCGAAAGAGTCAGCAAGACCGAAGCCGAATGGCGCCAGCAGTTGACCCCCGAGCAGTACCACGTCACGCGCGAAGCCGGCACCGAGCGCGCCTTCACCGGCAAATACTGGAACAACCACGAGGGCGGAATGTATCACTGCGTTGGATGTGGCGCTCCGCTGTTCGATTCCGAGACCAAGTTCGAGTCCGGCACTGGCTGGCCGAGCTTCTTTGCGCCGGCTGATCAGCAGAACGTCAGCGAGCACACTGACCGCACCTATGGCATGACCCGTACAGAAGCCCGCTGCGCCCGCTGCGACGCCCACCTAGGACATGTCTTTCCCGACGGCCCCAAGCCGACCGGCCTGCGCTATTGCATGAACTCCGCTTCGCTAGATTTCAAACCGAAAAAGTAAAGCAGCTCCGTGGAAGAGCGGCCCTTCAGGGCCGCGTTTGCGACAAAAAATAAATGGGCTTTAGCCCCCGAGGGCCACTCTTCAACGGTAGCGCACCCCTTTGCCTGACGCAAAAAAAAACGGACCGGCGTTTTGCCGGTCCTTATTTTGACAATCTAGGTCTCGAGAAAACTCCTATGCGCCCGCGGTCGCGGCCAGCGACTTGGGCGGCTCCGGCTTGTGCTCGTGCTTGGCCTGATTCTGCGGCTGGGCTTTCTTTTCCGGAGTTCGGACTTCGACTCCGCCCTTCAAGATCGCCCCTTCTTCCACGCTGAAGCGATGGGTAATCACATCCCCCGTCAGCGAACCCTCGCTACGGATATCCAAACGATCGGCGCACTCCACGTTGCCGTGGACTTTGCCCATGATGACCAACTCCTTGGCATGGATATTGGCCGCCACATGTCCGTTGCGGCCGACCGTGACGCGGCTTTCCGGGAAGCTGACGGTCCCTTCCACGCGGCCGTCGATGAAAAGTGCTTCGGAGCCGCTCACTTCACCTTTGATTACGAGCGTGCGTCCGATGGTGGCCTGCTCCATGGTTGGAGCAGCCGTCTTGACTGGAATATAGCTGTTCGTGGGGGCCGTTGGAGAATACTTCGGTTCCGGAGACTGCAACATGTCTGAACCTCTCTAGAGTTCCGCGGCCGAATGGGAGTGCGCCCGAAGGTCCGCGGTCGATGCGGCTTGCCGCACTTGGAGAATCGCACGAAGCGTTTGGTTACGACAGGTTACCGAAGGTGATGTACGGCCAGATGGTGAAGTCAGCTGCCAAATTGGATATGTCAGTCTGCAGAGCCGAGCTTCGAGCTCCGAGCCGCGAGCTTGAAACAATGAGATCGCTCGAAGCTCGCAGCCCGTAGCTCGAAGCCTACAGCAAAAAAAAGAGCACCGTTTATCGGTGCCCTCTCTCACCTACCGCAACTCAATCTCTACTTGTTCTCGTTCAACCCACCGGCGCCAAATTCCTTGCGCTGCGCAATCGGACGCACCGCCCGCGCCGCCACTGCCGGCGCTCCCGCGGCCGCTCCGTAGCGTTCGAGCAGCACTGGAACCATCGCTCCTTCAGCTTCCTTCACGAAAGTAAGCTTGCTCTCGCCCAGCAGATCGATCCGGATGAAATCGCCGAGCTTGACCTGCCCGGTAGCAACCAGGTTGGCCAGCGGAAATACCAGATTTTTTTCAATCGCCCTCTTCAAGTGGCGCGCTCCGTACTTCGGATCGGTCCCTTCAGAGAGCAGGAAGTCCTTCACCTTCGGCGTGCAGTTGAAAACGAACTGGTGCGCGCCCGCAGCCATCAGGACCCGCTGCTGAACCATGCCCAATTCGATCTCCAGAATCTGTTCCAGGTGTTCCGGACGCAGCGTCTTGAAAACGACCACCTTGTCGATGCGGTTCATAAACTCGGGCGAGAACTTCCGCCGCGCCGCATCCACCGCTGTGCGATTGATTTTCTCATCGAGCGACGAATCCACCTGCACCGCTTTCGGCGCGAAGCCGAATCCGCCACCCACCAGTCCCGTCATTTCGCTGGCGCCCAGGTTCGACGTCATGATGATGATGCAACTCGACAGGTCCACCCGCCGGTTGTCGCCCAGCGTCAGCGTTGCCTTGTCGAGGATTCCAAGCAGCAGCTGCCAGAGCGCGTCGGAAGCTTTCTCGATTTCATCGAACAACAGGATGGAGAGCTTCAGCTTCTCCGTGTGCCACTGATTCAGCGCTTCCTGCGTGAGCAGCGGATGAGTCTCGCGATGTCCCAGATAGCCCGGAGGCGAGCCAATCAGCTTGGCGATCTCGTGCGAGTGCTGAAATTCCGCGCAATCAATCTTGATGCAGGCGCGCGCATCGCCGAACAGCGACTCGGCCATGGCTTCCACCACCCGCGTCTTGCCGGAACCGGTCGGCCCCAGAAACAGCAGATTGCCTACCGGACGCCCGGGCGCATTGAGTCCCGCGAGAAACATCTGGTAGATTTCCGCCACCTTTTCGACCGCCTGATCCTGGCCGACGATCTTGCGCCGCAGGGAACTGTCAAACTCACGGGCGTCGTTACTCCGGCGAGTCGGATCGAGGACGGTTGCCAGATTCGTTCTCATAGGGTCAACAATCTTCTTTCTTTCGGGAAACTGTAGGCTGCCTGGGAAGCTGGACATTTTGCACCGCCTTGCCTGGGGAGAAAGGCAGATTTATGTCCTGCCCCACCCCTACTCAGAGCAAACGGCTAGCCATCTTCCCAAAACCCCGTATTCCTCTCTTCCTGAGCGTTTTAGATGCGGCTAGCTGGTATCAGGAGACATAACCCTGATTACCCATATCCTCCTGAAGGGAAATTCTTTGCAGACTGCGGGAACTTCCCTCCTGCCCGATGATTCCACTTACCTTTGCCGTTGTCCGTAAGCCGCTGAGCGCTTTGGCCTGCCGTAACTGGCAGCCCCAGGCCACCCAGCTTACGCTAGTATCATCATTGCTTTCCGGAGAGAACCATTGTCCCGACTGTCGGCGCGCGTCCTTCTAGCCCTCGCGTTCCCCGTTACCCTGGCCGCTGTCCCCACGGCCGCTTTTGCGGTGCAGAATCCCCATGCCCTGCACCTGGTTTCAGTGAAGAACCAGGCCGCGAAGAAAAGCCAAGCCCCAGACCCCATACCCGTAATCGCGCCTCCCGGATCGGTTCTCCATGAAGCGCGTCGCGGAGACAGTATTCCCTCGGTTGCGCGGAAAACCGGCTACTTGACTTCGAGCGAACTCGGCGACGCCATCCGCCAGGCCAATAACGGCCGCCAGGGAACCTTCCTCCATCCGGGCGAACAGTTGATCATCCCCGGAATTCTGGACGCGCCGATTGTAGAGAAAACCGTCGCCGTTCCCAAGGATTTCGAAGTGCGCGCCATCTACCTCACCGGCGTCATGGCTGGCAGCGACCACGGCCTGCGCATCATCCGCCACTGGCGCGAAGTCGGCGGCAACGCGGTCGTGTTTGATATCAAGGACAGCGACGGCATCGTCAACATTGCCTTCGATCATCCGCTCGCCACCGGCCAGAAGCACTACATCCACGACCTGCCGAAATTCACCCGCTTCCTGCATTCGAAAAACATGCACGCCATCGCCCGGATCGCGATCTTCCGTGATGAGCACCTCGTAGTAACTCACCCCGAACTGGCAGTGAAGTCGCGCCGCACCGGTCAGCCCTGGCGCGAAAACGGCAAGCTGGTATGGAGCGATCCGTCGAATCCCAAAGTGCAGGATTATGACATAGCCCTGGCGAAGTTCGTGGCCCAATCTGGCGTGGACGAAGTGCAGTTCGACTACGTCCGTTTTCCAGCCGAAGGCGACCAGAAAGATGCCAGCTTTAACTTCCAGATCGAGCATCCCAAGTGGCAGCGCTCGGAAGTCATCGCCGACTTCCTGAAGCGCACTTACGCCGAAGTTCATCCCACGGGCGCCCTGTTCTCGCTCGACGTTTTCGGAATCATGGCCTGGCAGCGTCCCGTGGACCTTTCTCATACCGGGCAGGACATCGTCGCCATGGCCAAGCACTGTGACGTGCTCTCGCCCATGATCTATCCCTCGCACTTCTTCGGCATGGACGGCATTGCCCGCCCCGGCGACGCCCCCGAACACTTCATCGGCGAGTCCATGGACCGTTTCAAGCTCATCACCAAAGATAGCGGCGTAGTGATTCGTCCCTGGCTGCAAGCTTTCGCGTGGCGCACCAAGACGTACTCGCCGAAGTATGTGGAAGTCCAGATCGAAGTCGCTAAGAACAAAGGCGGGATAGGCTTCCTTTTCTGGAACGCCAACAACGATTACTCCAAGCCATACACCGCTATGCCCGAGATGCGTCTCGCCAAAGACAAGTTCTTCCGCGGTGACGAGCTACCAACGAAGACCGACGCCGCAACCCCCGCGGTTCCAGCGGTTTCGACACCCATTCCTACGGTGCAACCTGTATCGAGTCCCGTGAAGATCTGGAGACACTAGACTGCTGAAAAACTCCGTCTTGAAGGGACGCGCCTTCAGGTGCGCCGTTAACCTTCTGTTTTTGTTGAACCGGCTAGCCGGTGACACATCTGCTGCAGGCTCATGAGCGCCGCGATACCAGACTCGCGTAAAGGATCGGTTTCAATCGCTAGTCCTACAGGTTGCGTACGCCCCCCTCCAACCTGTATTAGAATGCGTCCGGTTCAGACTGGTCGTCTTCCGCCGAGCCATGCTCTGCGGACATCATCATGGAAGCATTCGGCGTCCTCTTCGCGCTCGCCTTGATCGCCGTCATAATCATTCTGCCCATCTGGCTCGTCTCGACTGTCTTGAGCATGCGGCGGCGCGCCGAGAGTGACCACCAGCAGAGCACCCAGCATTGGCAGGACCTCACGACGCGCGTGCATCTGCTCGAAACTCATCTTAAAGAGCTGAGACAGGCCGCCGCAGGATCTCCAGAGACATCCCACGAAGCGCGGGAGCCGAAGCCAGCCGTGCCTGCAGCAGTTGTGCCCGCAGAACCAACGCCGCCACCAATGCGTCCAGTCCCGCCGCCAGCAGTGGCGACTCCGGAATCTGTTCCGAATGTTCCCGCCAAAACGTCAGTAGATATCCCGCGCCCGGAACCTGCACGACCTGCGGCGCCTACGACCCCAGTAATTCCGCAGCGGCCTGCCACGTCACCCCAACGTCCAGTTACGCCGCCCACACCACTTCCGCCATACGCCCGGCCCTCCGCCCACGAACCCGCTCGACGCAGCGGCCTCGATCTCGAAGAAATGCTCGGCACCAACTGGCTGAACAAGATTGGCATTGGCATCCTGGTGCTCGGCTTGGCGTTCTTTCTCGCGTATCAACTCCAGAATCTCGGACCCGCCGGAAAAGTATTTCTCGGAGTTGGCCTGAGCGCCGCCATGATCGCCGTCGGAGTGCGCTACGAATCCAACGAGCGCTACCGCATTCTCGCCAGAGCCAGCGCAGCCGGAGGCTGGGCTCTGCTATATTTCGTCAGCTATGCCGTTTATCACGTGCCCGCCGCGCATGTGATCGATTCTCGCGAGCTGGATTTCTTCCTGATGCTGACAGTCGCGGCTGCCATCGTCTGGTACAGCCTGCGCTACCGGTCGCAGACCACAACCGCTTTGGCTTTGGTGCTGTCGTATCTGACGGTCGGAATCCATCACACATCGTTCTACAGCCTCGC
>WNFE01002282.1_pt1 | contig 14102 bp, 12 predicted proteins | sample 5400451 | NCBI WGS metagenome assembly WNFE01 (sample SAMN13153344, study PRJNA577476) | soil metagenome | isolation source: 200 cm saprolite under Douglas fir tree site 2 hole 2 | place: USA:California | collected 2015-04-18 | reverse complement strand
AGGCGGGCAGGCCGCGCCGGGCTTTCAAATCTGCGAGGAGGCGGTCGACCTCGGCGTCGCGATCGAGGCGCGTCAATTTCTCTCCAACATCGTCGGTGAGGAGCTCGACTTCGGCGGTGGCGACCGCTTCAGTGTGATGCACGCGGTCCTTGAGCCGGTCGAACGCGGCGCTCTTGGAGTTGTCCCCCATCGCGGTTTGAGCGTGCGCCGCTTTGCCCAGGGCAATGCCGCGCCGATGGCGTGCGAGAAGCAGATCGCGCTTGGACTTCGCTTCGTCGAGCTTTTGTTCGAGCTTCATGAGCGCCCCCTTCAGCGTCTCAACCTGCACCTTCTGGTCGTCCACCTGTTCGCGGTAGCTTTGCGCCAGCCGCTGCGAGGTTTGGAAGCGGTCGAGCGCAGCGCGGGCCAAATCATCCTGGCTCTTGTCCACAGCGGTTTCGGCCTTGTGCATCCAATCTTTCCCAGAGTCCTCGTTTTCGCGCCACTTTTTTTCCAGCATGTGCTGGTCGGCGATGGAAACCGCCACCTGCGTCTTGACCTGGAGATACTGGTTCTCCATGTCGAGGATAACCTGCTTGATCATTTTTTCGGGATCCTCCGCGCGATCGACCATGTCATTGATATTCGCGCGAATCAAAGTGCCTACTCTTTCCAAAAGTCCCATGATGAATCTCCTTTCACGAACCAAATGATGCGAACTACTCAAACCTTTCAAAGACGATCGAGCACACCTGCAAGCCCCCAAGCTGAATCAAAGCAAGAGGTGAACTCCGTAGATTCCCGCCGCGAACTTCGCCGGGCCGGCCAAAGAAACGATGTTCAGCGCGACGACCCTGCCAAGCGCATAGACCGTGCTTGCCCAAAAGTGGCGGAATACAAAACTGAATGCCACCACCACGAGAAGCCAAACGATGAGAAGTTTTTCTTTCATGCTCATGGCCATCCCCCGAGACCTTTGGGCGCCCGGTGGGATTTCACAAACCCACCGGGGCGGAAGCAAACATTACGCCTTCTTCACTGGCGCTTGCGGCGGCTCCGGCTTCGGTGCATTGTCGCCGATCAGCCGCACTTTGCTAAGTAGCTCCGACATTTGCATGCCGGAGAGCGCTTCGAAGAGCGCGGGCACTTGCGCGGCAATTCTGGTGATGTCCCCGGTCAGCTTGTAAGCGCCGGCGGCATCGCCATTGCCCGTCGAAACGATGGTCACCTTATCCACCTTACTGAGCGGTTCGCTGAGCGCGCGCACCACTTCCGGCAGTCCGGTGATGAGTTTGTCGAGCACGGCGGCCTGGTTGTATTCCTGGAAGGCCTCCGCCTTGACGTTCATGGCCTTAGCTTCGGCTTCGCCCTTCTTGAAGATGATTTCGGCTTCGGCTTCGCCCTGCGCACGAATGGCAGAGGCGCGGCCTTCGGCTTCAGTGATCAAGCGCTGACGCTCGGCACTGGCTAGCGTTTCGATGCGCTGGCGCTCGATTTCCGCCTGCTTCAGCACGGTGGCGATGAGCTCGCGTTCGCGGCGCTCGATTTCCGCATCCTGTACCTTCACTTGAGCTTCGCGCTCGACTTGCTGCACCTTCACCGACTCGGAAATGACTTGCTGCTGCATGATGTTGGTCTCAATTTCGTAGGCCTTGTCGGCGGTTGCTTGCGCCTTCTTGGTCATTTCCAGATAGCTGGCTTTCTTGAGGTCCAGGTCGCGCTCTGCTTCGGCTTGCTTGGCGAGCGAAGCCGTTTCGGCGGCGACGCGCTCCTGGTCGGCCTGTGCTTTCGCGACAGCCGAGGCGCGCGCCGCTTCGGCGCGCTTGATGGCGATGTCGCGGTCGGCTTCGGCGGCGGCCACTTCGGCGTCGCGCTTGATGCGCGCGACGTCCGGCCGCCCCATGTTGGTGATGTACTCGTTCTTGTCGCGTACTTCCTTGATCGTGAAGCTGATGACTTCCAGCCCCATCTTGCTCATGTCATCGGCGCAGGTCGAGCGCATGCGGTCGCCGACCATTTCCGGTTCCTTGACGATTTGCTCCACGGTGAGCTGGCCGATGATTCCCCGGAGATGGCCTTCCATCACCAGCCGAATCAAGGCCTCGCGCTGTTCGGGCCGCTTGGTAAGAAACTGCTCGGCAGCCGTCAGGATCGATTCCTTGTCGTTTTTCACCTTGATCTGCGCAACGGCTTCGACGGTCACGGCGACGCCCTGCTTGGTATACAGATTCTGCTGCGGGGCGACGTCGAACGACATCAACTCCAGCGAAAGATCCCGGCAGGTCTGCACCATAGGAAAAATCAGAGCGCCTTTTCCACAGTAGACTTCGGTCCCTCCCATGCCGTACCGGATCAAAGCCTCATTCGGCCCGACTTTTCGATACATCTTGGCGATCATGATCATGATCATCAAGATGCCAAGTACGAGAAGCCCTGCGATGACCACCACTTCGTTTGGCAACCCGAACATAAAGCCTCCTTTTCGACCCCTCCGGACTGTTTGTGTCGAACGCCAGTCCGAGAAACTTTTACTTCGTGAATTCTTCCCACCTCTTCACGTAGGCGATTCCCCTTTCGTAACGCTCGATGACGACCTCGGCTCCTTTCTCGATCGCTTTGCCCTCATCGCATCGCGCGCCGGCGCAACGCCGCACTCCCGCTAAGGAAAAAATGATTTCGCCAGTGCCGTTCTCCCGGATCGGCATGCTGATGGTCCCCACCGAACCTTCCATCCGGTAGTCTTCGCTCTTCATCGGTGCGTCGGTCGAACTCACGAGTTTCACCATGAATCGGAAGACGACAAATCCAGCCGCCAAGCCAGCGACCGTGGAGAGAAGAAGGCTGACCACTGCTAGCAGGTGCGAATGCCGAGTGAGCAGATAGCCGGTTCCGCCGAACCACGCCAGAAAAGCCATTGCCGATGAAACGTTGAACCAGGAAATGTGCGTGCCGCCTCTGAGTACGCCGTGAGAGGCGCCGGCCCCCCCGTCATGCGCACCATGAACTGGCAGGTGCCACTTGAGCGGCAGATGGAGGTGGACCGCGGCGGCCAAAAACGAAAGAACGCTCAGGGAGAAGCCCACCAAGAAGCAGAGGAGATAAAAATCAGACCAGGTCATGGCACACCTCGAGCGCACTTTGTGCGCGAGCTGGAATTCGAGACGCAGGCCCTGTTCGGCGCTACTTCGACCCTCCCGGGGCCGCTACCGCTCAGTTGCGGAGAGAAACCAACGGCGGCGGATGACCGTTGCCCTTCTGTCCCCCGCTCTGATGATTGCCCGGTTGCAAAACCTCTCCTAGACGTTCCGCCAAGTCGGGCGTGCGGAGAATTTCCGCCAGGAGCAAAATCGCCCGGCGGGAGTCTTCATGCTCCGCGATGGTCAGAAGCGCACGCTGAAGCACCGGATCGGCCGTGAACTGTTCGGCACCGGCAAACAGCCAGGAATCGACTTTCGCGTCGATGGCACGCAATTCCGACTGCAAGCCTGGCGTATACCCTTCCGGGTCGTCGACCAGAAAGCCGGGATAGACCCGGAAGAATCGCGCCAGCAGCTCGCGAGTCGTGTGTGTGAGATGAGGCCGAGCGCCATTCTCGATTTGCGAGAGATAGGCCTGGCTCAAACCGCGGCCGATCTCGTTCTTCATCGCTGCGGCCAGTTCCTGCTGAGTCATCGAACGGCCCAATCCGCGGAGGGAACCTTCGACCGCGCGGAGGGAGCGAAGTTTGTCGCCAAGTTTCATAGAGAGCCTGCTTATTGCAATCTGCAAATATAATATCACGAATCGCAATGTTGTCAAGAGAAAAATTGTGCCTGTTTTCAACAACTTACGGACACATTCCGAAATGCTTGTCTAGTCTGTCTTGCGGAGGGACTGCAGGTCGATTCCCAGTTGCTGACACTTTTTATAAAGGTGGCTGCGCTCCAGGCCCAGGGCGCGAGCTACATTGGTCATGTGGAAGTTGTGGCGCCGAATTTCCGCCAGCATCACTTCCCTTTCGAATGATTCAGTACGCTCGGCCAGCGTGCCCAACGAAGGAGCAGAGGAAGTTAGGGAAGTAGAGGAGGCAGACGAGGAAGAGTCTGGCAGGACCAAGCGAACATCCGAGGCTGGTACCGAATCTTCGGCAGAGAGGAGGATGAGACGCTCCACCACGTTGCGCAGTTCGCGGACATTTCCGGGCCAGGTGTACTTGCGCAACTCGCCGATAGCCTCTTCCGTGAAAATTTTTTCTTTCCAGCCGTTTTGCGCCGCCACCTGGCGCGCGAAATGCGCAACCAAGTCCGGATAATCCTCCGGACGCTCGCGCAGGGGCGGCAATGCCAGCGGAAAAACATAAATACGGTGAAACAGATCGCGGCGGAAGGCGTTCTGCTTCACGAGATCTTCCAGGTTGCGATGCGTGGCGACCACCACGCGGACGTTCACTTTGATGGGCTTGTCACCGCCGACATGCTCAACCTCGCCTTCTTCCAGCACGCGCAGCAACTTGGCCTGCATCGCCACGGGCATGTCGCCGATTTCATCCAGAAAGAGTGTTCCCCCGTCGGCCTGTTCGAATTTTCCAAGATGTTTGGCCGCCGCGCCGGTGAACGCGCCTTTCTCGTGGCCGAAAAGCTCCGATTCGATCAATTCCGCGGGAACAGCCGCGCAGTTCAAGGTGATGAACGGATTCTCGTTGCGCGGCGATTTTTCATGAATCGCGCGCGCGACTAGCTCCTTGCCCGTGCCGGTCTCGCCGAGGATGCAGACGCGGGTTTCGCTCGCCGCGACGCGATCAATTTGCGCGAGCAACTTTTTCATCGCCGGGCCGGAGCCCACCAGCTCGTGTTTGCCGAGGCGATGACGCAGCTCGCGGTTCTCATCCTCCAGCCGCGACAGCCGCAGCGCATTCTCAACGGTCACGAGCAATTTGTCGGTGGAAAGCGGCTTCTCGAGAAAATCGAGCGCGCCCAGCTTCGTGGCTTTCACCGCCATTTCGATATTTGCCTGCCCGGAAACGAGCACGATGGGCGTCTTCACGCCGGCCTTCTTCAGATCATCGAGCAATTCCAAGCCACTCCTGCCGGGCATGACCACATCGGAAAGAATCACGTCGAACGATTCCGTGCGCAGCAGTTCGACCGCGCGAGCGGCATTGTCGCAAACCGTGGCTTCGTGTCCCGCCAGCCGGAAGGCACGAGAAAGCGATGCCAGCGTGTTGGGATCGTCATCGACGAGGAGGAGATGCGCTTTGCGCGGCAAGCTTCGGTCCTTGGTAATGCGTTAGTCGGATGCAGCGGCCAGAGTCGACGGCGTGCTCTTGGATTCCGGCGCCGCCTCGCGTGGTGTCGCGGTATGGCCGGCTTGGCGCTGCGGCAGATCGATTCGAAAAGTTGTGCCGCGGCCCTCGTGGCTGGTCACCGAAATGGTGCCGTGATGATCGCTGACCACCGACTGCACGATGGCGAGCCCCAGGCCCGTCCCTTGCAACTTCGTCGTGTAATACGGCGTGAACAGCCGCGAGCACTCTTCCGGAGTCAGGCCTTTGCCCGTGTCGGCCACTTCGACGCGCGCATGGCCGTCGTGTTCTGAAGTTCTCAGGGTCAGCGTACCGCCGGCAGGCATGGCGTCCAGCGCATTGAGCACCAGATTCTGAAACGCGCGGTGGAGCAAGTCGGGGTCCGCGTCGATATCGGGCAGCGGTTCAGTCAGGAACAACTCCGGGGTGATGGTGGGCTTTCCGACTTCGTTGAATTGCGGCTCGAACAGGCGCACAACATTGCGTAGCGCCTCATTCACATTCAGGCGGACAAACTGCGGGGCGGGCATCTTTGAAAAATCGCTGAAGCGCCCAACGATGGCGTTCAGATTGGCGAGTTCTGTCTTCAGTGTCGCCGTGGACTCGTTGAACACTTCCAGAAACTGTTTGGGGTCGAGTTGGCGGGCTTTCTGCAGATTTTCAACCGTAATCTGCATGGGAAAGAGCGGATTCCGCAACTCGTGGGCTAGGCGCCGCGCCAGTTCGCGCCACGCGGCAACGCGCTCGGTCTGCACCAGGCGCTCCTTCTGCGCCGCCAGCGTTTGCGTCATGTGATTGAAGGCTTCGGCAAGCTGGCCGATCTCATCGCGCCCATGAACATCAATGCGGGTATCCCATCTTCCGCTGGCAACCTCGCGGGCGCCTTCGGCCAGTTCTTCGACCGGTCTGGTGATGCGCGCGGAAACCCAGAAGCTGACGAGCAATCCGATCAAAAGCGCGGCAGCCGCAACCGCGGCTGCGATCTTCAGAACTTGGCGGGTCAACAGCACCAGCTCTTTTCGCGAGCTGCCCACGAAGAAGATGCCAAGAAGTTCATTGTTGCGGCCGGTCAAGGGGATGGCATGAAACGTTTCCGCATCGGCCGGATCTCTGGTCCACTCCATTGTGCGCACTACGGGCTGCGCCTGCTGCTGCAATTGCTCGACCAGGGGCGCGAACCGTTCCGCTTGCTCGGCGTCGATCTTCTCACCCATCAAAGACGCCGGAACAAAGGCCGGCTCGAGGTTGGTATAGATGAGCGCGCGCATCCCGGCGGGCAAAACCAGCGAGGCGAGGAAATTCTTGTCCAGACGGTGTCCCCCGATGATGTACAAACTCTTGTCCGCCACGGTGTTGTTCGTACGAACGACGCTGAGGGAGATCGCTACACCATCGGGCAGTTCTTCTTTTTTCAAGAATGCCGGAGTCTCATTCCAGTCCTTTACCGACGTCACCCAGTCGTTTTTATAGCCGACACGAGCGGGGAACTGTGCCGACGAAATGAGCACACCGTCGTGGTTTACAATTTCCACATAGTCCAGCCCGTGCTCTTGAGCCGTGCCGACGGCGTCGCGCACATAAAGAGACTGGTCAGCATTGGGACGGGACAAGTCAATCGCCATGCGCTCGGTAAGATTGGCTTCCGCGATGTTCTTTGCTTGATGGGCAATTTCCTCACCGCGCTGCACGAACTCCTTCTTAAATTGTGCAACCAGGGCTTCGGTGCGCTCCGCGTCCATCGCTTCGAACGCGGCCTGCGTGTAATGGGTCACGGCGTAAGCAACCACCGATACGGACGCAAAAATGGTGAGCAGCACAACGCATAACAATTTCGTTCGGAAGCTCATGGTTTGGCTCCGGGGGATGCGGTGGGGAGCTGAGTGACAGGAGTTGCCGCGGTGTTCGAATTGGCGGGCTGGGCGGGGCTGGATTCAGAAAGGTCCAGCCACACGTCGGCGAGATGCCATTCACCCCATCGCGCTGGCATCCAGTCGCGAACTTTCTGACTGAGACCGATGTATCCTGGGAGCGCTACTAAAGGCAAAACGCGCCGTTCTTCGCACAGGACAAGCCAGGCGCGCGAAGGCAGCGGGGACAGTTTTTGCTTGGCAGACACGTGAATACGACGTTGATGATATCACGGCTGCGATGAATGGCTTGTTCAGTGCTGTCCCTCAATCCCGAAAATCGCAAAGAGCAAGTCAAGTATCCTCGCACCAGGATTCTTCCTGGTCACTCGCCCAGCGTTGCAGGTTCTCGATGGCGCGGCAATCGATCTGGGGCACGCGCACTTCTTTGTGCGGCGCGGGCTCGGCCGAAGCCAGAGCCGGTACCAGAATCGTCAAAACACCCAACAACGCGGAGGCCAGGATACGCCTGCAGAGATTCAGCCGAGCACACGGGATGTCTCTCTTTTTCTGAATTCCCTACTGAACATTCACGGCCGTCTCCTTGCAAGACTCACTTGTTCCTCGAAACCTTCTTGCATCGGCATCGCAGCCCAAAAATGCATTCCATCCATCTCCTGCAGTAACTGACCGCTAGCCGGGTATCGCGGAACGCGTCGTTGGGGGAGGAGCAATCTCTGGCTAAAAGGGCCAAGCGCGGCGGTGCTTGCCTTTGTGCTCGCTGACCGCTTTGCGGTCACCAAGGCCAAAGTCTCTCCTCCTTCCAGCTTTGCGTCCCGGGCCACCCACAGGGATATTGGCTAGCGGAGCCCTTGTCCGGCGCGAACGCCGAAAAAATTCACTCCCCATGTGAAACCCTTCCGAAGGGGATTCCGTGAGGCACTAGCCCCCACCTCCGCACCGGATTCGTCCGTCTTGCCGCGTGAAAGCAAACGGCGCAGTTGGTCCGAGAGAAAAATGTCGTAAGCCACCAGTGCTCCCGCGCTTCCGAAGAGCCCGGCGCCCAGAATCATCAACAGATACTTCAAAGCCAGCATCGCGTTACCCCTTCTTTCCATTTCCCGGAGCGCTGCGGCGAAGCGGTGACCGCCTTCTCCGCCGCTCAACTTGGGCCGGGCAAACCCGGCAGCACAGGCTTTCGTTCAAACGAGCGAAGCGCGCCTGGCGTTCACCCCGACGACTTTGGCCGGGGCGCTCCGGTAGGGTTGGCAGAGCAAAGGGCCTACGCGCCCAACCCGTGGCTCGTTCAACGCTCCGAAACGAAAGCCCGCGCCAGTTGCGCTGTCCCGCGCACCAGTTCTGTCCGCCCCGGAACCCTTCGAGCCGTCGCCGGCCGCATCATCAAGAATGCCGCCTTCAGGAATAGCCAATGGAGCGCAACCGCGACCGCAGCCGCGAACATCGTGGTGATGACGAGCGTTGCGAATTGCAGCATGGCGATCATGGCGTTCCTCCCTGTATTGCGTTTTGGGGAACCGCACGGCGATAACCAATTTCAACCTGTTGATAAAAAAGGACTTACCGGAGTCGAAGTCTTAAATTGTCGTGGGGACAAGTACACGCCGTGTCGCAGGGGACGCGCTACACCACAGGCGAGCTTCGTGCGTCGCACTGTCTACACCAATGGACAGATCACCAATCTTGAATTGCGAGATACATCGCACTCTGAATCAAATGCGAATATTAGGATTGCTCTGAGGAGGAAATCCTCTTTCTAGGGACCGCCCGCACCCCACCCCAATGCACCGCAGCAGAAGCGCGGCGTCGCTGCATACCCGTGGTCTTATGCTAGGCTAACCGTGAGACCTACAATGAACCGCGGATCAGGTTTGCGCATCGGCAAAATTCTCGGAATCCCTATCTACCTCCACCCAAGCTGGGTGATTATTTTTTCTCTCATAACGTTTTCCCTCGCCATGCAATTCACCCAGGAGCACCCCCACTGGAGCACGGTTCAGCACTGGTCCGTTGGGATCCTCACCAGTTTTCTGTTTTTTGGCTCTGTACTATTCCACGAGCTCTCGCACAGTGTCGTGGCGCAGCGTTACAAGATCCGGGTGGTCTCCATCACACTCTTTATTTTCGGCGGGGTGGCGCGAATTGGCAGCGAACCCTCGAAGGCGATCCAGGAATTCAACATCGCCATCGCCGGTCCTCTGGCAAGTTTCTTGCTGTACCTCATGTTCAAGGGTCTGACTCTGATTTTTCCCTACAGCGAGACGCTGGGCGCGCTCGCAGCCTGGCTCGCGTTCATCAATCTTCGGCTTGCGCTTTTTAATCTTATTCCCGGTTTCCCTCTTGATGGGGGCCGCATTTTCCGGGCGATTATCTGGGGCTCGACTCAGAATTACGCACGCGCGACTCGCGTCGCGGGCACGAGTGGCAAGATCGTGGCATATGGATTCATTCTCATCGGCGCTTGGGCGGCGTTTCACCCTGAGTTCACATTCACGATCGGGTCCTCAACGATCATTTACGGCGGCTTCACTTCCGGCATCTGGACTGCCTTTATCGGCTGGTTCCTGCTTAACGCCGCGCAGGAGAGCGTCGCTCAAGTGGCCATCCGCCAAACCCTTGCCGGCCTAAGCGCCGCCGATGTCATGAGCAAGGAAGTGCCCACCGCTCCCGGACACATCACTCTTGAAGAATACAGCGCCGAAGTGCTCCGCACCGGCCGCCGCTGTCATCTCGTGCTCAACGACGACCGCCTCGTCGGCATGATGAACGTTCACACCCTCAACTCCGTGCCGCGCGACGAGTGGGCCCACAATTCCGTCCAGGCCGCCATGATTCCGCGGGAAAAAATTCTCTGGACATCGCCGGAGGAACCCCTCCTGCGTTTGCTCGAGCGGCTCCTGAGCGCGGATGTCAATCAGATGCCCGTGGTGAGCGGCACCAGCGACGGTGCGCCCCACATCGTTGGCATCGTTACACGCGATTCCATTCTCCGCGTGATGCAGACGCGCTCCGAACTTGGTCCGCTGACGGCGGGCAGGTAGGGATTAATCGGCAACGGCAGCTTGCCTAAGGTTTGATGAGGCCGCTGCTATTTTTTTCTCTCGCGACTCCAGCGTTACACGCACTCCATGCCGCGGCCGCAGCGTGATCGAAGCCAGCGGCACCACGGGATGATTCGCCACCAGTCGCAATCGAAACCTCCGCGCGATCGTCGCCAGAATTAGCGTAGATTCCATCACCGCAAACGAATTCCCGATGCACTGGCGCGGTCCGCCACCGAACGGGAAATAAGCGAACCGCGGCAGTCGCTTCAATAAATCATCGTTCCATCGTTCCGGCCGGAATTCTTCCGGCGCGTCGTACCATCGCGGGTCGCGATGCACCACCCACTGGGCCATGGCCACGCCCATTCCTTTTGTCACAGGATAGCCCGCAATTTCGTGGTCTTCGACGACGAGACGCGCCATTCCCCACGCTGCCGGATACAGCCGCAGCGATTCCGCGATGACGTGACCCGTGTAAGCGAGTTTTGGCAGATCATCGAGAGAAGGAGCGCGATCGCCGAGGACCGAGTCCAATTCCGCATGCAGCTTTGCTTCCACGGCCGGATTCTGCGCCAGCAGCCACCACGTCCAGGAAAGCGTGCTGGCCGTTGTTTCGTGGCCCGCCAAGAATAAAGTAATCGTTTCATCTCGCAGTTGCCGGTCGGTCATTCGCGAACCATCTTCGTCCTGAGCCGCGAGCAGCATCGACAGTAGGTCGCCGGCGTCGCGGCCCGAAGCGCGCCGCTCCGCAATAATCCGGTAAAGGATTTTTTCGATCTGCGCCACTTCCCGCTTCACCCGCAAATTCGCCGGCGTAGGCAGCCAATGCGGCACAAAGATCGTGCGCCGGAAATCCGCGCCGATTTCCAGCAGCAGTTCCAAAGATTTCCCTACTTCCTGCGCGTCGCGCTCGACGTCGGCGTCGAACAGCGTTTTCCCCACGATCTGCAGCGTCAACCGCATCATCTCTTGATGTGCGTCGCGCTCGTCGCCATCCCGCCAGCCATCCAACATCCGCTGCGCGTACGCCACCATCGTCGCTGCATAAGAAGCAATCCGCGCGCGATGAAACGCCGGTTGCGCCAGCCGCCGCTGCCGCAGCCAGAAATCTCCTTCGCTGGTCAGCAAACCTTCGCCAAACACGTGCTTGTTCGCACGCAGCACTCTTCCTTTTGAATACTTGCGCGCATTGGTGACCAGCACTTCTTCTATGGTGTCGGGATGGTTGATAAAAATCGTTTTGAAATTCAGGACGCGCAGCCCCGCGATGTCGCCATACTCGCGGGCGATTTTGGTGAAATATTCCAGCGGATTATTATTGAGCGGCCCGAGCGACCATCGTTTGAGCCCTTCGGAGGGGCCGGCGGGAAATTTCTTACGAGTGGCGCGCCACATCCTCTGATGCTATGCCCGCGTCCGCGCGGCGTCAACGCGGCGCGCGTGAGAAGCGCTTAGGCTTCTCGCGCACGGAGCGCCCGGATTCGAAAGCCGCCGCGCTGGAAATCGACAGTCACCTTTGAAAATCCCGCGGCCGTCAATCTCAAGTTCGCCGAGACCGGCGTCACAGGCACAAACGTACTTCGAATGTGCGCCACTCTGTGCAGCCATCCATCTTGAATCTCAAACGCAAGGAACACGCCGCCCGGCCGAAGCACGCGCCAGATTTCCGCAAAAGCGCGATCCTGCAGTTCGCCGGAACGCAAATGATGAAGCATCAGTATCGCGATGGCCGAAGAAAAAGTCCCATCCGCAAACGGCAGCGTGGCCGCATCGCCCTGAATCACGGCCGCATTCGAACCCTTCACGCGCGCACCGAGCTTCGCCGCAAACGAGTGGTCGTACTCAAGACTTGTCACGCGAATCGCGAGGCTCCCCAACTCTCCCGTCGCTGCACCCGGCCCCGCACCCAGTTCCAGCACGTGCTCACCCAGCTCCGAACCTTGCAAAATCCGCGGCAAAAGTTGCCGCCGCGTCACCCAGCGCCAGAACCGCGATCCACAAAACCATGTTTCGTATCGATTCATCGAGAACTCGACAGAATTCGAAGGCAAGCAATTCTAACGTGACTGACCTAGCTTATTGAAGCAACGTGCGGATACGGCGAAGGGCAGACGCAAACTGATCGGCATTGTAGGAATATGGATTCTCGAGTTGGTGAAACAGTCCCTTAATCTCCGCGAGCGCAACACTCTCCCCGTCATCCGAGCAAAGCGCAAGGATGTCACGCCTGATTTCACTCTTCCCGCGCTGCGCACCGGAAGTGGCGGAAGATAGAACGGATCGCGGGGCGAACTTATCCCACTACGTTGGTCATGAGGAAGAGGGGCTTGTTATTAAAGCTGGAGAATTGGGGGCGCAGCCGCGCGGTGTTGTACTGCTCCTGGACGTTGACCACCTTTTTGGTGGCGGTGACGGTCTCGAGAGGAATGTTGTCGTAGTGGCCGTTTTTGAGGACCACGAGGCGGCCACTGACATTTTTCAGCAGGAGATCGAGAGCGAGATTGCCGTATGCCATGGGAGCGATGGAGTCAATGGCATCGGGATCGCCGCAGCGGACGAGGTAGCCGAGTTTCTGGTTGATGACGTCGATTTTCTTGCCGTTGTTGAATTTGGCGGAGAGATCCCTTACCTTCTCGCCGACGATGTCGCCGATGCCTCCGAGCTTCTTGTGGCCATAGGCGTCGGTGCTTTCGCTTTCGAAGACCATTTCTCCGCCCTCAAACATGGCCCCCTCTGAAACCAAGACGATGGAGTAGCGGCTGGGATTTTTGCGGCGGTCGTCAACCAGCAGCTCAGTGAGCTGCTCGATATTGAATTTGTATTCGGGGATGACGCAGCGATTGGCGGCGCCGGCCATGGTGGGAAGCATGGCGGTGAAGCCTGCATAGCGTCCGAAGACTTCGAGGACCATGAAACGCTCGTGGGAGCCGGCGGAAGTGCGGAGGCTGTTGACCATCTGAATGGTGCGCGTGACGCAGGTGCTGAAGCCGATGCAGTAGTCAGTGCCGGGGACGTCGTTGTCCATCGTTTTCGGAATGCCGATAACTTTGAAGCCTTCCCTATGGAGACGAACGCCGTAGCTCAGAGTGTCATCACCGCCGATGGGGATGAGCGTATCAATGCCGAGCCAGGCGAGATTCTTGAGGATTTCGGGAGTGAGGTCGTTTTTCTCGGAGGTGAACTTGTCCTTGAGATGCGGCGGGACGCTGGACTTGGCCACCCGGCCGGGATTGGTACGGGAAGAATGGAGAAAGGTGCCGCCGGTGCGGCCGGCGCGATCAACGGTCTCTTCGTCGAGAAGGAAGAAGTTGTCGGAGTTGTCGTAGTCCTTCGCGCGGACCATGTCCACGAGGCCGGCCCAGCCGTGGCGAATGCCGATGACCTGGTAGCCTTCGCGAATGGCGCGAAGAGTGACGCCGCGGATGGCGGGATTGAGACCGGGAACGTCGCCGCCTCCGGTGAGGATGCCGATGACGCCTTTCTTGGTGTTGATGTTAGCCATAACTCTAGCATCGCCCCTTCGTAAGATGTCGAACAGGAAATTATCCTCTTCGGAGGAGTTTTTAGGAAGAGTGAAGGCGGGATGCGACTAAGCAGAAAAAAGCAGGGACGCCCGCTGCGGCGGGCGCCCCTACAAGTAAAGGCCCTGTGACTGTGGCTATTGTGCGTTGAGCTGGGGCGCGGAGGCTACCGACACGTGTTCGGTGGAATCCTGGATGGTGAGCCGGTCGGTGCGCATTTTGTCCCACTCGAGCAACGTCAGACCATAGGAAGCGAACAGGCGCCGAATGCGGGCGGAGTCCCAGCGCAGAACTTTTTCGAGCACGGGGACGAGGACGCTCATGGCGTTATCGCTGAGCACGGTGCGCTTGGCGACGCGGGTGATGAACTTGGCTTCAGAAACCGCGATGGTGAGGCCGTCGTACTGATTGA